>Ga0114978_10003382_pt1 | contig 13061 bp, 17 predicted proteins | sample S_140212_EF_Meta_FD_87027 | JGI IMG/M metagenome (GOLD analysis project Ga0114978, IMG submission 87027) | Freshwater microbial communities from Lake Simoncouche, Canada to study carbon cycling - S_140212_EF_MetaG | ecosystem: Environmental > Aquatic > Freshwater > Lake | place: Lake...
GGGCAATCAATATTCGGAGGTAACTATGCATTTTCTCTCTCGTAGCATTCAATGTTTTTTCACTATCCTCATTCTCGGCATTAGTACTTTTTCACACGCTCAGGGATCGGGCCCTTATCCTAATAAGCCCATCAAAATCGTTGTGCCACTTGCGCCAGGCGGGGGGACCGATATTGCTGCTCGAATTCTTGCTGCAGCATTATCGGAGGTGGTGGGAGAAAGTGTTTTTGTAGAAAATAAAACAGGTGCCAGCGGAAATATTGGTATGACTGCAGTCGCACAATCTGCGCCCGATGGCTATACCTTGTTAATGGGCAACGTTTCAATCAATGCAATCAATGAGCTTATCTATAGCAAGCAATTAAAGGCGAGTCCTTCGCGGGATTTAGTGCCCATTTCAATGATCGCTTCAATCCCAAATTTACTGGTTTCAGGGCCAAACTTCCCTCCCAATAATTTAAAGGAATTGGTTGCATATGCAAAACAACGTCCTGGAGACTTAAATTATTCTGCCCCGATGGGTGGATACTCTCATCTTGATATGTTGGACTTTAATCGTCAGGCTGGTATTTCCCTAATGAACATTCCCTCTAAGGGCGCAGGGGCATCTCAATCTTCCATTATTTCTGGTGAGATTCATTTTTCAATCCTGAATGCTGCAACTGTTACCGAGATTGTTAAAAGCGGAAAAATGAAAGCATTTGCGACAACTTCACCAACTCGTTTGGCCGCATTACCTGATGTGCCTACAATGATTGAGAGCGGCTATGTAGGCATTGGTAGCGATAATTGGAACGCAATTTTTGTGCCAGCCAAAACGCCTAAGCCTGTAATTGATTATCTGTTTTCTGCAATTACAAAAGCCATGCAAAACCCTAGGTTAAAAGATTCTTTTGTTAAAGGGCATTTACCAATTGCTTTAAGCAAGTCACCTGAGGATGCCAAAAACTTTATACAAAATGATAGTTTGCGGTGGAAGCGTGTGATTAGCGAAAATAATTTTAGTATTGAGTAAGAAGCCGAGATTCATCTAGGGCTATGAAATGAAATGGTTATTGGGCATATGTGCCTTTGTTTGGTTTAGTAACCTCGCCGCGCAAACGATGACCCCTATTCTGATAGAGGCTGACGTTGGCAGGGAGTCAGGGATTTTTTCAAAATCTCCAGTAGTTCAGAGAGCAATCTTACTTAAGCCATCGATACCAACAAATACGGCCCTACTCTTTTATCGCGGCTGGTCTGGGATTGCCAATATTAAGACAGAAAATGACTGGAAAAGAAATTTAAATTACTTACAAAATAATATTGAACTATTCGCCCAAGCTGGGATTGCTCTAGTCGTTATGGATTGCCCAAGCGATGAGAATAGGGTCGCGCCCGGTAATAAGCCATTAGCTTGTAATGACGACTATCGCTCTTCAGCAAGGCACGCTGATGATGTTAGGAAAATAATTTCCCTATTAAGAGACGGGTATGGAATTCATAATGTTTATGTGATGGGCCATAGCTATGGGACCATTTCTTCGAAGTGGCTTGCTAAAAACCTAGGCAATGAAATCCAGGGAAGCATTCATTCGGCATCAATGACAGTCGCTAATAAGTACAGCAGAAGTTATGGGTCCTCAGTTGAGTCATTTGATATGACATCATTAAAAGCCCCGGTATTAAATATTCATCATGGAGATGATCAGTGCGAGCACACTCCATATGCCACGGTTGTAGCATACTCAAAAAATAATCTAATCACTGTCAAGGGCGGCGAAGGCACTGGAGATATTTGCGGGGGAACTCATCTCCATTCAATGGGCGGTAGGGAAGAGGCATCGACGAAGGCAATTATTCAATGGATTAAAACTCGTCAGGTTCAAGCCACTATTGGGGAGTAGTTAAAGGCCTTGAACTCTTGTTGAGCCTGTCTCTCAAGTCTTTATAAAATGATTGATATTAAGCAAAGACATATTAGATAGTTCAGAGCTTGCTATCATCAATGATCAAATAAAAAATCTTTACATTAACTAACCTCTTGAGGGGCTATGAACACCATTTTTTTTCGCATGATATTAGCTGTACTTGTTGCATGTCAGGCAACTTATATCAATGCTGCAGATGCTTATCCTAATAAGCCTATTAAATTAGTCCTGCCCTATCCTGCCGGTGGTGGAACAGATAGCTTTGCCAGACCACTAGCGCAGCAGCTGACAAATCGACTTGGTCAAACGGTGGTGGTTGATAACCGAGGTGGGGCTGGCGGCAGCATCGGCATGGAGTATGTTGCAAGAGCGCCTGCTGATGGTTACACCCTTCTTTTAGCGTTGACGCCTCAGTTGGCTGTGAATGGCGCCCTTTATGAAAAGATTCCATACGACCCCATCAAAAGTTTTACACCTATTTCACTGATTGCAGAGGCGCCTTACTTATTGTTGGTGAATCCTTCCTTGCCAGTTACTTCGCTTAAAGAATTTTTAGCTCTTGCCAAGAGCGAAGGGGGAAAGCTGACGTATGCCACCTCTGGAAGTGGCAGTGGTGCCCATATGGCTGCCGAGCTTTTGATTAGCATGACTGGGATTCCAATGACGCATGTCCCATATAAGGGCGGCGGCCCTGCCTTATCAGATGTTTTAGCTGGGCACGTTAAAGTTTTATTTGCTCCAGCAGTAAGTTCAATGCAGCATATTCAGGCTGGTAGATTACGCGCCATTGCGATTACTGGCGATAAGCGTTTAGCTAGCTTGCCTAGTATTCCAACTATTGCAGAAGCAGGCATCCCTGGGTATGACTCAACCGTTTGGTATGCGGTGCTGGCACCCCCAAATACACCGCGTGATATTGTGAACCGTATTCATTCAGAACTATTGCAGACCTTAAAAGATCCCGCATTTAAGTCGATGATGAATACCAATGGAATTGAGCCTCTTGGTTCTTCGCCAGAAGCATTAAGTAACCATATAAGCAAGGAGATGATTAAATGGTCGAAGGTCGTCAAGAGCGCCGGACTGAAGCCGGATTGAGCCCAGTCGCACCCTGGCATCAGCTGGGGTACATCATTCCACATCGTTATACCGATCTAGATTCATATCAGTTTTATAAGGTAGCGCCAGAGGGCATGATGTTAGTCACTACTGGACTTGACTTAGCTGAGTACACCTTGGAATCTGTAGAGGCCCAGATGCCAGCGTTTTATTCGGCATTAGATTTGTTAGCAAAAAAACCAGTTGATCGGATTGCCTTAAGTGGAGTGCCTGTTGCAGCAGCCTTAGGCAGAAAGCGCATGTTGGCTTTGCTTGAGGAGGCAAGAGCTAGGACGGGCCTCGAATGCGATACGGATGCTGAGGCGCATATCGCCACCTTAAAACACCTGGGGATTAGTAAGATTGCAATTGCCTCTCGTTGGTCTGACGCTGTGAATGCTGGATTAATTACATACCTGGCAGATGCTGGTATTGAAGTGTTGGTCTGTAAGTCCCGAGGTCGATCTTTGTCTCAAAATAAAGCAGCAAGCGCTTTGGCTGACCATGAACTTGCTCTAGACTTAGGGCGGGAAGCTCTTCAAGAAGCGCCTGAGGCCCAAGCTTTATTGATGCCTGGCGGCCTTTGGTTTGCTATTCATGCGGTACCAATCCTGGAAGAGGAATTTGGAAAACCTGTCTTACTCAACATACTCAGCACAACTTCTAGTGCGCTACGATCTTGCCCTCAAAGGTTTGAGAATTTAACTCCTAAGGCCGATCCCCATTGGGGAATGGTCTTGGCAAGCGCCTATAAGGCTCCAATAACATCAGCTTAAAGACATCCTTGGTAGTGCGCAAAGGTTGATGATATTAATGCAGCCATTCACTTATTTGCTTAAAAAATAGAACTACCAATGGAGCCAGTTTATGTATAAGTTAGTTGCATTTGATGCATACGGGACGTTGTTTGATGTCTACTCTATAGGTGAGTTGGCAGAAGTATTGTTTCCTACTCATGGCCAGTCATTAGCCTTGATGTGGCGCGATCGACAAATCGAATATACCCGCCTAGTCACCATGAGTGACCCTGAGCCTTCCGGCAGTAAGTATTACCTCCCTTTTTGGGAGCTTACCGAACGCTCACTGCGTTATGTTTGTAAGCGAATGAGTTTAGAGCTCTCTGCGGGAAACGAAAAGCGACTGATGGACCAATATGCCAAGCTCATTAGCTTTGAGGATAGTTTGACGACACTTCAGGAAATTAAAAAACGTGGAATTTCTACGGCAATTTTATCAAACGGCAGCAGAGAGATGCTCGCAACGGTGGTAGATAGTAATGGAGTTAAGCCCTATTTAGATCAAGTTGTCACGATTGAGGATGTGCGTTTATTTAAGACGGCGCCTCAGGCATATGCATTACTCCTCAAGGCCTTCCCCGTAAAAAAAGAAGAGGTTTTGTTTGTATCTAGTAATGCTTGGGATGCCTTAGCGGCGAGGTGGTATGGGTACGATGTTTTTTGGATAAATCGTTTGGGCCATCCATTTGAGGAAATTGGCGAGCAACCAAACTACCAAGGTAATTCTTTAAGCAAAGTACTAGAGGTCATTTAAATCTACTCGCAACGATATGCTCATCACAAGTCAGTAGCTTATTTCTGATTTGCTAACCTAAAGGTCCAGATTGTCGAGGGACAAGCCTCTTAAATGGCTGATATCTGCCCAACGATCTATGCTCCATGATGATCCATTATGACTAATCCAATTCAGAGATGCATTGGGGACATTGACTACCCTTGCGCCCTCTAAGGCTTGATTGCTAGCTAATCGATACATCATATCCAATGTACCACCATGACTCACTAGCAAAATCGTTTTTCCACAATGCTGTAGACGAATTTTTTCTAGCGCCCCATGAATACGCTGAGCAAATTGTTGGATACTTTCCCCACCCTCTAGGCTATGGTTAAGATCGCGGCGTATATGGATCTCCCACAACTCGGGTTTCTGAAGTGGTGCATCAGCTGTGGTGAGCCCTTGAAGGACTCCCAGATGACGTTCTCTCAGCGCTTCATCTGGTATTGAATTCACACCAAACATTTCTTCGATTGCTCTAGCGGTGTTGGCAGCGCGCAAAAGATCGCTTGTATAGAGAGCATCAAACTTTAGATTGATAGCTTTCAAAGCTTTGGCCATCTGCTCGGCTTGAGCTATACCCTGATGATTTAAATCAATATCAGTATGGCCTTGTAGTCGGCGCTCGACATTCCAGTCAGTTTCACCGTGGCGCACTAAGCAGAAGCGGGTTGTTGGCATGTGGTAATGATAAAGGTTTATTCATCACAGTCCTTCAGTCCTCCTTTATCAATACAATAGATTGAATAATCCATCAAGAAGGACGACAGTGAACAAAGAAAGCAAAGGAATGTTGATCGGATTTGTCGGCATTCTGATTTTCAGCTTAACTTTGCCGGTGAGTAAGATCGCCATGTTGACTTTCGATCCTTACTTCATTGCATTTGGTAGAGCATGTCTTGCTGGTTTGGTTGCGTTGGGGTACCTAGCTTATAAAAAAGCCCCGCTCCCTAGCAAAAAAGATTTGGCAAAATATATTGTGATTGCTTTAGGCATAGTCTTTGGCTTTCCAATCTTAACAACGCTTGCTATGAAAGAGGGGTCTTCATCTCATGGCGCTGTGATTTTAGGCATGATGCCTTTAGCTAGCACAGTGATTGGCGTCCTTCGCTTTAAAGAGCGCCCATCCCTAGGTTTTTGGTTTGTCTCTTTGTTCGGCGCTACTTTGGTGGTGGTATACGCCTTGCTCAAAAGTGCCGGCAGTGTTACTTATATAGATGGGTTGTTGGTATTCGGTGGTATTTGTGCGTGTGTGGGCTATGTTGAGGGCGGCGAGCTATCTCGGAGGGTCAATCCTCGCATTGTCATTTCCTGGTCGCTAGCAATCTCATTGCCGATCAACATAGTAATGACTTATCTTACATTTAACGCTGACTATTGGATGGCCGATGCCATTGCGTTGACTAGCTTTCTTTACTTAAGTTTATTTTCGATGTTCTTGGGATTTTTCTTTTGGTATGAAGGTCTTGCCATTGGCGGGATTGCAAGAGTAAGCCAGGTTCAGCTGATTCAGCCATTTTGCACTTTATTGGCCGCAAGTATTCTTTTGGGCGATCACCTCACCACTTTGAATGTAGTGTTTGCTTTCTTAGTGATATCAACAGTGATTCTGAGTAAGAAAATGTTGGTGCAGCGTAATTAAAGGCTGAAAAAAGCCCCGATGAACGGGGCTTGGTATTTACGCTGGAACAATTTTTAACTTAGTTAGCGCTCGCAAAATTTTACTTTTCTCTTTGGGTTTGGTGCTAGTTTCCATGAGTTTAGTGAGTTGTGCGGGGTTAAGAGGCCCTAGGCGTGTTTTACCTGTTTTTGTGAGCATGGGATCGTTTTTTCTGTTTTTTTGGTTTTGGCCTGCAGCCATTCTGATTCCTAGAGTGAAGGAGTGATAAATCTAGGAGTGTTATCCAAAAGATTCCCCTATAGAGGGCGCAAGATAGTGATCACGATTCAGCATAACAGTTAAAAAGATCAGGCGCTATGATTGAGGGATGATGAACCTTCCCGACTTTATCTTTTCTGTGGTGATGGGCTTTTTGATGTCCTCAAGCATTACTCTAGCGATCACTCTTGTGCGCATTGGGCCGGCAGATAGCTTCTTCGCGGCGTGGTTTGGAATATGGGCTATAGCCTATCCTGTGGCTATTATTTGTGTCTTGATATACAAGCCATTCGCCACTCACGTCACCAAACGCATCATGAAAAAGTTAAAAGGAACAATGTGAAAACATATCTCTTGCTGCTCTTGTTCGGCATTGCATTATTTGGTTGTGCGGCCGTCTACACGGATGCCTCAGATGCTAATCACGTTACTTTTCTGAACAGTAGCGGTGAATCCATTGAGCAACTTACTCAGAAAGCAAGCGCTTACTGCGCACAATATGGCAAGACTGCTTCTTTCAAAAACTCTGATTCCTCTTTAGTGGCTGTTTTCAACTGCAATTCAGCGCGCTAAGCAATACTGTTTTTTAGCCGGCTAAGGCTGATTGATAAATTAGCCCAGCATGCTCTCTAAGGGCATGGAATTGAATCGATTCCCAGCGTTGTTGAGCAACATCCAATTCTGATTTGTGCGAGGCCAGAAATACAGAAGCACCAACGACATCTTCCGCCATGCGATGAATATTCTCCTGCGTAAATTTTTTCAGGGCGACAGGATCATCTGAGCTAACCCAGCGAGCCAGGTTATAACGGGCAGGAAGTAGGCGTACTTCAGCGCCATATTCGGTTTGCAGGCGATGGCTCACTACTTCAAACTGTAATTGACCAAAAGCGCCTAGTAACATCGTGCCACCCGCCATGGGCCTAAATACCTGAATGGCGCCTTCTTCTCCTAGTTGCATTAAACCCATTCTCAGTTGCTTTGAGCGCAATGGATCAGCAGATTCAACCATGCGGAAAATTTCAGGAGCAAAAAATGGTAGCCCAGTAAATTGAAGCTGCTCACCTTCAGTAAGCGTATCACCTAAGCGTAAAAGTCCATGATTAGGCAGCCCAATGATATCGCCGGGGAATGCTTCATCCAAGATGTCACGTCGTTGCGATAAGAATGAGAGCGCATTATTAGTGCGAATTTCTTTACCATTACGGCAAATCTTGAGTTTCATGCCGCGCAGAAAGTGGCCAGAGCAAATTCGTAAAAAGGCAACACGGTCACGATGAGCAGGATCCATATTGGCTTGGATTTTGAAGACTACAGCAGAGAATTTATTTTCTGCAGGACTCACTTCGCGTTGTAATGCCTTGCGCGAGCCTGGTGATGGTGCCAGTTCAACCAAGGTATTGAGAATTTCACGAACACCAAAGTTATTGATGGCGGAACCAAAGAACACGGGAGACTGATGACCGGCTAAGAATGCCTCGCGGTTAAACGCAGGCATGGCTTCTTTAATTAAGGCAACTTCAGCCAAAGCATTTTCTAAATCTGTCCCAAGCCGCTCCTTGAGTGCGGGGTCATTGACATCCACTACAGCATGAGAATCTTCGGTTACGCGATCTTCGCCAGCCTTAAACATACGCATTCGCATATTGGCAATATCGATTACACCAGCAAAAGATTTACCCATGCCTACCGGCCAGGTAAATGGCACCACTTCAATACCAAGCGCAGATTCAATCTCATCCATGAGCTCCATGGGCGGCTTTACTTCGCGATCCATCTTATTAATAAAGGTAACGATAGGTGTATTGCGGGCGCGGCAGACTTCTAATAAGCGTAAGGTTTGAGACTCCACGCCATTTGCCGCATCAATCACCATCAAAGCAGAATCAACAGCCGTTAATACCCGATAGGTATCTTCAGAAAAGTCTTGGTGTCCTGGGGTATCCAATAGATTAATAATGCAGTCACGATATTCCATCTGCATCACAGAACTTGCTACTGAGATGCCGCGCTGCTTCTCAATTTCCATCCAGTCAGAGGTTGCATGCCTGCTAGCTTTTCGTGCTTTAACGCTGCCTGCAATTTGGATCGCACCCGCGTATAGCAGTAGCTTTTCAGTCAGCGTTGTTTTACCAGCATCTGGGTGAGAGATGATGGCAAAGCTGCGACGTCTGAGTACTTCTGCGGCTGGGGTGCTGGAGCTTGTGGTATCGATGGTAATTCTGCGCTTATTAATCTAGTTCGGACGCAATTATAAGCGTCTAGCGTAGTTAGAATTGCTCTTGAGTCCTGATAAATCTCCATTGTCCTGGGGGAAGTGGGCCCAGGGATATACGACCTATTCTGACGCGCTTGAGGCCAACTACCTTGAGCCCCACCATTTCACACATTCTGCGGATTTGACGCTTGCGCCCCTCGCGTAATACAAAACGTAGTTGATCTTCATTTTGCCAACTGACTTGTGCTGGTTTGAGTGCAACCCCATCTAAAGACAGACCATGTTTAAGACGATCTAAGTCCTCAAAAGAAAGGGCGCCTTCAACGCGGACTAAATATTCTTTTTCAATGGGACTGTTTTCACCTATGAGTAGTTTGGCAATACGCCCATCCTGGGTTAAGACTAACAAGCCTGTTGAGTCAATATCCAGCCTGCCTGCGGGCGCAAGCCCCTTGGTGTTAAAGCGTGGATTCTTACCCTTATCTAGCGGGCTAGCAAAGTAATTGTCAGGTGTAATTAATGATGCTGCAGGTTGATATTCCTGCTCATCATCATAGTGTGAGATGTACCCAACTGGCTTATTGAGGATGACAGTTATGCGAGATGCTTGTTGTACTTTGGCGCCAGACTGTAATTCAATTTTTTGATGGCGAAATGCGCGTACACCTAACTCATTCACTACTTCACCATCAACAGTAACTAATCCCTGCTCTATATAAGAATCGGCTTCGCGCCTGGAGCATAAGCCCAGCTCAGATAGCAATTTAGAAACACGAACTTTTTCTTCCATTCCTGCATTATCCGATAAAGCCTGGCTTCACTTCATGCTAGATAACAGTAAGAAGCCAATTTTGTCTGAAAATACCAAGAAAATGAATACATTTATCTGTTAAGCGTGCCTTCTAGAAATTTTTTAGTGAGTAGGCTGATAGGGATTGGCCTCATCGTTTGGACGATTTTTGAAGCGTTTATGGACCCAATAATATTCAGCTGGACGAAGGCGAATTTCTTTTTCAAAGCATTGATTGAGCCTGGCAGTATCAGTCTTTGGATCGGGTCCAGGAAAGTTTTCTAAGGGCTTACTGATTTCACAAAGATAGCCTGATTCATTCTCTTTAAGATGGGTGATCATCAGGCAAACTTCTGCACCAGTAATTGCTGCTAAACGTGAGATGGTTGTAATGGTATTTGTTTGAATTCCAAAGAAAGGTACGAACTCAGAATCTTTAAGCCCCAGATCAATATCCGGCGCAATGATGATGAAGTCACCATTGCGAATTTCACGAATAATAGTTTTGGCGTTCCCCTGGCGATCGATTGAGTTACCCCCAAAGCGATTACGCCAAGCAATAATTTTTTGATTAAAAAATGGATTTTTCATCCGCTGAAAAAAACCTGAAGTGCGAGGCCAATTCATCCGTTTAGCAAGAGCGCTCAAAATAATACTGCCTTCAATGCCCGTGAAATGCATATTGACTAGAATGCGCGGCCTGCGACTTGTAAGATCAACGGCAGACTTTACTTCAATCATTCGGCTTAATTGTTTTTCGCTACCAAGCCAGATAATGCTTTTTTCTACAAGACTACGGCCAAGTAGGCGCCAATGTTTTTTGCTGAGACCATCAATCTCATTCTCATTGAGATCGGGAAAGCACAATTGAAGATTGGTTTTAACAACTCGATTCCTATCTCCCGGTAGTCTGGCAGCAATAAACCCTAGACTATATCCAATGGACACCAAAAGCTTATAGGGAAAAAGAGACAGCAGCTTAAGAAGCACAACCCCCGCATAATTAGCAAAATATTTGAACAAACGGGTTTACTCTGTTTCGTAGCGTTTGATAGATTTGGCATAACGGACAGCCATCTCTTCGGTTGAGCTAATCGACATTCCTAAATCATTTACGATGCCAGTATCTAGGCGATACGCCCAACCATGTACTGTTAGATCTTGTCCGCGCGCCTAAGCATCTTGAACAATAGTGGTTTCACAAACATTCACAACTTGTTCGATGACATTGAGTTCGCAGAGACGGTCTTGACGCTTTGGTGTTGGTAAGGCATCACCTAAATAGCGCTCATGTTTTTGATGCACATCTTTGACGTGACGTAGCCAATTATCAGCAAGACCCACGCGTATATCACTGAGGGCCGCGTGAACACCAGCACACCCATAGTGACCCACTACCAAAATATGTTTAACTTTGAGCAAGTCAATAGCAAACTGAATCACGGATAGGCAGTTGAGATCGGTATGCACGACTACGTTCGCTACATTACGATGTACAAAAAGCTCACCAGGCAGGAGATTCACAATATCATTTGCCGGTACGCGACTATCGGCACAACCGATCCAAAGGTATTGAGGTGCTTGTTGATTAACTAGGCGTTTAAAAAAATCGGGATCCTTGGCAACCATCCCCTCCGCCCACTGGCGATTGCTGATAAATAGGTGCTCTAGGGCTTGAGAATTTTTATATGGCATGGTTTAAGTTTAAAGTACTTTAATGATACCTATTTGGTTAAAACAAACTTCAGCTGGAGTTGCCCTGAGTCTTTATTGTCAGCCGGGCGCTAAGCAGACCAAAGTAATCGGTTTGCATGATGGCTGCCTAAAAATTTCCTTACAAGCCCCAGCGCTTGAAAATAAGGCTAACGAGCTTTTGTTGGCCTGGTTGTCTAAGCAGCTAAAGATCCCGCAAAAACAAATTCAATTCATTTCAGGCCAAAATAGTCGCAAGAAACGAGTTGAAATTTGGACTTCTATTGGCCCTGAACAAATATTGCAGCTACTCAAGCCTTAAATTCGCTCAGTTGCTTACCAAAAGATAGCCCACAAGATGCCCACAATCAGCACCCATTTACCAATGTAATAAATGGAGCGATGCTTGCTCTTGAGTTTTTTTGCCTGCGCGCGCAGATGGTAAAAGTAGGTAAACAATACATTTACAAAGCCTATTTTTTCTCCAGCAACGTTCTGGGAGGATGCCGCACTCATCACATAACGCCCGAACCAGCGATTAAATAACTGCATTACTTTTGTATGAACAGGGCGCTCGATATCACAAAATAAGACGATTCGTTGATGATCTGTTTCGTTAGCAGCTAAATGAATATAGGTTTCATCAAAGATTACTGCCTCACCATCTTTCCAAAAATAGCGCTCACCATCGACCTCAATGAAGCATTTTGGGTCATTGGGAGTGACTAGGCCAATGTGATAACGCAGTGAGCCAGCATAGGGATCGCGGTGGCGTACCAATGTCGCTCCAGGGGGGAGTGAGGCAAACATGGCGGCTTTAATTGATGGAATAGATTTGAGGAGGGCCACTGTTTTGGGGCAGCTAGCTTGGGCTGACGGCATATCTTTACCGTACCAATAGAGGTGAAAACGCTTCCAACCAGTTCGAAAGAAAGAGTTAAAGCCAATATCGTTATAGCCTGTGGCTGCGGTAATGGCACCATCTGCATTTAAAGAAAGCGCCTCTTCACGAATCATTTCCCAGTTATCTTGCAATAACTGTGTTTCTGGAAACTGGCTTACTGGGATAAATGCCCCCGCTTTTACTTTCGAGAACAAATACAGCAGGGTATTTACTGGGGCCAAAAGGACTTGATAGTCGGTAAGGGATCTCACTATGCCAAAGCGTACCCTACCCCTGTAATAGACGTAAATTGCCGATATTACAAATACAAAAAAGACAATGTGACGTGCTTCCATTGATTCTGCCAATTTAAAGTAATGATTGATATTTTAATTTGTATGTGGATGCCGAATTGACTTTTTCTTGCCCTTTTAACCACATATACTTAAAGTGAAAAAGCAAACTATTATGGATGCCTAGTTAGGGTTAGTATGGGTATAGATCGGGGAAGATGGTATGAATAGCTTTATAAAGTGGCTCTTAAGCCTTGTTTTAATTGGCTTAGTAGGTATTTCGGTCTATACATGGGTGATGCTAACCTGGAGCTACGGTAGTGGAGAGCGAGCTGGATACGTACAAAAATTCTCTCATCGAGGGTATTTGTGCAAAACATGGGAAGGTGAGTTGGCAATGGTTTCAATGCCAGGCACCATGTCAGAAAAATTCCTCTTTACGGTGCGAGATGATGCTGTGGCGCAAAAAATAAATAGTAACTTAGGGAAAAAAGTAGCTCTAAAATATGATCAGCACATTGGATTGCCGACAACGTGTTTTGGGGATACTGAATATTTTGTTTCCGGCATAGAAGTTTTGAATGATTAATTTGTAGTAGTTTTAAAAAATTATTATTGCCCAGCTTTATTTTTGTAATTTTTTGTGGTTAAAATCATGTAAGCGCAATGTGCGCCGACATCAATATCTATAAGGAGCTTCACTTGAACAAAGCCGAACTAATCGCA
>Ga0114978_10003387_pt1 | contig 13054 bp, 12 predicted proteins | sample S_140212_EF_Meta_FD_87027 | JGI IMG/M metagenome (GOLD analysis project Ga0114978, IMG submission 87027) | Freshwater microbial communities from Lake Simoncouche, Canada to study carbon cycling - S_140212_EF_MetaG | ecosystem: Environmental > Aquatic > Freshwater > Lake | place: Lake...
AGTTTATATGATTGAAAGTATAAATGAACGCGCAATGAAGACTTATAACGACCTTCTCAGCCTAGGGACAGCACCTGAGGTAGCACGAACGGTGTTACCTCAGGGAATGTATACGGAGTTTATTGAAACTGGTTCTCTCGCCGCCTACGCGCGACTCTGTAACCTACGCCTTGATCCTGCGGCACAGTTGGAGATTCGGCTTTACGCAGACGCGGTGAAGTCCTTATTGGTAGAGAAGTTTCCTGTGAGTTGGGGAGCACTGATGCACGAGGAGAATAAACCTTCTGACGCTTCTCAGACCGATAAACCTTTACAGCAGTTGCAGCAGCCAGTAACCGTTGATTTGACGACAGGTTGTTAGAATGCCTTGAACACTTGTGTTCGTGCTCTCCAAGCGCCGACTTACAAACCCTTTTACACAAGAGTTCAGAACAAAGATAATCCCAGCTTTCTCCGCGTCTCTTCTTATTTGCACGCCATGCTGCAGATGCCTCATCAAAACGCTGAGATGTGAATTCGCTTGTCATTATATGAATATCACGATTACTCTCTAAGCTTCTTTCTGGTTTTTCTAGGTGACATTATTTCAGGCTGTGGGAATCTAAATAAGTTACGTCTCTTAGTATTTCTTTTTTTACGTATATTCTCCATTTCTTCTAAACGGCTTGGTCCCTTTGTTGATACTTTAGGACTTTTATAATCAATCTTTGTTGGCTTTGATGCCTTAGTTAATTGTATTACTACCGGTTTTGCCTGATTTATCTTTGACTTATTTATTTCATACAATTCAGTGTCTTCTACTAAGGTTAACATAATTTTCAACATTTCAGAATTTAAACTATCTGCAATATCTTCATATGTTTCCATAATATTTAAAATTACTTTTGAAGTATCTGATGGTAAAAAATTAAGGTAAGGCACACTTACACTTTCTCCAAGTTTATTAATAATATAATTTCTTAGATTATTTTCATTTTTCTCTCTATAAATATTTGCAAAAAACGAAAGTGTATCAAGAATTTCTTGAACGAGTTCTTGATTTCCTCCTTTCTGTTTATATGTTTTTCTAAGGTTTCTTTTATTTTTCTTAAGCGTTTTTCTAGATCCTCCTGCTGGAGCTGGCGAAGGAATACCAATACTTACTAATAAACTTTCGAATATTGGTTTTTTTTCGTCTGGAACCCTTGAATACAATGCCATTATAAATCTTATAGGGTTTGGTTCAGAGCCAAGAGGGGCTATATCTTCTACAAATCCTTGTATTCTTGGAATTGTATTAGGCATTTGAATACTTAATTTCTTATATGTCATATTTATAATATCAAGTCCATATGCTGATGAAAACTTGTCAGCAAGAATTCTTTTACTTCTTCCTGCTTCTTGATCTAAATTTATACAGTCAAATGCACTAGCATATGTAATTTCATTTCTTTCATTAAGAATAAGATCATTAAATTCAATAGGTTGTGTTCTATCTAATAAATTACGCATCGCTGTTAGTTCACCATGCAAATTTGTAAAAGGGTTTAACAATCTATCAAATTCTTCTAGTTGTGCAATTACAATTCTATAGACGTTTTCATTTTGTTCACTATCCAGTATATCTAGTACAATTGTCTGTTTTTGCAGCAAATTTGCAATTTCTGTATTTTTTTTATCTAAATCACGTATTCTTTCAATTAGTAATGGAAGTTTTTCATAAAATAGAGAATACTGTGCACAGGTTTGAAGAAATTCTTTATATGAAACATCTGTAGAATTCATTATAGTTTCAAATTGCTTATTACATTCTAGAATCAGTCCCAAAAGCTCCCCTCTATTTGAATCAAGTGTATGCATAACCTGTGGAAGAAGTCCAAATTTAAAATTAACAGTCTTATAAAGAATTGTATACTTATTTTTCAAATATGCAAGTTTATCTATTACTTTAGTGAATACAACTAATTTATCTTTCATATGTAACCATATACAATAAATACCCGTTGAAAATGCCTTTGATGCAGCATTTATATCTATTGTTTCAAATATAGAAGGAGCGCCTGCCTTATGCATATATGTGCGAGTATCATCATTATAATGGACGAGGTTAATATCTCTGAATGCATCTAATACTTGTAATACATCTCCACTATGTTTTCCTATATAACCTGCTTCTAATATATCTGGATTTGACATTCCAAAACAACTACCTAATTTTTTTACTATTTTAAACATAAATCCAGCAGTATTCAAATCTCCATCAATATCAACCGATTTATTATTTTTAGTATATGAAAGACCTACCTTTAATGTATATTTATCACCTTTAACACCATTATGTTTAATATATACAGGATATTTACAATAAAGATATGATAATTTATTTTCTGTATAATATGCTGGATATAGCACGGCTGTGGTATTATGAGGAGATTTGTCTTCAATATAAAACATTGCATCATTTCCAACATTTTTAGATGTCATTTTAAGTGCAGCATCCATCTGAACCGCACGAGTGCGAGCTTGTATTATAGGATTTCCAGTAGCAGCACTATTATCCCATAATCTATGAATGTCGTCTGTATGATGTGTAGTATCACTAATTTTTAGAAATGAAGTGCCAAGTCCTAGTGTTCCGCGTGTTGCAGTCTGTATTTGTTGAACTATAGCAGGATCACTAAATCCGCTTTTTTCTTTTTCTTTTAAAAATACTTTATATTCATACGTAGGATTATCAAATAGATTAAGAGCAATAGAACCGTGGTTTCCTGAATTTGCGATCCCTCTAAGAAACTCATAAAATCCAAGTCCTCCAATAAGGTCATTGAATAAATCTTCCTTTGATATAGTATTTCCTCCAATAGCAGCAGCAGGAGCAGGAGCATTTTCAGGAAGAAATCCTTGAACTATATCGGCATTATAACCAGGACCATGATCTTTTTTAACATCAGAATGAACGATCTCTGACATCCACTGTTCTTTTGTGGTTATTGCAGCTGCAGCTGCAGCTGAACTTGCCATCTATCATATATCGCGATATTATTTTACTATAAAATATAATAAAATAATTTACCCAATGGGTTAAACCGGCCGGTTATGATAAATACTCAAAATCACAGATTTTACTATTTATGTAATACTGAAAATTGGCGATGTCCTCAGAATTGAATTATATATCTCCCATGTCCAAAAGCCAAGTAGCCATCTTGTATTCTGAAGGGGTTGCATATATAATCTGGTAAAATTAAGAGTCATTGCCCTGTGATACAGCTCGTCTATTTCACCAGTTATAATGTTAAAATTATAAATGCTAAATCTAGTGCCTTTCTTTTGATATTAATATATCAAAAAAATAGCGGTCCGAGTGGGGGTTGAACCCACGACTTTCCGGTTAACAGCCGAATGCTCTAACCAACTGAGCTACCAGACCAAAAAAGTTCTTCTGAGCCGGAATTGAACCAGCGACTTAGGGAGAATTGTTAAATTTCTACAATCCCCCGCTCTACCAACTGAGCTATCAGAAGAAGAGGTGCAAGCACCTCGTTTTCTATTAGCAAGGCAGCTAAAGCTGCCGAGCTATCAGAAGAAGAGGTGCAAGCACCTCGTTTTCTATTAGCAAGGCAGCTAAAGCTGCCGAGCTATCAGAAGATGGTCGCAGGGCGACCATCCTTCTATTAGCAACTGTTGCATACTGCAACTGAAGCGACAAGAAGCCATAAAAATGGTCGCCATGTGAGAATATTCCAATAGCAACGGTTGCTCGCACAACTGAAGCCATCAGAATGTGTGTCTATTAGACACTACTTCTAATAGAAACTATTAGAAGGTTCGACGTCTCATCTACGCCTATTTCACTTACGGGATAAAACTTTAGACTGGCAAACGCACCCTCAAATATTTTGGAATATATCCAAGCGGATGAGGTAGTATTGTAGGTGCTTTTACCTTTGCCAACGGTCCTATATAATAATATGGAACTGGAACCCAGCGTTTACTCATTCTAATAGTAATTTTGGTATTTCACATTACCCCCCCACGAAGACGAAGAACCAAATGCAGAGTAGACTCCTTCTGAATATTGTAATCTGACAACGTGCGACCATCCTCAAGCTGCTTACCAGCAAAAATGAGACGCTGTTGGTCAGGAGGAATTCCCTCCTTATCCTGAATCTTCGTCTTGATGTTCTCAATCGTATCAGCTGCCTCAACGTCAAGTGTGATTGTCTTACCAGTTAGAGTCTTAACAAAGATCTGCATTCTAACTATACATCATAATATATTTTTAGGCCAGACTGGCCTCTACAAATTCATCATTTAGATATCTTCCAAGAAATTCACCAACTTCCCCATTTACACAATCAAATACATGCCCTGATTCACTTACCCAAACATCATCATCTTTACGAAGCATATGGCTGTCTGTTTCCATTACTATAGGAACATCGGTGCTCTCTTGATATAATAATTTAAGTTGAACGATAGGCTTACACTGTTTTTTCAAGTTTCCAGACAAGCGCTTCTTCTTTTTATCCACAGACTTTCGGTCCATTTGATGGGGACTTATATACCCCATGTAACCCCAATTCACTTTTTATACTTTGCTATGCAGGCGCAAGCTTGAGAGTCCTAGCACTTGGATCCGAAGTTTCTGGTGACCATCGTGGCATCCAAAAAGGCCAGTAATCCCCAGTTTTCTTATACATTGATTCATACAAAGTCCGATAATAAAAAGCCTCCTCTGTCTTCGGTCGAGGTTCAGCAAATTCCAAAGCCTTTATCGCCCAATCTGCAGGAACAAGTCCGCGTGACAGAACCCTTTCCTGAATCTCTTGAAACCAAGATTTCTCAACTCCACTTACACCGTCTGAAAAGGCCTCCTTCTTTCTCCACAAAACCTCAGGTGGCAAGAATCCAGTATTAGCAAAAGCCCTCCGCATTAATTGCTTTTCCATATTTCCACCATAAGGCCGCCTATGATCGGTAGGAATAGACATAACTGCAGAAACAAATTGCTTGTCTAAAAAAGGCGTCCGCGCCTCCAATCCATGCGAACTAATTGAACGGTCTGAGCGAAGCACATCATATCTATGAATTTCTTTCAGTAATCGATGTGACTCAGTCTCAAACTGATAGTTATTAGGTGCCTTATAGAAATACAAATAAGAACCCCAAATCTCATCTGACCCATCGCCATTAAATACAACCTTACAATCGGTTCTACGACGAACCTCACGTGCAATTAGCCAGTTTCCAACAGAAGCACGAACTGTTGTGATATCATAAGATTCTATATCACGAATCACTAAAGGAATCGCATCAAACATTTCATCTGCAGTAACAACTACTTCAGTATGTTCTGAGCCTATCCAGTCTGCAACAAGTCGCGCATGTTTCAAATCACTGCTCCCAGCCATTCCAATACTAAAGGTCCTCAAAGGGAGAGCTCCTGCTTCATTTAATAGACGCTGGACGCATGCTGCAATAAGAGAAGAATCAAGTCCACCACTCAAGAGAGCTGCAATAGGTCTCTCTGTCATAAGTCGCTTTTTAACTGCATTCATTAATGATCCGCGAATTAAACCAAGTTCTTCAGTATCATTCAAACACCCCTTCAACCACGGAACAGAATGATACACCACCTTTGACACCCTCTCTCCATGGCCCGCCCATACCCCACCAGGAATTGTCCATACTTCGCCAGGTGGAAATTCATAAATCTTTGCGTGATGATCAACCCATTCTTCAAGCGCCTTTCTTTCACTTGCAAATACCAACCCATTAAATCTATCTTCTGACCAATACAGGGGCCGAACTCCATAAGGATCGCGTGCAACTATAAAGTTATCACCATCATTCAAGACAATTGCAAAGACTCCATCCAAAGCACGACAGAAGGCAACAGGATCCTTCCCACTTGCCTTCCATAAAGCCCCCAATACTTCACAATCAGAACCAGTCTTTGACACAAATCCAATTTCCTTTGCAATTTGAAAAGAATTGTAAATTTCACCATTACACATCCATGTAAATTCATCAACAAACGGCTGCATTCCAGCCTCTGTAAGTCCATTAATTGCCAAACGGGTAAATGCAAGAGTAGCACCAGAAATATCCATAATACGAGTCCCCTCTGGCCCACGTGCAATAAGATGTGCAACAGCTGATTCAACCTTTGATCTTAAAGCGGGACTAGAGGTCTTATAAATCCACGCCCATATACCACACATCTTATCAATATATTAGAATCTTCTTAAACCCTTTATTTAATAGAATGGATGCAAGTGATATTATTCGTAGAAATCAACAAGTAACAAATGCAGCATCAAAGGTTGAACAAGTTAAATTGAAGAATCCATCATTTGTTGCGAATACTGTGTCAAATATAACATATGTAAGCACGATGACATTTTCAAATTCACAAGAAAAGGTTGATTTTGATACTGGAATGCAGTTTATTAAATATACTTCCGGTATTCCAACAGTTTCAACAATGGTTTTTTGCGCGTCAAGGACATAAACATGCGAATTAATATACAAATAGATGGATAAATTACAAAGATTATCCAGCGTTGTAACTCTTCTAAAAAAAATCATAGGTGCAGGTATTCCAGCAACTGACTCTGGATATAAGGAAACAAAGAAGGCACTCGACCTTTGGATTTTAAACGGCGAACCCTTTGATACAAAGATAGAATTTATACGATATGGTCGTGTAGGACATCTGTCAGTATATAAAAACAAAAGCCCAACAATGCTTCTAAAAGCAACTGAAGAACTTAAAGAACAAGGAACATAAGGCAATCTAATCCAGTTTAAAAAATAAGTGCATTTACATAGTAAATGATGGAGATTACTTCATCGGTGTTAAATTCACCAATCGCAAAGGCAACTGCAACCGCACTCTTATCCTATGGAGCACACTACGGGATGGTAAAGGCCTATAATATCTTCTGTGTTCCTAATGGAATTTATGGATTTCTGCAAGGACTCGTAACATCAGGAAGTCCGGTCTGTCAGGCAGGTGTGCAGATTATTTCTTCTACACAGGTCTCTTATTCTCAACTTATTATGATGGGAATTTCGCGAATCATTATTGACACCGTCGCGCCTGGTGTAACTGTAAAATAACAATCTATTTAGAAGATGAATGCTTCAGCCGAAGGCTCGTTATACGAGCTCGTCGCCAGAGGCAATAAAGATTTATATTTCTTCAAGGAAGGAGGAGAATTTATTTTTGATAATTCATATAAAGCACAGACCCCTTACTTGGAGGAACTTCGCCGTGTCCCTCCGAAAACATCTGTAGAATTCGGCCGCACAATAGAATTTGATTTTGATTTAGTGGGCGATCTTATGCAAAATCCCACGTTGCTTATAAATCTTCCAACATGGCTTCCTCTTACACAATCTAAAAATATAAGAAAATCAGTGATTCAAGACGCATCAGGCATGACATATGGATATATTCAAGGAATTGCATATTTTCTCTTTGAAAAAATAAGATTTTATCAAGATAATATTCTACTTCAAGAATTCAGCGGAGATACTTTATGGGCCTTTTCCAAGATTTCTGGGACATTTGGTAAACATTTTGTGAACGACAGTTTATCTGGCTGCCACGGCGGTTCCCCTTTAGAAATAAGTAGAAATGCGGCACCGCCTATGCTAAGACTAAAAGTCCCTCTTGTAGGCTGCCAAGAAAATTACAATAGCGGCTTTCCTCAAAGAGCTGCACAGAGGCATTCGTATAGACTCCAGTGCAAGCTTCGCCGCATAGAAGATTTAGTCGAATCTTCAGATTCTTCAACAACACAAAAAGCGTTTCCATGGGAAAAAACAATGATACAGCAATTTCAGCAATCGTCCTTAACATTTCAAACTCTCGCTCGTAATGCAATGGGACCTCTTACAATTCAACTGGAGACAACACAGATATATGTGGAAAAGGATATTCAGCAGAAAATGGAAACTACACCAATGGCCGTGCGTTTTACTCGCCTCACTGAAAACAACTTTACTCAAAATCAGCTAGATTATTCGGGAGTAAATGGAAGCGGTACATCAACTGTTACACGCCGCTTAGATGGCCGTCATCCTGCAAGCCGCATTATGTGGTATTTTAGGAATTTAGAAGATGTGAATGCAAATAGACTTTATAAATTAAACACAGTTTCAAATACACCATACTTTAACACAATAACTCTTTTAATTGCAGGAAAATCAAGAGAATTACCACGCACACCTCTTATTTGGAGAGATTTAACGAATTTTGCAAAAGAGGAGACGGATTCTGGACTCGAGATAAATACAATGAATTGGACGCTTGGTTCAATAGCCCCAGAAAAATTCAAAGATATTAATCTTACTGGGACAGTAAATTTTTCAACTGCCGATAAACCCTCGCTGTATATTGATTTAACTAGACCCGGTCCAAATCCCAGCACTGAAATGTTTGTTATTGTTGAAGGATGGGCAGAATTTAGAACAGACGGTAAGGGGCGCGCTGAACTCTTCTCTATGAATTAATATAGAAGTGTTAGATATGCAGAATCCATATGGTTTAACACGCCCAACTGGAGATATAACAACCCTATTGGATATTACACCAAGGGACTTTCAGGATAATAATTATACACCTCTATCTGCAGATAAAACTTGGTGGATTCCAAATCAAAAACGCTTAGAACCTTTTACAATGAGTATGCAGCAATTTCCATTTCGTGGACCCACTGGATTTGGTCAACGATTCACATTTGATCTAAAATCTGTTGGATGTGGAGACCTTTTAGTTAGCACGGTTCTACAAATAGATCTAGGCCATTGGTTAAGTGAAACAGATATTCTTAGATTAGAATCTGGTAAATATGAAATAACAAATGACCCGTGGTTCTATGCAAATTCGCTTGGAACTGTTATTCTTGAAAGGGCGGAATTTGAAGTAAACGATCAAACGCTTGAAATTATAGATGGAGATTTTTTGAACGTATCATCCTTATTATTCCAGGATATAAATTCCCAGTTTGGCCTTTCAACAGACGGACTTGGCAGAGTGCCTCTTTCCAAACTCTTAGAAACACCAACAACAAAACCATTTCCAACTCAAAGTAGGACGCTATTTATTCCGCTTCCCTTCTTTTTCCAAAGAATTAGACTTGCAGAATCCTTCCCTTTACTAGCATGTAAAGAAGGATCTGTCAGAATTAATATAATTCTTAGACCCTTTCACGAATGCGTTCGCATTTTATCAGGAAGAAGAGCTTCGTGTGACGACACCCCCCTTGGAAAAACCGTAAATATTACAAATTATCTAAATAAGGCGCAAATATATCAAACTATACAGGCATCAACGGTTATACCACAATTCAAAGGAATACAGCTGATAACATATGCAGCCCATACTGATGGTGCTATGCGGCAAAAAATTCTAAGAAGTCCTTTTGAGATTATGACTCGTTCCGCATCTACATTTCATTTTGCCGAACCACTCAAATATGCAATTAACAAATCAACCTCTGACACAATCAGCGTGCAACTTCCTCTTGAGTTAAATCATCCAGTTGAAGAAATACTTTGGTTTGTAAGAAGAAAAGCCACTGCAAATAATAATGAATGGACCAATTATTCTGCAGTAGTTAGCGCCGAATATGACCCTGTTTATAATCCACTAGCACCCCTTTTACACAGAGCCAGTATTCAATTTAATGGTATAGAAATGATAAATGCTGAAGAAACATGGTTTCGACAACATATAGCATTGAAGCATAAGGGTGGAATATCCGCATTTGAAAATTATATTTATGGATATTCCTTTTCAAAAAATCCAGGAGAACATCAACCGTCTGGAACAGTGAATGCATCAAGACTGCAGAGTGTTAGACTAAATTTAGAAATTCAACCACCTGGTGGAGTATATGAACAAGATTGGGAAGTAAAGGTATTTGTTATTTCTTTGCAGTGGCTACGTTTTCAGGACGGGTTGACAAATAAAATGTATACGGATTGAAATAAATCTTATATTTTTCTAATACTTTCGGCAATACATTATATACTGCATCAAACATCAATAATGCTCCTCCAAAACTGATTAGAGTTTCATCCCATTTACCGAATGCTGGAGAACCGTTTACAAAAAAGTATGTTATTAGGAAAGCTCCTAAGATGCTTTTAAAAAAGAAGTCTGATATCAAAAATAATTTACTATCTTGACTTTGAAATTGAAATATAACAAGTATAAACTGGAGGATCATCGACAATTTAAGAAATAGTAAAACTTTCACGTAAGCCTTCATTCTACTAAATCGCCAATATTTGTAAAAAGATTGAGAGCATCCAAGAAAAGTCCCATGGAAGAATCTACATAATCTTTCTTGCTGCGACGAGCATCCTCCTTAAGGCGTTGAGTGTCATAGGCCACATAGACAGTAAATAGAAGTGTGCCAAACCATGAAAGAGCCGTATTGATAGAAGACGTGGTTTTCTGAGGTGCACCTCCAAGGACTCCTAGAATCAATAATAATCTAGCAATGACTAATCCCACTAATGCAGCAAATAGATATCCGCCGAATCCTATGATATTTTGATTATCATAGAATCCTACAGCCGTCATTGCCAAGAAAACACCAGCCACTGTTATAAGAACATCATCAAGAGCATTTTTATCTTCAAGTTTCTTAACAAACTTTGTTAGAACCTGACCTATTAATACAAAGAAAAGGGCAGCAAGTGCATACTTCTCAGGACCGGGCTCTAACGCAAGTAAAACCCATAAAACCGCAAAAGATAAAAGGGATTCTATCAATATTGCCCATGCATTTGAAGACACGGGGTATTTAGAACTTAACGCAGTAAGTCCAAGGCCACCCAAAAGATGCAAATACGTAATTCCTATAAATGAGCCACTGTCTTTCATTTCTAAGAAGAGCTAAAGATATTGTAATAACCTCAAAACAGAATGGCCTCCGCCGGCCTATTAAAACTTATAACGTCCGGCTTACAGGACGAACGCCTATTATCGGAAATTCCAAATTTAGACACGTTTCAGAAAATATTCGTAAAGGCCGGAAGATTTACAACAGAGTGGTATAGAGTAGATTTTGATAATAAAGCTGCTCTAGGCACAACAGCAAAAGCAACTCTTCCTCGCAGAGGGCATTTAATTACTAGAGCTTTTTTGGTTACAACTATGCCTGATATTTCAACAATACAGGCGGCAGCCAGGAAATATGCAACGGATAATGGATTAGAGTTCGCCGGCCCCACATTTGGATGGACAAATTCAATTGGACATGCTTTAGTAACATCAGCCACTCTTAGCATTGGTGGAAATCCAATTGATACTTTAGACAGTAGGCTTTTAGAAGTTCTTGATGAGTTTCACACCCCTCTAGAAAAGACAACAACTGTGAATCGTTTATTAGGTCGTCACGATAATGGATTTAATCCTAAATCAAATGGATTCAATGGAATACAAGAAGTTGTGACTCCTCTCCCCTTTTGGTTTTCCCGTGGCGATCCCTCATCTGCATTACCAATTGATGCTATAAGCAATGACTTGGTTCAACTAGGCGTTTTATACACTGATATTGATAACTTATATTCGAGCACAACTCGTATTAAGGATCCAAGATCTTATGTGATTACACCAGAAACTCAAGAATTCCAGAATGTTACTTCGCAGACAATTTTAAAGAAGTGTATTCGTGTATTTGGAAAGGACGATGAAGTAATTACCTCTATACCAGGACCGAATGGCTTACTTGCAATGCCTCCTATGGCTGGAAGTCCTTTTTATGTTCTTGATCCGAGTGGTCAGGAAGTCTTTGGGCTAAATGGTAATCCAGAAAAATCCGTAAGAGTGCGTCGTATTCCTGGTATCCAGATGCCTGAATCCTTTCAAATACAGGAATCATATGTCCTATTGGAATATGTTTATATTGACCGCCCTGAAGCAAATAGAATTCGCTTAGCTGATATATCATATCCCATAGTCCAACATTACCCTTTTACACAAGAATCAGGAGGCCATCCATCAACGAGCATAAAGATGAGAATTCCAAATCCATGTAAGGATATTTATATAATGCCTCATCGCACGGATGCAAATTTATTAAATGCGCCATTTCTTGCAACTCGTGATTTGTCTGGAATTTATATTAGAGATATAAGCGGAATAGGATCTGTTGCACCATGGTGGCCAGATGCACAAGGTCTTTCTGTAGAAAGATTCTCACCTCTCATTCCTTCATATTCTTCTATAGATTCTGAGCCTCTTCAAAGTCTTTCACTTACATATGAAGGAAAAATGATACGTTATTCTACAGATTGCCCGACATTCTTCAGGTCTGTCCTTCCATCGATAGAACAAAGAAAAACTCCATGGCATAATAAATATTATTATCATTTACCCTTTGGCACAAATTCGGAGTTTGCTGGTATAAGTAATCCAATGGGCGAAGCAAATCTTGATAAAATTCTTAAAATAGATCTGACGTTGACATTTAAACCATTTAGAGGTTCTAATCGCACAACGGATGTTCCAGCATATACAATTTATGTTTGGGCAGAAACATACAATATTCTGAGAGTTTATGGAGGACGCGCAGGTCTTTTATTTGCTTATTAATTTTGGTATTTCACATTACATATAAAGGGATTATTATAAAATAAACAAGATGACAATATTCGTGACAGCTTTAATAAATCTTCACGAAGATCGTTCTAAAGAAAAATCAACCGAAGAGAGGTTCAGATTCTTTCATAAACTTGAAGAAACCGGTGTGAGAATACATTTGTTTTTGTCGAGAGATATAACTGATTATTCTCCCCCTGCAAATGTATCAGTAGAATATATCGATTTGCACGAACTTGATACATATAAAGAACTAGAAGGCCTAGAATATTCTCTTCCTTCTTCAAGAAATCTTCATAAGGACACTGCAAATTATATGATACTGATGAACAGCAAGGTTGAATTTATACACAGGGCGATGAAATCAGTTCAGTCAGCAGACTCAACACATTATGCCTGGATAGATTTCAGCATCTTTCATGTTTTATCGAAGGAAGAAACCCCTGC
>Ga0114978_10003388_pt1 | contig 13052 bp, 12 predicted proteins | sample S_140212_EF_Meta_FD_87027 | JGI IMG/M metagenome (GOLD analysis project Ga0114978, IMG submission 87027) | Freshwater microbial communities from Lake Simoncouche, Canada to study carbon cycling - S_140212_EF_MetaG | ecosystem: Environmental > Aquatic > Freshwater > Lake | place: Lake...
GAGCAAAAATTATTCTCAGCTTTGATCCCAAAGTAGACGTTGAACAAGGATTCCAAAATTACTACAACTGGCTTGACAATTCCGTTTACTGGTCTCCGAAAACAGTATAACAATCTCCGTACAGAAATCCTGGATGCAACTGACACAGTACTGCGTTCAGGTGTTCTCATGGACGGCAATTACACCGCTGAGTTTGAAAATTGGCTGGCTCGGAAGAACCGCATGAGTTATGCTGTGACCTGTCACTCAGGTACACAAGCACTTGAAATCCTAGCCTGCTACTATCGCGACAATGACTTGGATTTTGTACGACCTCCCACAGTGTTAGTACCTGCATTAACATATCCAGCTACTGCCAATGCTTTCCTACGCTCAGGTTGGAAGGTTATTATTGGTGAGACTGACTACTATGGTCAACTAGACATGCGAAAAATACTCAAAGATATGGACCCACATTATCATGCTGTGTGTGCTGTGGGCTTGTATGGTGCGGCATTACGTGATATGCAACCAGCACGTAACCGGGCTATTCTGATTGAAGATGGGGCTCAACATTGGTTAAGTGACGACTGTCGCAGACAAGGTGAAGCCACTGCTATCAGTTTTGATCCCACAAAGAACTTTGCTAACTATGGCAATGGTGGTGCTGTAGTCAGTGATGATCGTAAATTATTAGACTATGCAAGAGACTGGATCAACAACGGAAAGCACACACGACACAGTGAAGTTGGTACTAATTCAAGAATGAGCGAAATAGATTGTGCTCAGATGATGGTCAAAACCAAATACATCGATCAATGGCAAAAACGTAGAGGGGAGATTGCCTCACACTGGATAGAACGCTTAAAGAAAACTGGTGTAAGAACATTGATCGACGATTCAAACTTCAAGTCACATTGTTATCACAAGTTTGTGATTGAAGCAGACAACAGAGATATCATACAGCGTAATCTTACCTTACGCAAAATAGAAACAAAAATACATTATGCAGAACCCTTGCATGAATTGCCTGCTTATCAACACCTTGACAATCCTGGTACGTTGCTAAGTCCAGCATCATCACTAAGCAGACGTTGTTTGAGTCTTCCACTATATCCTGAACTTAGCGATATGGAGGTGGAATATATTATTGATCAGTTGTTAGACCTCGTTTGACAAAAACATAACTGGCTAACCAAGCCCACTCATAACTCTTCTTGAGCTCAGCAGGATTGCCTTTTACTGCTTCATAATACTCCACAGCATCTTCGGCACCCCATCGGCTCCATTCTTCATTGACCACATGCTGATCAGCATTGTCAAAATTCAGCCAACGATTGAGTCTGTATTCACTTTCTACATCTGGCAAACTAGCACGTAGTTTAAGTACTTCTCTAAATGCTGTACGCCAAGTGGTCCATTTGTCTTTGTTATAGTACGCTATTCCACTCAGCACAGGAATAACTTCGTGTGCTTGATCCAGTGTAAAGTCCAATCCTGTGCCCAGATTCTCTAGCACTAGTTTCTTATTGTAAGCAATCATGCCTTGATGACCATACTCAAGACCGTTGACAGGATTTTGAGCATGAAAAATATAATGCTTGGGTTGTTGCATGCGATCGGGTTGCCAAGCCCAATTGAAAGTTTGATCGACTTGTAGTTTAGCAAACACAGCAAAGAACCAAGGTGTGGTACTTGCACGGGCCGCCGCATGGTAGGCTGCCACACGACCGTTGACATTTTGAACACGATGTATGCAATTTAAATCGTTGCCGCTCATACTTACTGCCCATTCCAAGTGATTGAAGTTAAAGTCAGCGGTACTTTCACCATTGCTTATGAATACAATGTCTATGCGTGGATCTTGATTGAGTCGTTTGGTTTTGTCTATGTATGGATAATCATACAGTTGTGTTTTGATGTAAGGTATAGAAGCACGTGGTACAATCACACTAGATGCACCTTGAGTTAAAGGTACAATTGTTTTGGTTTGTTCTCTCCATAGTGGCACAACAGGTGTCAATGATGGTGCTGTCCCATTAACAAATAACGCAAGTGGGCCTGTAAATTCTATATGCTTTACTGCATCTGCATGACTATCATAATCATGTTCGATAATCGGCATAGGTTTGCGTGGTACACTAATATCAACAAAATTTACATCATACCATTCTAACAATTCCGCACGTTCTGCACCATGAGCAAAAGTAGGCACATGCATAAAGAAGGTGTCCCCAAACCTTTCTCCGCTACTGGCAAATACGTGTAACATTGTGGCTTGCCATCGGTCTGGATGCCATGTGAAATCAAAATTTGAGTAATCACAAATGCTAGAACATATCCAAACATATTCATGTTCGCTACCAATGCTGTTGGCCAGGCGTATCAACGTGTCTCTATAATTGTCAAAATATCGTATGCGTTTTGTGGTGTTGGGTACGGTGCCTGCCCAACCATCCATATGATCTATTTCGTATACGGCTGTGGCCGCACGAGTTTTAATATCAGGTGTTTGACGATAGTTTGTATCTTCGAATCCTGTTTTAGGAACTAAGTAAGTGCCAGAATCTTTTTGCCACTGGCTGGGCCATGCATGTCTTTGATGTGCTTGCCACGGTACAGGTTGAAAATCCCAGTCGAATGTGCTATAATCACATAAGTATGTGATCCACCAAAAATACCTTGTACGGCACAATTTCTGTGCATGCTCAATACTATCCGCCTCACGCTCATGTGCAAATTGGTTGGGTTTAACACCCGAATAGAAAACGTCAAACATGATTAGAATAGATGAAATTTATAACAACACATTCTGGCCCTGGATTAGAAAAAATCTTCCAGGATTTAGAGAATGGTTTTGTGAACCATTTGGCCGGAGTGATCCGGACAGCGTAATGAACTATGGTAGAGAAGATGCATACGAACACAATTATATATTCTTTTTTGACCAAGAGCCAATTCATTTGAGCATACACATGGCCACTTTTGAACAAGTTGTTGAGTTAAACAAAGACATATACTCGGGGTTTTATTGGGAAAGGAATAACGGTAGTTACAAAATGTTGGGCAAGATACCAAGGCCTGCTGATTTTGTTGCTCCTGGATATCTTGTGACCAGTGAACTCAATAGTGAAAACGTAGATGCTGTTTGTGAACGGTTTAAATGGAAACCGTTATACTATTTCTTTCATGGGTGGGCCGCACTAGATTGGTATCGTGGGTACAATCGAACATTTTTAATACCGCCAACGAAAGAACGTAAAATATTAAAGACATTTATTGCACCCAATCGTATTATAGCAGGAGAGCGTCGACATCGATTAGAAATGTTATATCACATATTTAAAAATCGTATGTTGAACAATCACATCAGTTGCCCTGCTGTGTGTCCTGCAGAGAACATAAGTATCTACGATGCTGTAAAACCTTTGGTATCCAAGTATCCTGACATAGAATCTGTGTTTGCTGAACAACAGTTGCCAATCAACTTTGCAGGCGAAACTGATCATCCCATGCACTCGTGTTGGTTGAGCTTGTTTAATGAGTCGGCAGAGAGTTTGCTGTACCTAGTAACAGAAACTGTATATACGGGACGCAGACATCATCTAACAGAAAAAACATTCAAGCCTATAGCACTAGGAATGCCGTTTGTGATTGTAGGAACTCGTGGCAGTTTAGAATATTTGCGTAGTTATGGATTCCGCACATTTGAAGGTATTTGGGACGAGAGTTATGATCAAGAAGAAGATAGTGTGCGTATCGAACGCATTGCTAGTTTGTTGCGTAGTCTAGATGAACTACCTGTTCCAGCCAAACAAGACTTGTTTGATCAAGCACAAGAAGTCATCAAACACAACTGGAATCATTTTTATAACGGCGGGTTCGAAGCCGTGCTGTGGGCAGAACTACAGGAGATGTTGACCAGCATAAAGCCATAGTTATTTTTGACCAGGCATGCAATGCAATTAAATATCATACTCGAGCACACAAATGAATCCTATTAACAGTTATACCAGTTGGCAACCGCTTGAAGAAGTCATAGTTGGCCGTGCGTACAGCCCAGACTATTTTGACTTCATAGAAAACGCACAAGTGCGCAATCAGCTTCAGCAAATTCTTGCTGAGACTGAAGAAGACCTTGCTAACTTACAGAATACAATAGAAAAGTTTGGTGCTCGAGTACGTCGACCTGACTTGTCCAATAAAGATCAATTTATTAAAAGTCAAATATACGGAGATGGTGCGCCACTTCCGCCATTAACTCCACGGGACTGGCAAATCACACTAGGTGACAAATTGTTACGGGTGTTGGCCATACAAGAACTAGACTCATTATGCCGTGAATACAGCCTGGCAGGTGGTACTGTGATTAATCCGCATGGTGCCACAGGTTGGGACGAGAACTGTATCTTAAACGGTGCAAGTGCCAGCTGTATTGTGCGTGTGGGTCGTGATGTATTCTTTGACAACTCAGACTTCTTGCGACCAGATCAAACCCGCTGGATTGTGGACAATGTGTTGGGTCCTGAATATCGCGTACATGAAGCCATTACTGATGGCCATGGAGATGCAGTATTTGCTATTCTCAAGCCCGGAGTGTTGCTGAGTTCAAAGCACGATGTTAACTTGGATCTAGCTAAAGACTTTCCTGGATGGGATGTATGCAAGATATGGGATTCGAGTATATGGGCCGCAATGGAAGTGGGCAAGTTTAAATACGAATCAAAACCAGGTGCTTGGTATGTGCAAGGACAAACCCCCACACCTGAGTTCACGCAATTTGTTAATACATATCTAACCAAGTGGACTGGTTTTGTTGCTGAAACTGTGTTTGATGTCAACTGTCTTGTGTTAGATGAATCGCATGTTATCTTTAGTGCATACAACAAAGAAGTGTTTGACTATTGCCGTAAACACAAAATAGAGCCTATCATTAGTGAACTGCGTCACAGTTATTTCTGGGATGGTGGTATCTCGTGTTGTACACAAGACATTCGCCGCAGTGGCGGATTAGAAACTTATCTTTAACTACAAACCTTTACACCATACAACTGTTCAAACCTATCTGCATCTGTTCTGTTGTTAACCATGGGCTCACCACGTATGTTTAAACTGGTGTTTAACAGCATAGGGCAACCAGTCATCACAAACCACTTTTCAAGGAGTTCTCTAATTCCTGATCCATCTTTAGGAACAGTCTGTACCCTACTAGTACCATCAATATGAATGATAGCAGGAAATAACTCAGGAAGCCTACAACGAGCGACTGACTGCATATACCTACTGTTACTCCAGCCGCCAGGCATATCAAAGTAACTATCAGCCAGCTCCTCCAGAACGATTGGCGCAAAGGGTCTAAATTGTTGTCTACGTTTGATGTCATTTACTCGTTCCTTTATATTGTGCCCACGTGGATCGGCTAACAAACTTCTATTGCCTAAGGCCCTGGGTCCAAATTCGGCCCTGCCACTAGCAACACCAACAATGCCGTCGCTAACAAGATAATCCAAAGCGGCGTTAACAGGATAAGGCCCAGCAATGCTATGACCAAGGTAAGCGTCCCTCCAATTAACACGATGGCCGTAAGCCAAAGCGGCAGCACCAAGGCTACTACCAGCATCACCAGGACAAGGCATAATCCATAATCTATCAAAGTATTCTCCTAAGAAACGATTAGCGGTGCAATTCAGTGCCACCCCACCCATATATACCAAATTTTCACTAAAGTTGAATTGTTGAGCACGAAGCATTACTTCACGTATGAGATCTTCTGTTACTAATTGTGCCGCGGCTGCAATGTCTTCATTGGTAGCACTAGATAAAAAATTATCATCAAACCCTGCGTGTAAGTTATTTTTAAATTTTATGCGTTTGAGATCTTGTACAACTGACATATTCATAGCTTGGTACCAGTGATTGCGACCCCAGGCGGCCATGCCCATGGTGATGTATTCTTCGTCTAGTGGGTGTAAGCCAACCCGCTGAGTAATTGCACTATAAAACAACCCAATGGAGTGTGGATAAACTTGAGTCCATAATCTACGATACTTTGCCACGCCTGTTTGATCATATTCTGCACCCCATATTGATACGGTGTCCCACTCACCTATTGCATCTATCACCACCACTGTGGCACGATCAAATGAACTTGTTTGAAAACCTGCAGCCGCATGGCTCAGGTGATGATTATAACTTTTAATTTTTCTATGTGGGAACATCAGGCCAGGAATTTGTTTTTGTAGTATTTGTTTGACCGTTACTTTGTTCCATTCTATGCCTTGTCCTGCGTACAATTGGCGTAGTTGTTTTGCCCAAGGACGTTCATAGTAGGCAATTGTGTCTATTTCTCGACCATATAATTCCTCTGCTAGTCCTTGCGATATGTCAGCATCGTTTTTGATTTTACTGTAACGTTCACTGTGTCCAGCAAACAATATATCGCCGTGTTGATTGATTATAGTTGCTGCCGCATCATGAAACCCAGCACTGATACCAAGTATATTCATTTGTAGATGAAGGGGTCTCTACGTCTTAACTCTTTTAACTTTTTACGATAACGTATTTCTAATGTGATTCTTGCCCAAAATCTGCGAATCCAATTCATTTCAATTTCCTTATTTGTTGGTCTGCATAGTCTGCATCATTCCACCGATAATCATATACTACTTCTCCCCAACTTGTGCATACTCTGTACACATCAAGGTGAGATTCTAATTGTGACCATATCGCACGATAATCTTTAGTACCAAAACTGCGTTTTAGATCTACTTGTGCCACCTGTGGATGACCGATTGTTAAGGATTTATCTGCTGGATCAAATTTGTTATCTACTAACCACTGACGAAATTCAGCAAGTTTTTTAATTTGCCAATGATATTCTCCAGGGTTATTTGCCCATTCAATATCAAAGTCCCCTGCGGCTTCGGTTTGGCTACGCATAGTTGTAGTTGTTAACTCGTCTATGCCACGACCTTCATCATTAAATACTTCCCAATGTGCTTTACCGACTGCTTTATTTACACCTACATAAACTCCGCCTAATTTTCGATTGATTGTTTCTATGCCAAACAATTCGTAGTCAGCTTCTTCTAATGTAAATCGTGGTGCCCGAAGCCAGCACATGAGTTGACTGGGTCTTTGCCATTCAGGTGCTTCACATTGTTTTCTTAGACTCAACACTAGGCTTTCGTATTCGTGGCACAACAAATTCAATTGGCGTATGTGCCAGCGTGTGTAATCATCTGCGGCTGTGTAATACGGACTCATTGCACCCGATACACCTTGTAAATCTTCAAAATATCTATGCAGTTGATTCATGTGGTCATGATCAACATCACCATCGGCTATAATTGTGTTTGCAGGGCTAAACCAATCACGTATGACATATCCTAGATTAGCATTGTTAATGGCTACTACAGAACGATTCATTTGGGTGCAAAGATAATTAACATTGCGTTCAGAATTAGGAAATCCTAAAAAACAATAGTTTTTTTCTAAATGTAAATCGTCACGAATGATTCCGTTTAGTGCTGTCAGCCACTTGCGTGACAGGCTGTTGTCTTCTACGTCAATGTGTACAGTCAACATACTGTCCGGACCGCGTAGGTCTATTTCTATATGATCAAGTAATTTCATTCCACCATCCTAATACTTCTGGTCGTTGTGCCAGAATGTCTGTCATTGTAACACTTTGTGTTCTTATCTTTTCTAATTGTAACACACGAGCTCGGCCTTTTGCAAGCCCTGCTCGATATGTGTCCGGCCATTGTTCTTCAAAACAGGGACGGTTCTTTAATTGTAACAGTACATCACGCATGGCACCTGCGGAGCGGCCTGCTAGTTCGTCAACCCACGGATCTAATAAGTGTCTAGGCAATGCTAGTGGACTCATAACAATATCTGGACTGAAGCTGAATACAACTTTGGCCAACATCTGCACACCCAATTCGTTGGCTAATGCATTCATAGCATCTACTTCAGTCATGCCCGGAAGTGTAAGTGTAAAGTCTAGTCGCATCTGCCTGGGATTTGTAGCAATTTCTAAACCCTTTTTGAAATTCCCTACAAAAGTCCGATAGTCCAAACCTGTTCTAATGTATTCTCCAGTGACACCTGTTCCGTCAAGGCTGGCACAGATTTGCCAATCTCTAACATGTGATAGTATGTCATGATAAAGATCAATACCCCGATAATTAATCCTGCTAAGATTAGTATTGTATCTAGCGTAAACATTTGGCCCGTCTCCTAATTCAATTATGCGTTTCATATAACGCCAGTGTTGTTCATACATCAATGGTTCTCCGCCCACCCAGTATACTTCTTCTACCCGATGTTGTTCTACTGCCTCGGCAAATTCTGCTTCAATTTGTGTGTCTTGAAATTGTGATATCTGCTGTCGTACAGCAGGTTGCATCCAATTGTTTTTGGGATTGCTCAAGTCTATCATGTTATACTGGCGTTGTTCAGTTTCCCAGGCACTAGATAACATATCTCCGCACATGCGACATTTAAAATTACACAAGTTACTGAATCGATAATCCCAACTCACAGGTTTGATTGTAGTGTATCCTGCCACATCAGTTGAAGCCATTGCTGAATTATACTTGTGACCAAACAATTGATTGAAGTAACTGCGATAAACATTGGTATTCAATAACTTATCATTACATACTTCACACTCAGGTAACATTTCGCCAGCCATCATACGGCGACGCACACTTTGCATGTGTTCACTGTTCCAATGTTGATCTAATGTCATTGGTGTATATGTTCCTGTTCCTGTTTTGGTGTCTATGTACTGCTCAAAACTCTGTGCTGGCTCACGGCTTGCACAACACATTCTACGTTCAGTCTGCGGACTTAGATATGTGTGTGTCCAAGGTGCCATGCATAGTGTATCAGGCTTGTTCATTTAATAATCCTGCATAGTAGTTGGCAACCCGTTGATGCACATCAGCATCTTGTATGTGGTAGTAGGGTCTATGACTGCGTGTTTGGGCATGGTCCCATAGATTAAATCGACTACGGTGTTGATTAAACTTTTCAAAATATTTGCCTGTGCCACTATAACTAAGATGTTCAAACCCGCCTTGATCAAAACAAAATTCACAATTAGAATCCACTAATCTTTGGAGCATGGCTTCTATTATAAGTTGATTTTCGTATATTGCCAGTTCTAGATCAAAATATTCAGTGTGAAATGTACGCAATAGATCTAACTGATTTTTATCAAATGGTGTAGTAGAATCTAGGCTGTGTACACTATAAGGAACAATTTTTTGATTGTGTCTTATCTGACTTCTAGTACTTGCGGTACATAACAATATAACGTAATCCGCCGACGCAATTGCTCGATCTACTTGCTGGCTGATCACAAGATTGCTGGCACACACTTGACTTAGGTTAACTACATGATAACTTGTCAATTTCTCAAGTAGATCGACCCAACAAGGTCCATATTTTGAATCAGGCACACCAAAACTATCACCGCAAATGTAAACAGTTTTCATTGTAAATATTTTTCTATTGCTGAAAATATATGCTGTTTGTTAATCCAGTAAGGTTGGATGTCGCGATACGTTGTTTCTTTTGCAGATCCAACTTGATGCATGGGAAAAAATCTAGTTATAATTTCTTGATTCACAATAGGTTCACTTACAAAATTATGTGTTTGAACTGTTGAGGTAATTACAGTTTCAATATCGTTCCACAAATTTTCTAAATTATACCATTGTAATTTTGCTGTTGGGTTGATATGCCCTAGATAAACTTGATGTTTTAAATCGTACAACATGTTTTTCTTGATATGTTTTCCCACCAAAGAACTTAATCTTACAACATGTGATGTGGGCATATGGCCGCGTACAAAATTTTCAAATTTTAATCGATTGCTACCATAGAGAGTTGTTGGAAAATTTATTGCATCTATTGAGCTTATTAACACAAACTTTTTTATAGAGCTGTTTGTAAGAACTTTTATAAGTGTTTCAATATTATAACTATCGTCAGTAGAATTATTGTTTATCAACAATCGATTCCCTGATGGTGCCGAACACACCACAAGATCATGGTCACAATCATTGAATGAATCAATATTGCTAGAGTTATAACAAAGATTAAACTGGTGTTGGTCCAATAGTGTTTGACCAATCATACCAGTGTGGCCGATTAATGTAGATGTCATGGTGTATTTGCAAATTCAAGTATGGGATTGAGCATTTGCTCTGTAAACAACAATTTCACTTTTTCCTGGTTAAAAAATAATGCATGATTGTGTTCTAGTATTTCTTTAGTTCTAGCATCTTGAAATATTGTTTTAGTATTTTTAAATTCTGTATACAAATCATTCAATATTATTTCTATTTTTTGAAATCGTTTATACGTATCTAACTCAGAATCATAACTTTCATCTATTACATGATTGAATGTTTTAAACCCTAACTTTTGAATATGGTTTAATGTTCCTGGAGTTCCAAATACCAAAAACGGATGCCAATATGCTAAAGGTTTAAAAATTTTTTCACTTACAAACAATTCTTTGCTAACTTGAGTTTCACTGACTAAACTAAAACTAGTGTTAGAATACCATTCAGGTACGTAAAATCTGTCATTTGCAGTGGCATTATGATTAGGATGCGGGATAAATTTGTCATCGGGTAACATGATACCTTTTTCAACATAACTATATAACGAATCATCAAGATAATTGGTTACAGCGGTAAACAACATATCTCTATTAAAACGTTGTAGATTCATTAACAACAGAAAAAATTTAGTTGGATCTGTTTTTTCACGTGGTAGATGATAATTGTTGTATCTCCACATTGTGGATTCATAAATCCAAATCCAATCAGTTACGCACAGTGTTAATTCATTGTCAACAATTTGATATTTAATATTAGGTCCGGTATCCCAGGTATTATCTTTTATAATTCTATATCCTTGAGATTTTATGTCAAGATATAATTCAGAATAATATCTATCATCTACTATGACCACGCAATGTTTTTTGTCATATGTTTTAGCAGGATCAAATTCTTCTATGTCGATATAATCTTGCCATAGTGGCCGTATCCAGGGCTGAAAAGGTGAAATACTAGTGTATAAAATTTTAGGTTTCATGATTTTTGATATTCAATTAGTTTAGCAAACTCTGGCTCTACTAGATTTAAATCTTGTTGACGTTTACGATCTAGATCAGCAATTTTCATGCGTAACATAAATCCATCTGTAGAAGCACCGTTATTCATAAAATCACGTATGCCGCGAAAGTCTTCCATAAATTTAGCAGGTACGGTTGCACTGGTTAAATGTTCGTTGATAGCTTTTTTAGCAGTATCTGGCAATGTAGCAATACTAAAGTACCAAGCATCATGCATGATATTCCAGTAAACAAAATCAAATTGTTGCTGTGCTATCCACCGTGCCAGTTGATCGATATAAAGTACATTGAATATATTTACAGTACTACAACATTGTAGTTGAATGTTTTTGTGCAGTTGGCGTAGTTGTTTAAAACGAGCAATGTTTTGTTCTACTTCGGTCCATACAGCATTGGTACGCTGGTATTCAAATCGTTTGCCAAGGTCATCAATGCTGAACGCAATTTCCACAGTTTTAAAATGTTTCCAAATTTCAGGTGCTTGTTCGGGATACTGTGTGCCGTTAGTATTGTAGTGTATTTCCACTTGATGTGCGATACCACGATCCACAATACCCTGTAACATTTCGAAATGTTCCGCAATCATAAACGGCTCGCCACCTGTGAATTCTATATAACGTATGTCATTTAAACAGGCATCAATTTCAGCCCAGAATGATTCATTTTCTTGGGGCCAGGCACCTGCCTTGAGCATGGTATAGGCATATGACTTTTTCTTTTCCTCGGCGGGCAATTGTGCAATCTCTTCACTTGCAAATTGGCTTGAGCTCCACGATCCACATATACGACATTTCAAGTTACAAATATTACCTAGTTTTAAATCCAAGAACATTAGTGGCTTGGCATCCTGAGTCCAGTCTGATGTGATACCCATGTGCTTCATTCTATCCAAGGTGTGCATGCGTTTGCTTGTACGGCCTGCACGTTCTTCGTTCCAGCACTTGCGACAAGTTTGTGGTTGCTCGCCTGCTAAGAATGATTGTCGCAATTGATACATGTATTCACTGTTTTGAATATCTTTAAAATTAGCAGACTTTAAGTTAAACTTAACACTATTACTGTCAACAATCTCATCATCGGCCAGACAGCATGGGCGTACAGTACCTATAGGACTGGCTTCAAGACTGATCCAAGGAAGAACGCAAAATTTAGGGTGTGGTATGTTCATTTTAAGATTTCTAATTCAGGAAGAACATCCAAAAACTTCTCATTTCTAATTGAATCTAGTTCATTTGTTTTACGCCAAAATATATCTATTAGATGTGTGTTATCAGTGGCGTTCATGAATTGAATAGCTGATCGAAATCCTTGTGTGGCACGACCTAGTGGATCACCCACTGATTCAAGCCACTCAATATGATCATAGTATTTTACAGTAAGTTTCTCTTTGTATTTGCTAGGAGCAATATCAATCCTGTAGTGTGCGGGATCTTGTAGAATGTTTACATTAAGGTCTTGTGGTCGGAGTAATCCTTGTTCTACCCATGCTCGATGAAATTGTGGCATGTGCAAGGCATTCATGATACTAAGCGTAGGACTGATATAAAAATCCACTTGCGGACAAATCTCAATCATGTCTCGACGATTTTGTTCTACTACCGCCCAATCTGTGCCTTTGCGTATGTACTCTGCACGTAGTCCCATAGCATCTAAACTGGCTCCAACTGCTACTGAATCAAATTGTTTCCAATATTCGAACACGCTATTACCTTTGAGATCAGTGTGTGTGAAGTTTGTATTGTATATTAATCGCACATCGAATCTACCACGACGCACTAATTCATCTAAGATTCGATAATGTTCTTCCATCAACAAAGGCTCACCACCAGCAAAGTATATTTGCTCCACATAGTCTAAATGTGGTTCTAATTGCGTCCACATGTCTGTTTCTGTACGGCCAGCATAGTTAAGA
>Ga0114978_10003391_pt1 | contig 13050 bp, 16 predicted proteins | sample S_140212_EF_Meta_FD_87027 | JGI IMG/M metagenome (GOLD analysis project Ga0114978, IMG submission 87027) | Freshwater microbial communities from Lake Simoncouche, Canada to study carbon cycling - S_140212_EF_MetaG | ecosystem: Environmental > Aquatic > Freshwater > Lake | place: Lake...
AACCACATCTTTAACTGGGTGGTCAGCACGCTGAATTTCTGTAATACGGTGTGCTTTCTTAACAAATTCATTTACACGCTCACGCATTATTTGTGAGTTATATGTGGTTGTTTTTTTACTACCCTGCCAATCCGTCATATGCCATAGCGCAATCTCAGTAGATTTTTTACGCTTATCTATTGTTGGTTGTTCAACTGTTTTAATTGCGCCCATAGCCAATGTGGCATCTTTGGCGGCTTGTATGGTTGCTTCTACTAATTCTTGTGTTCTATTTTTGGCATCTTTTAATTGCTTTTGAGTTCTTATTAACGCTTTGCGTAATTCCACAACATCAGTAGAAGCAATTTCGTCAGGTAATTCCTCAAATGCTTCTTTTAAACTCATTTTGTTTTGCCTACATCATAAAAAGAACAACTGTGTGCGTGTTCTGTATATCCAATTTTGTCTAACCAATTATCTTCATGTTCAGGGTTTTTAAATGCACGAACTGTTTTAAAACTGTCCATCATTAATGCAACTTTATAGGGTTCAATAGGGCTTATACCTAATAAAGCACCCCATATTTTGCCTATTGTTAAGAAATTTTGATAAAAGTCACCATGGTGCATTTGGCGTTCTTCTAATATTTCACTTATTTTTGCGCTATGCACTTACAATTACCTCGTCTATGTAAATTTAAAGTGGGTTCGCCAAGTTTGTAACCTTCTTTTCTTAATGCCACACAAATAGTTGTTGTCGCAATTCCTTCTTTAACTGCATTATCAAAAGCCACTTTATCTTCTTTAGGTAACTTTTCATAAAGAATTGCTACTGCGCAAACTTTGTCGTATTTATATCTGTATTCCTCTATTGTTGATGCTAGACCCATAATTACCTACCTTTCCTTAACAGAACTATACACACAAAACTGTTAAGAAACCTGTTTAGAATTGCCCTTAGAAATCATGGCGCAAGTGGCACATCTACGCCCACGCTGACCTTTTACATACCTAGTATTTTTAGGCGTAAATTCGTGTCCGTGTTTACAATGCGTTCTTGCACTACGAGCCTTAACTAACAAACTTCTTTTTATATTATTAGATTGAGTAATGGCTTGTAAGTGGTCAGGATTAACACAACTAGGGTTTCGGCATATATGGTCTATTATCAAATCTGGCGGTATAACACCTTTAGTGCGTTCATAAATCCATCTATGAGCAGTTACCGTTTTACGGTGTTCATTGGTAAATAATCCATAACCGCTTTTAAGTTTAGAGGCGTTCCAAATCCAGCACCCATTATCGGATACGGTAAATTTGGTATAAAACCTTCCAATTATATTCATAATAAATGCCTCTACCTTAGCGATTGACTTCCCCTGTTCAACCGCTAAGGCAAAGCGCTATTTAGTTTTTTTCTTGCTAGCCGACTTTTTGGCGGCTTTAATTATTTCGGCTTCTAATGTGTCAGCGACCATACCAAAAGCAGGGTCTTTTTTATCTAACGCACGAAGCGCAGGAGCAACTACACCAGCAATTACTGCTACTGCGTATGCCCAAATATCTGTTTCGTGAATTGTAATTAACGGTATAACCGCTACAACTACACCACGAGCATAAGATTTAAGAATTGATTGCATTACTGTATTCATCTTTTCTCCTTCCTTTTGATGGTTAAGGGCGTGCCACAGCCATAACTAAAGAATATGCGCGTTTTTTCAAATACACACCATCTCCGTTAGATTGTGAACCTTTATTATCTCCAGCCGTATTACCTTCTACACACCAAATATACTTTTTGCCATCGTTTTTTACAACAATTCCCACATGGTCTGGTTGTGCATCAGTATCAAATTGAAAAAACGCTATATCACCTTCTTGCGCTTGACCTACTGGAACCAATTTATTTTGTTTAGCAAACCATTTTAAACCAGCATCACAACTAGCAAAACCTTTTTTATTTTGAGCCGCAACTGTTTTAACTAGACTTGCTTGGTCATAACACCAAGATACAAACATGGCGCACCACGGATTATTATTTAACCCATACCATTTGCCATACATTGTGTCATTATTACCAGTTTCCTGATAACCTATTTGTGATTTAGCAATATCTGTTACAAGCATTATTTTTTCTCGCTTAACAATACAAAAATTTCATCAACACGGTTTTCTAACCGATTTACTTGGTCTTTTAATGATTGTCCGCCATTGGGTCTAAGTTCATATAAAAAGCCTCTAACAATAAATTTAATTGCTATAAATAAACCACTAAGTATTGCAACTATGCCAGCACCAAGACCAGCCCACGCAGAAATTTCCATACCAAATCCTAACACTATAATGTAATGAAAGCAGAACCGTTCCAGTATTTAACACTGTTAGAATTAGTATCGTAGAAAATATCGCCAACTCTGGGATTTGTGGGCGTGTTTGTTAAAAAATTAACATTTGGCGCAGTAAATCTAACCGCAGTTTCTAATTTTAATAAGCGTTGGTAAATATCGTTAAAAATAACTCGCAAATCAGGTGGTTGATTAATATATGCCATTTTTACCTCAATTTGTAGTATTAGTTAAAGTGATTGTTACACGCTCTGGTCCATCTTCACCAGGTTCAACATTAAATCCTACAATACGGTAAACCTCGTCAAAGCCTTCGGGAAAGCGTGGGTCGGTAATAATTAATCGTGCATCATCACCAATATCATATGAACCAAACTCTGGGTCAACATAGGCAGGAACTACTATTTTAATAATAGGTGGTGGTGTGGCTAAGGCTAATACTTGTCCTAATGATAATTGGTCTAAAACCGCTTGGTCGGTAATATCTGAATAATTGGCTTGTCCTTCTAGTAATGGAAAACCATCAATAATAGAAGTGCTATCTTGCGCCAAAGAAGTTAATTTACCTTCATTAGAACCAGCACCAATTACATAAAGAGTATTAACAGTAATTGAACCATCTTCGGGATATTCATATTCAACTATATTGCCAGCAGGTAAATTGAATACTGGTGTTTGTATATCACCAACACCACTATCAATATTGCCTGTGCGTGGGTATCCAAGCACTAAAGTTTTTAACGGTTCATTTGTAACTGGGTCATAATCCACAGAAATATTCACATCAAAACCATCATCTTGACGGCTTAAATCTTGAATAGCCTGATATATCTGTTTTAATTCATAGGCATAATAAACACGGTCAATAAGAACACCTGATGTTTCAGAACCAACAATTACACCAATATCGCCTGATGAAGTTGATTGTGCTTGATTTATTAAATTTCTAACAATTTGAAGTTGGTCGGTATTATTATAAGCAACAGTTGTGCTAATTAATCGTTTTTCAAAATAACTTTCAAACTCTCTAGCAGTTATTTGTAATGTCTGCGCTTGACTAGAATAAGTGCGGTTCCAAATTATTCCGCCCCAAACCAAAATGCCATTTCTATCTACATATAACGCATTACGAGATGGTTGAGTAGAAGCATCAACATTATATTCAAAAGTGTTAATGCCTGATAAAAGTAAATGACCAGTAAAAGTGCCAGCCTGATTTAATTGTTGAGTAAAAGAAACGCCAGTAAAAGGTAGTTCAGCAATTATTTCATTAGATAAAAGGTCAGCAATTAAATACCGATAAGTGGTAGTTGGCATTAACCTTACTCACTAACGGTAATTTCTACCCATTCTAAATCTTCTTCAACCCATTTGTAATTTTTATTATCAGTTGGCATAGGAGTTGGTGCTTCCCAAATATAACTATCTTCATTTAACAACCAAGAAGAATATGGTTGTGGTGCCGCAAAACCTTTGCCGTCAAATGTATATCCAATACCAGCATAGTTTTTATGTAGTGGAGTTCCACCTAATTTATGTTCTCCGCCTAATGTATTATAGGAAGTTTGAACCCAAGTGCCACCTAAATTATTTTCGCACCATTCTTTATTATCGGCAACAATTACTCGTTCTACAATTCCATTTTTTACTTCTGCATAATGGCTCATTATTTATCCTTATCTTCTCCATAGAGAATTGCTGTGTTTAGCAATTTTACATCTCGTTTTGTGACTATTCCGCCTTTTTCATCAAGTTGAGTTTTAGCAGTTGTTTCATTATCAGCAATAATATGAACCAACATAATTACTTCAAAACTAAAACATTGTGTTGCTTTAGTTTCTTCATCTTTTACTATTTCCATTTTTGCCTCCTAGTTAGACTGCATATCTTATAATAATTAAACCTGAACCACCTGAATATCCCGGAACACCAACACCCTGTGAAGCACCGCCTCCGCCTCCACCGCCAGTATTAGCAATTCCATCATAACCATTTCTTGCGTTAGCGCTATCGCTACCTAATCCACCGCCGCCTAAACCAGCAACAGAACCACCATTAGCACCTGGTCCACCGCCACCTGCATAATAATAAACACTACCTACTCTTTGACCAGTATTAGTGGCAGAGCCCATAAGATTTAATGTTGCAGATGTTGCACCAACACCACCACTTGCTAGACCACTACTTGTGTTAGAACCAGCACCGCCAGCGCCTCCACCACCACCTCCAGCATAAGGAGGTGTTGTTCCATTACCAGTTCCACCTGAATTACCTTGTCCGCCACCTGAACTAGCCGCACCTGTTCTATTAGTAGTAAATCCACCGCCACCACCTGAACCACCAGTTGCAGCCGCACCATTTCCGCCTCCACCATAACCGCCACCATTAGAAGCAGTTAAAGAAGCAAATTGAGAATTAGAACCTGTTACACCAGTAGGCGCACCAGCACCAATGGTTACCGCATAAGAAGTTGCAGTTAATGATTGTGAGGTATGTAGTAATAAACCACCAGCACCACCACCGCCACCATTATCTGCGGATTGAATTCCAGAACCACCACCGCCACCGCCAGCAATAACTAAAATATCAGCAGTTTTTGATGAAAAAGGAGTAAATATTCCTGAAGATTTGAATGTGTGATACCAGTAAGAACCATCTGTTGAAATAAATCCACCAGTTGCTGGTGCTACTGAATAACTAACAATTACAATACCTGCGCCACCATTACCACCTGTTGAACCACCACTATCAAATACTCCACCACCTCCACCACCTGTGTTAGCCGTTCCAGCATTAGACGGATTAGTAGTAGTTCCATTTCCACCACCACCTACTCCACCAACACCAGCAGAACCAAAACCAGTTCCACCACCTCCGCCACCTGCATAAAATACTGATGAACCAGTTATAATATTTGCAGTTCCTGCTCCACCAGCACCGCTTTGACTATTACCACCACTACCACCAACAGCAGAAGCACCACCTCCACCACCTTGTTGAAGTTGTGAACCCCCACCATAATAACCAGCGCCACCATTATTTCCTTGTGATGGAGAAGTTGAAGGAGTATTACCAGCACCACCTGCTTGTGGACTTGGTCTGCCATCACTTCCGCCACCTGAACCACCAGAAAATCCTGCATTAGCACCACTAGCAAATGCACCGCTAGCACCACCACCACCAGTAGATGTAATTGTAGAAAAAACGGAATCATTACCACTTAACCCATGACCATTTAATACGCCAGCACCACCAGCACCAACTGTTACAGAATAAGCAGTTGCAGTTAAAGATAATGGACTTGCACCACTTAAACTTGAACGATAACCACCAGCACCTCCACCACCGCCCCAGTTACCACCGCCAGCACCTCCACCTGCTACTACTAAATAATCAGCAGTAAGTGATTGAGTTGGTGTAAATGTTCCTGATGAAGTAAATGTATGAACAAAAGCATAATTAGCAAATGTAATAGTTCCACCAGTTGCTAATGGGCTACCAGTATAAAAAGCATCTGATGATGTAAATGTATGAATTGTATTTCCGCCTGATGTGGTTACAGTTCCACCGTAGGCTTTTTGTGTAGTTCCTGAATAGCGAGCAATAACAATTCCTGAGCCACCGTTTGCTGCTGGCCTACCATAACCACTACCTGCTCCGCCACCTGTATTAACAGTTCCAGCAGTTCCAATTGATGAACCTGAACCTGTATTTCCTGCGCCACCGCCACCAGAGCCACCTGAGCCAGCAGTGGTATATCCCCAACCACCACCGCCACCAGCATAAGTTACAGATGAACCACTAATACTTGTTGCGCTACCTGCACCACCATTACCACCTATACCAGCACTAGCCGTAGCACCTACCGCACTTGCGCCGCCGCCGCCTCCGCCACCGCCTCCTGATGGGCTACCTGAAGCCTGACTTGTTCCACCTGCAAAACCTTGATTAGCAGTTCCAGCACCACCTGTTCTTGTAAAATCACCCCAAGCACCACCACCACCAGAACCACCATTTACACCAGCAGTATCATAATCTCCACCGCCACCACCACCAGTTGAGGTAATAGTAGAAAATATAGAATTAGCACCATTAGAGCCAGATGTGCCATTAATTACACCAGCACCACCTGCTCCAATAATTACTCCATAAGCAGTATTTAAATTTAAAGTTAAAGGAGTTTCTAGTGAACCTCCACCACCTGTTGCGGTTACAGTTGAGCGTAGTCCACCTGCTCCACCACCACCACCTGCACCTGCGCCTCCACCGCCACCAGCAACTACAAGATAATCAACGGATAAACCTAAACGACCAGTTTTAGCGGAGTCAAAAATTCCAATAATAGGCATTATGCAATATCTCCAATTACATACCATAAATCTGTTGAGGCTTTAATTAAAGTTGCTGATGAATATTGTGCTCTTAATTTAGGAGCATTGGCAGTAGCACCAGTTGAAGCAATAGTTGTTGTTCCAGATGTAACGGCTTGAATTGTTACTTGTCCAGCGCCAATTTGAATAATATTTATTTGAGTTCCTGTTGGATAAGCAACAGAAGCATTTGTAGGCACTGAATAAGTTTGAGCAGAAGCATTAGAAGCAGTTACAAGTTTTCCATTATCTGTTAAAACAAAAGTATATGTAGTTCCTGTTTGAGCATTTAATGCTAAATTAATAACTGGCGCAGTTAAAGTTTTATTTGTAAAAGTTTGTGCCGTAGTCAAATCCGCAGTTGTAGCGGTATCAATAGCAATAGTTCCAGTTGATGTAATAGTTCCACCGCTAAGTCCTGTTCCAGCAGTAATACTACTTACAGTTCCAGCACCAATATAAGGCTCGGAATTCCAAGCAGTAGAACCATCACCAATTTTTATTTTACCTGTGTCAGTTTCATAACCAAATTCGCCTGATGCAAGAGTTGGGTTAGTAGAAGTCCATTGTGATGCAGTTCCTCTGCGTATTTGAATTGCGGTTACAACTGCCATTATGGTGTGCCTCCATTTACTGTTTGTGTTGCCGTAGTAGTTGGACTTCCACCATTATAAGGTGAAGTGCCATCAAATACACCAGCATCTAATTCTGTTAATCCACTAGCCGTTCCTACTGTTGTCCAAGCACTACCAGTATAAACCATTAATCCAGTTGTAGTGTTGTAATACAAATCTCCTGCTCTAAGTGTTGGTGTAGAAATATCTGTGGCACTTGAAGGAACATTTGTTGGTGTTAATGCTAAACGGCTCATGCAATATCACCAGCAACTAACCAGTTATCGGTAGAAGTTTGAATTGCAGTTAAAGAAGAATATTGCGCTCTTGTTTTAGGAGTTGCCGCAGTTGCGCCAGTAGATACAACTGTTACTCCACCAGCACCTGCAACTGTTATTTGTCCTGCTCCTAATTGAGCAATATTTAATTGGGCGCCAACTGGATATGCCACGCTAGAATTTAATGGAATAGTAGTAGCAATAGCAGAAGCATTAGATTGTGTAATTAATTTACCATTATCAGCCAAAACTGTTGTGTAAGTTGTTCCTGTCTGAGTATTAATACCTAAATTAATTAATGGTGAAGTTAATGTTTTATTTGTTAAAGTTTGCGCAGTAGATAAATCTGCGGTAATTGCGGTGTTAATAGTTAATGTAACTGCTCCGCTTGAACCACCACCGCTTAAACCGTTTCCTGCGGTAACCGAACTTATATCTCCGCTTTCTGGAATATTTGTTGTTACCAAAACTCTTGTATCAGTAATATTTGCATTAGTAATAGCAGTTGCGCCAGCGCCTACGGCAACTGTTGCTAAAGAAATAGAGTTAGCAGGTAATGTTGGTGCTACTGGTGAACCAGCAGGAGTTCCAGCAACTACTTGTAAAATAACATCGTTATATGCGCCTGTGTAATAAGCATCACGAACAGTTGCGCAAACTAAATCAATTCGTGGGTTAGTTGGGTTTGCGGTAGTAATAGATAAAATTGTTGTTGCATCATTATAAGTTGTATAAGTTCCCATATTTGATTGGGTTGTTCCAACAATAGCCGCCCAACCAGATGCAACAAGAACAGATAAACCAGTAGGAGAATTTTGCGTAACCGCTAAAGAAGCAGAATTAATTATGCCTGTTGTTGCCCATAGTGCTTGTGTGCCTAAACGGTCATTTTCGGCTGGGTGAGAACCATTTTGTAACCATGACGGCGGTGTGCGTATTGCCATTTATTCTCCTAAATGTAAGCCGAGTTCCATACTACCGTAGCGGCAGTAGTTCCGATAAGTGTGCTACCAGCGTTGCCTGTTAAATAAAATTGATTATTTCCGGGCTGAGCAGAAAACCACTCTCCTGAAATAAGTAAATTTCTAGCAGGTTGTCCGTTCAAGGTAATAAGTTTATTATACAAATCAACAACCAATAGGTCACTTGACGAGTATGTGCCAACAAAATCTAAAGAGGCACTTTGCGTATTATTACCGAGAATAGGGTTTGTAATAGGTCCATTTAGTGTAATTATAGGGTAAGTATCTGTCCAACCGTTATTTGTAATGGTTGTGGTAATAAGTGTTGAACCGCCACCATATACCAAGTTATAAATACGGTTATATGTGCGACCAGTAGGCGGTGTATAAGCCATTGTGGCGGTCTGTTGATTACTGCTGTAATAACGAGGGTCTGGGCAATAAACTTCTAATTGTGAAGTAATTTTGCCATATGTGTAATCTGGTGTTATAGAAGTTCTTAAACCACGAACACGGCAATTAATAAATTGGTCGCCTGTGATTGCTGGCATTTTAAAATATAACGGTGTAGTGCCTGATGTTTGTGGTAATAGAACCGATTGAAGCGTGTTGAAATTGACTTGTGCTGAATTTCCGCTAGAACCAAAAGTTTCAATAATCATTGTAATAGTTCTACCTGCCAAAAAATCTCTACCTGAAAACATGCCGTCAGCAAATCCTCGGTTATCGTCTTGATTACGAATTTCTGGCAAACTTTCCAAACCATCAATACTTGTTATTTGATAAGGAGAACCAGCGCCACCAAATACTTGTGTTCCAAATTGAAATGAATATAACTCGGTAAGTGCCATTATTTTGCCCTTGAATTACTAGCAGGAGAACCGTATAAATTTAATGTTTGTGAAGCATTAGCAATTCCAGCCAAAGTTGTTGTATTTGTTGATGATTTAGAGTTCATGGCAGGTGAACCATAAAGATTAAGCGATTGTGATTGACTAAATTTAATAGCATTAACTACGGCAGTAGCAGTTGATTGTGGTGAAGCGTTAGTGCTTTGATTAACTGTAACATTTGTATTTGATACTGGTGAAGAACTACCGCCACCGCCACCACCGCCACCACTATAAACAGGTGTTGAGTATGTTGGTGTTGGCATAGGTTGAGCCGCTAACGCTCTAGCCGCATTTAAAGCCGCAACCATAGCGTTTATAGCATTAGTTGTGCTATTTGTAGCGTTATTAATTGAACCTAATTTTTCTTGAAAATCTTTTTCAATAGCGGTCAAACTATCGTTTAATTCTTTTCGGGCTGCCGCTTGTGCTTCTGCCATTTGTTTTTGTGCTTCTGCTAACGCAATAGCCATTTCTTTTTGAGCATCAGCAATAGCACTATCTCTAGTTTTTTCTGCTTCTGCCATTTGTTCATTAAATTTCTTACTGATATCAGCCTGAGCGAGCGCATAGTCATTTTTTTGTTGAGTTAAGAAGTTAGCCATATCAATTTTGGCTTCTGCATATGCTTCGTTAAGTTCAGATGTTGCTAATTTGCCACCAGCATTCATGGTTTGCGCTAATGCGTTTAAACCAGTATTTGTGGTGTTTTCCATATCGCCATAAATAGTCTGCAATTCTTTAATCGCATCGGGTCCAGCCTTTAAAATACTATCTGCTAGTTGTCCACCTATTTCGGGACCTTGTGAAACAACTTGTTCAATAAAAGTTTGGCTAAATCCAGCACCAGCCAACGCAGAAGCCTTTTGCGCTAGTGATTTCATACCAGCCAAACGAGCCTTCATACTGGTTAATAAATCTTCAACAGTTGCCTTACCAGCCTCAATTAAACCTTTAAATATATCTCCAACGCTAAATGAAGTGCCTTGCGCAAAGGCATTACGCAAACGGTCAATAGATGATTTAACTATGGATAATAATTTCTCATTACCTGCCTTAGTTATTTCAGCAATTTTGTTAGTGTTGTCTAAAGATAGTTTTGCTAAATCCTCAGCCTTTTGTTTATTAAGTTTGCCCATTGTGTCGTTAAATGCGGTTTGGGCTTTTGTAATCTTTTCTTGTCCATCAGCATTAATTTTGGCTACATCTTCTTGATAACTCTTATCAATTTCAGCCATTTTCTCGGTAAATTTAGTGCGAGCAGTAGCAATTTTGTCTTGAAAATCTTTAACAATTTTCATATAACCTTCATTAGCCTTTTTGGTTTCAGGACTAATACCTCCACCTTTTACAGTTGCGCCACCTGCGGCATTTGGCATATTGGGAATAGAAGGTGCTTTAAAGTTAAGTCCAATAGATACTTTTTTATCTGCTAATTTATCTAAACCATCACCAAATTTGCGAATATCATTTGCAGTTTTATTAACGGCTTCGGCAGGACCTTTAAATTTATCACCAATACCCGGAATTTTAGATGCAGCACTAAGTAAAGAACCAATAGCACCCACCAAATAACCTACGCCATTAACCACAACTTGTAACATTTTGACTATTGCTTTACGGAAAGTTTCACTAGCGTTCCAAGCAATCACAAATGCGCCTACTAATAAAACTACACCAGCAACTACCAAACCAATAGGGTTAGCATTTAAAGCGGCATTTAAGTTCCATTGTCCAGTAGTTAAGCCAACTTGAACGGCAGTTGCTACTGCTGAAATAGTGCTCCATGCTTTTGTAACCGCAGTAACCACTTTAACAGTTGCGTTATAAGTGGCAAGTGCTACCGTTACAGAAAGAATTACTCCGCCTAAAATAGCAAATACTTTTGCGTTGCGTGAAATAAAATCTATTGCATTTGAAAAAAACTCAACCATATTTTTTAAAATAGGCATTAATGCTCCACCTATTTTTTCAGCAATACTGCCTACTTCTTCTTTTAATATTTGTAATTGAACTTTAAAAGTTTTTGTAGCATTAACGGCTTGTCCACCAATTTTGCCTTGTAATTCGTTCATTGCTTTTGCAACGGCTTCTGATTTAGGTATGGTGGTATCTAATGTAATACCCATTTCTTTAAATGCTTTAGCGTTACCTGCGCTCGCTCTAGCCAAAGTTGCTGATGCTTCTTCAAGGCTCATGTTCTTTACACGGGCAAAATCAGCTGATAGTGCTAATAGATTTTGGCTTTCGGTTACGCTTCCAGTAGCAACAAGAAGTTTATTAAAACCATTTGCCGCTTCTTCATTACCAAAACCTAATTTCTCATAACTATCTGTAAGTTTTTCAATTTGTGAGCGATTAGCCTCTGTGTTAATGCCTAAATTAGACATTGTTTGACCTAGTTTATTGAGTGCTTGTTCGCTTTCATTTGCTTCTTTAATACCTAATGCCGCAAAACCAGCAAATGCCGCACCCATGCCTAATAAAGCACTTGTAGCAATACGACTTGATTTATCTAATGCGGAAACCCCACCGCCAGCCTTAGCGGCTTTACCTTCCATTTTTTCAAGTTCACCATTTACATCTTTAAATTTAGCAATTGCTTGGTCAGCAATAGCCTTAATTTCAAATACTGCTGGTGGAAGAAAACCTGCCATTATTTACCACCCACAGAAAGATGCTTAGCAACAATGCGTGGAGCAATAACCATAAACTTTTTAAATGCTGGTGCCATATATGGAAATCCTCTCTCTGCCGTTGTGCCACGCCAAGATGGTGGTGACCAATTACCGCCTAATTCTACCGCTCTACCATAAATTATAGTTGGTCCCACAATGGCTTCATACTTGCCAAAACCTGTTCTAAATTTTTCTCCACGAATAGAACGCCTTAAATTGCCAGTTCTGTTCATTGGGGGAGAACCAGCCTGTGCCTTTTGTCCAGTAGGTCGTCTGCCTTGTATTTCTTCTTTTGATAATTGAATTAAAGTTGTCATCATTTCATCACGGGCGTTGCGTGCGCCATCGTCAAGGCTTTTACCAGCCTTTTCAAGTGCGTTTCTAACTAGACGCAGATTTGATGTTATCACTTTCAACCTTTTTCATTAATGAAGAAATGGCAATTACCCAATCTACAAGTCCTGCTGGTTGTTCATCTACTTCCGTAGGTGTCCAACCAAATTCGCTTGCGCATACATAATAAAACCATTCTTCATCTGGATATGTGAACGCTTCGTGCCGTTCGCCACCTTCAAGTAGCCACCTTAATCGTTGGAGTCTGCGAAAGGGCTTTCGGCATCTTTCTCCGTTTCATCTGTTTGAGCAGTTTGTGGAAATAATACTTTTTGTGCATCTTTAGTTGCTTCTGTTAAAGCATCATAATCAGCCATTTCAAGTTCATCAATAGAACTAATACGAATTGACGGAATAATTAAATCTAATGACCAACTCTCAATGAGAACGGCAATTAATCCATCTGTAAGTGATAGGGCTTGCATGATGCCTTCTTCGGCTTTAGCAGCATTTTGAAATATTTTTTTGCGGTCTTTAACACGCAGTTCTTTTGGGTCCCGTAATACAACTTCTGCACCACTAGGTAATTTAATTGTCTTGCT
>Ga0114978_10003393_pt1 | contig 13047 bp, 5 predicted proteins | sample S_140212_EF_Meta_FD_87027 | JGI IMG/M metagenome (GOLD analysis project Ga0114978, IMG submission 87027) | Freshwater microbial communities from Lake Simoncouche, Canada to study carbon cycling - S_140212_EF_MetaG | ecosystem: Environmental > Aquatic > Freshwater > Lake | place: Lake...
ATCGTCACCCTCCACTGGCGCCACCGGGAACGGCTTGCCGTCCGGGCTCTTCAGTTTGATAAGGGCAAGGTCAAGCGAGTTGCTGACCGCCTCAATCTCAACGTCTTCAATATCCGTGCGCTTCAAACTTCCGTCTGCTTGACGCACCCAAATGGTGGCGCGCAATGATCGCTCGCCTTGAATGACGTGTGCGTTGGTGATGGCAAATCCGTCCGGACTAATGATCACTCCAGAGCCAAGGCCACCCGGGGTACTCACCTTGATCACCGAAGCACCCAAGCCTTTGGCAAGCTCCTTCGGCGGCAGCGTTGGCAAGTCCTTCGCGGTGGAGAAGAGTTGTGACGCATCGGGCTGTAGCGCGGCGCCAGCATCTTCACGCGTCACGGAATCAACCTGCTCCATGTCCACCTGCACCACATCGGCGCCAATGTCCACCCAGACCGCGCGATCGGTCTGCTTCAAGATCTTGCCATCGATGGACGCCCCGCTTCGCAGTTTGACCACATCCCCGGATGCGATGGTTGCGACAGCGACAGCAAACACAGGAACTATTGATCGGAAATTGATTTGCATGGTTCGATGACCTCTCCGGGAAACCTTACCATATGCACCTCGCGCGGCAGCCGCACGCGCGTCACCTCAGGCCAAGTAACCACCATGAATAACCGCCCTCACCGCTCCTCCGTCCGGTTCGCTAGCGCCAGCCTCGCTTTCCTGACCATCAGCGCTGCTGCGTTGGCTGCCGACGACATCGCCCGCCACTTTGGATTTGGTGCGCTTGAAGTTCTGAAAGTCGATCCGAAGGCTGGCCCCTTCGTGATTGCCGACATGAATGGCGACGGACTGGAAGACATTGTGGTCATTGACAATTTCAAGAACCGCATCGACGTCAACTTCCAGAAGAAGGGTGCCAAGCAAACCGACGAAGCCCCTGCCGTGCGCGGTGCCAACGAGTTCCCAGAGCACTGGCGCTACAAGCGCGAGAGCGTCACTGTTGATCGTGAAGTGGAAGCCGTGGTCGCCTGCGACTGGGACAACGACGGACTCATGGATATGGTCTATGCCGGCAACAGTCCGCCGGGAGTGGTGTTTGTGCGTCAGACCGAGCCGGGCCAGTTCAAAGTTGCACGCAAGCAGACCATTCGCAATCTTGGATCCAATGCCAACGGGCTGGCGGTTGCCAACCTGGTGGGCGGAAGCGCCAAGGAACTTGTCAGCATTGTTGATGGCAAGATTTCCATCTGGCCACTGGACAAAGACACCACCGGCGCTCCCACCGAACTCAGTTCCGGCGGAACCCGTGTAGTGGCCGTGATCCTGGAAGATTTTGACGGCAACGGAACCACTGACATCCTGGGAGTTGTTCCCGAAGATCCCGCTCCGGTACGCGCCTGGTTCACCGAGCGCCAAGGAGATAAGTTGTTTGTTGGTCCGCAAGTGCGCTTTGAGATGCCTGCGGTGCGTGAAGTCTGCGCCGTGCGCCTCCCCAACGCGGCAGCGGCCCTGATTGGTGCCGTTGAGCGACCCACCAAGCGAGTGACCTTCAATCGCGTGGGGCGCGGCCGCATTGAAGGTGCTGGCTCCCGCGACTCCAGCTTGGTGACTTGGAGCTTTGAGGATCCGCAGAATCGCAAGCGCCGCACTGTGTTTGCCGACGTCAACGCCGATGGCATGACCGATGTGATGGCCACCAACACGTTGGCCAATGCAGTGATGACCTATCGACAAGAGAAATCCAAAGGACTCAGCGCCCCGGTGGCAAGCCCATCGTTTGCTGATCTTGACGCCATCGCCGTGGCACCAACCAAGGACGGAGCCATTGTCTTCAGCCTCTCAGAGAAGGAAGGCGTTGTCGGCCGCAGCGAAACCGGACGTGATGGTTCGATCGGATTCCCGCTTGCAGTGCAGTTGGGCGCCGGACGCACCCCGGTCTCCATCAACCTCGTTGACCTCGGCGGCGAGCGCAACTTGGCGGTGGTGGCCAAGGATGGCAAGAATTTCGTAGTGGAGCTTGTACCCGTCGATGTTCCGGTGGATGCCGCAAAGCGCGTGACCATCAACTTGGGAGCGCAGAGTCGATCGCCCAACGCTGTCTCCTCCGTGGACGCTGATCAAGACGGCTTGACGGATCTGTTGGTCTTCACGCCGGAGAAGCCGATGATCATGCTGCAAGCACAGGCCGCTGGGAAGGTGCCTGCTGACGCAAGCGCAGCAAGCGACACAACCAAAGCCGCCGACAAGTCTGCTGACAAAGCCGCCAGCAAGCCTTCGGACAAGGACAAGGCTGCAGACACTGTTCCTGCGCCTTTCAAGGTGCTCGAATCGAAGGACATGGGCCAATTCGGTCTCGTTCAAGCCGCCACCGGCGACAACACACTGGTGGCCGATGTTGACGGCAACGGCAAGGGCGAACTGTTGGTGGCCGATCGCAACTACGTGCGTGCCCTGCGCTACGAGCCCAAGCCCGCCAACGGCGCAAGCCCCGGCTGGCAAGTGGTCACGCAGATGAACGCAAAGAATCCAGATGCCAAGTTGGTCACACTCACGTCACTCGGTGACCGATTGGTGGCCGGCGACCGCGACGGCGCGCGCGCCATCATCTTCAATGCAGGCAAGGATTCCAAGTGGGAACAAGCGGAAGTGATTGAAATTCCCGGCTTCAAATTCTCCCAACTGGTGGCTGGCAAATTTGCCGGTGACGGTAATGACGGCCTGATTGCCGTTGGCGATGACAGCTTTGCACTCGTTCGTCTTGGCGGCGAGCGCATCGTCCTGGAAAGCGTTGGAACATGGACCAGCGATGATCCGCGCCAAACCCCACACGAGTTGGTGGTCGGCGATCTCAACGGCGATGGCTACACCGATGTGGTGGTACTGGACGGTGGCGAGCAAATGGCTGATGTCCTCACCTTCAGCCAGGCCGAGCGCCTGCTGCACGCGCTTGCATTCAAAGTCTTTGAAACACGCATGTTCAGCGGTGGTGACCGTCAAGAGTTTGAACCAAGTATGGGCGAGATTGCCGACGTCACAGGCGATGGCCTGAACGACCTCGTACTGCTCGCACACGACCGTCTCCTGATCTATCCGCAGGCAAAGGGCGGCGATACTGCCAAGTGAGTACTCCTGCCAGCGAAACCAACCGGACTGAGCAGCTCTTAGCGGTCTCTCGCAAACTGGCTGCCACTGGAGATCTGCAATCGATCCTTTCGGTGGTCATCGATGCGCTGCGCGACTTGCTTCAAGCGGAGCGCGCCACGGTTTTTGAGTTTGACCCAAAGTCGATGGAGCTCTTCACGCAGGTGGCACACGGCATTGGCCAAGAGAGCGGCACTCCCAACGTCATCCGCATCCCCATGACCACCGGCATCGCTGGTGCGGCAGCAACTTCCAAGCAGATCATCAATATTGCCGACGCGTATGAAGACGAGCGATTCAATCGCGCCATCGATTTGAAGACCGGGTATCGAACGCGCACCATCTTGGCGATACCGCTCCTTGATCATGAGGGCGCGCTGGTTGGCGTCGCGCAGGTGCTGAATCGTCATAACGGAACGTTTACTGCCGCTGATGAGTCACTCGCCTCTGGCCTGGCTGCAAATGCCGCGGTCGCCATGAAGCGCGGTCGATTGATTGAAGACCGCGTGGAACGCGAGCGTCTTGAGCGAGAAATGGACGTCGCCAAAGATATTCAGGCTGGAACGTTTCCAAAGGACATTACTCAGACAGCTGGGTGGGATATCGCTGGCGAGAGTTGCCCGGCAGAGTCCTGCGGTGGCGATGCGTACGACGTGATCGGTCTGCTCAATGGCAGTATTGCCTCCCCTGGCACTGAGCCGGACGAGTATGTGTTTGCCATTGCAGATGCCACTGGTCACGGAGTTGCCAGCGCCCTCTCCAGTGTGCAGATGCGCGGCATGTTGCGCCTGGGTCTTCGCCTGGGGCATCCGATTGTCAAACTGGCGGAGGAGATCAACGCGCAATTGTGCGAAGACCTTCCCGATGGACGCTTCGTGACCGCTTGGCTTGCGCGCCTGGACTGCCGAACCGGTGCAGTCAACACTATTTCTGCTGGCCAAGGACCCATTCTGATCTATAGCCGCGCAACCGACACGTTCGTCACTCAGGGTGCAGACATGCCGCCGCTTGGCGTTGTGGCCCTGCCCTACACCGATGATGACTCGCAGCGCTACACCTTAGCCACCGGCGACATTCTGGTAGCCATTACTGACGGCTTCTATGAGGCCGCCGATCCGGCGCGCGTCTTGTTCGACGAAGATCGGATTCGCGAGATTGTTCGCGGCGCGCGCGACCGTACCGCTCGTGAAATCCTGGACGCCATCAAGTGCGAAGTACATGCCTTCACGCAGCACGCGCCTCTTGAAGATGACCAGACAGGCCTGATCATCAAGCGTCTGTAAATCTCGCTCGTGTGCTCCGGTGTCTGCGCATGCCCGCGTAACCATCTACTTGGCACGCAGCCGCAACACCCCGTCGCGCTTATCCGCAGGGTCAGCAAGCGCATCACGGAACGGCACCGTCAACTTGGTCGCCCCAAACGCTTGCTCGTGGGCGTCCCAGGCTGCTGCGCACGCGGGGAAATCCGCGCGGGCGAAGGCCTCAACAGCGCGACCCACACTCTCAATCCAACCCACTTGCGGATCCTCCACCAGCATGGTGTAAAGATCAATCGGAATACTCTGCCCAACCACCACCACGCGCCCGAGTGAAACAATGGCCAGGCCCCCGGAATCACGAATCAACGCACGGGTGTTTCCACAGAACAGAATGGCTGTACCAAACTGCTTGTTGGCACTTTCCAATCGCGCGGCAAGGTTGGCACTGTCACCAATGACCGTGTAATCGTTGAGGTCGGGCGGAGCGCCACAATCACCAATGGTCACGGGACCAGTGGCAACACCAAGTCGAAGTGAAACTTTCGGGAGCGACTGCCGATCAGGGCGCTCGCCGATGGCCTTCACCACGCGCTGACATGCGCGACATGCCTCCGCTGCCAACTGCCCTTGCTCCGGCTCGGGTTCAAACGCGCTCCAGAAGGCCAACAACCCATCGCCCAAGAACTTATTGACGTACGCACGGCGTTCGGTCAGTTCATTGGCCATCGCGGACATGTACATGTTGAGCGTGGCAACCACGGCTTCCGAACCCAACTGCTCGCTGATGGTGGTAAATCCTGCAAGATCGCCAAACAGAATGGTGGCCGTCCGCTGCTCCCCGCGCATGGACAAGGCATCCGGATTGGCAGCCAAACGTTCAACAAGCTGTGGGCTGACTCGCGCGCGAAACTGGCGCGTGATGCGCGCCTTTTCACGCTGGTTCACCACCGCGGCAGTGGAAACGCTGGCAGCCTGCGAAGCAATAGCCGCAAGCACCGGCACCGCCACTGGAATCATCAGGTCATGAAACTCAAAGGCCCAGAATCCAGAGAGAAGTACCCATGCACCAGCGATGGAAAATGTCACCGCCGTGCTGATACCAGCACCGGATTTCCACGCAATCACCGCACAGATCAGACCGAACACTGCCCCAATCAGCCATCCGCTCCACGGCGGCCAGAGATAAACAGATTGACTCGAAATGACCATGTCCGCCACGGCGGCATGAAAGTACACACCGGGAGTCCGTGGACCATTGACGGTGTTAATCATGTCAGCCATGACTCCCGTGGCAATAAAGCCAACAAACACCAATCGGCCCTCAAGGCCATCGCGGGCTTCTTTCGCAGCAGCGGCAATCTTCTTGCGCGATGCAGGGATCTCTTGATCAAGTCGCCACCATTCACGGTACGTACCAACTTGCTTTCGCTCAGCGTCCGTGGCGTCCTTGATATCACTAGTGCCGCGTACTGAAAGATCACCGGCAATGAACTCGCCCTGCTCTTTCACGGCAGCGCGCACCGCTGCATCCACGGGCACCAGTGTCATTGCCTCTGCCGGAATCGCCTGCGCGGCAGCAATATCTGCGCCAAGATCTCGATAGCGCTGCTCCTGCTCGGCAAGCAACTTGCGCTGATTTGCAAGGTCAATGAGAGCGCCAATGGCAATCACGCCGGTCTGGTCCCGCTCATCGGTCGACTCCATACGACCGCCGATCGCCTCAAACATTTCAGTGGGCCAATCGACATAGATGTGGCCACTCTCAAGCGGCAATCGACGCCCATCAGGAAACACCAATGCTTCTTGCTCCTCGCGGATGGAAGCTGGCGCGATGCCCATTTGCAGTAAGCCCGCCGCCAGACCAAACTGCGGCAACGAGCCGTACGGGGTGCGCCAGAATGGACGAACGCGCCGGTACTGACCATCGTGGTCCGGCGCACAGTTGACAAAGCCAACCCCTGCGGCGCGCTCCGCGAATTCTGCCAACGGGGGCGCGTCCATCGCAGAGCCTTCACCCTTACTTGCTGACATAAATCGCGCCAATAGCGCAAATGACTGATCACGTTCAAATGCCTCATTCACAGAGTTTCGCTCAGCGAAGCGCTCAAGGGTGGCGTCCTGCTTAGTGAGTAGCAATCGATACGCCTGCGCATCAGCGGGCGGAGTGCCGTCGTTACGAAGGCGCAACAGTTCCTTCCATGCTGCCAGTTTCTTGAAGTTGGTGGAGCGCTCCAAGAAACGTTCGCGCCGGACACCGGCAAGTCCCGCCCGATCAGCAATAGACACTGGTTCGGCAGTGATGTCTTCGGCGATGGCGGCTACTAATGAGTTCAGCGCCTGACGCCCCTCCGCGGAAAGCCAGAGTGCTGCATCCAATCGGCCTTCGTCCATGTTCACGGCCAACACCGTTGGGTTACGAGCAATGCCAGCAGCCAGCGCTGAATCAGCCGTTGCCGACTGAACATCCGTGAACAACACGTCACTTGCAACGGTTCGCGCACCAGCAATGGCAATCTCATCAAACGCTAGTGCCAGCACATCGCGCGACCAGGGCCATCGACCGATGGTGTCAAGGGCTCGATCGTCGATCGCGACCAGCGCAATACCTTTACTGAGTGGCTCCGGTACGCGCCGGGCGCGCAGGAATCGCTGATCTTGGCTCCACCACTCAAATCCGTCCAACAAACCAGCCATGCCAACCGCGATAACCGCAAGGGTGGCGGCCAGGCCAGCAAACAACACGACTCGGGTAGAAGCCTTCACTCGCGCGAGTGTAGCGATCGGTCAGTTCGGGTTGCGGACAATTTCTTGCGCGCTTGCAGCGCTTCCGGCAGCACGCGCGGCGGCGGCGTTAGCCAAGATTGCCTGCGTCTCCGCCCCAGCGGCGGCCGCCTGAGCACGACCAACATAGCTACCCATGCTGCGTCCAAACAGGCGACCCGCATTGGTTGACGCGGTCTGCTCCATCTGCCGAGCCTGCTGCACTGAAGTATTCAATTGCGCGGCGATGGCCAACGCCTGCGAACGCGCGTCAGAGCTTGAAATTGCTGCATTCGCAGCCGTTTCGGTCTTCGCCCGCGAAGAGAGCGCCTGAGCAACCTCATCAAAGAACTGCGCCTGAGTGGCAAGCGCGGTGGTGGTGCCGTCCGCCGTCTCCACAGCCTGCCGACGCAATACCGCAGCGGCCTCGAACTGCTGACGGTTGGTGCCAAACTTGTCAACGTCTGGTTGAAGACGCGCCGCGTCTGCTTGGAAGTTGAGGGCGCGAACCGATTCAGTCTTCGCTGTTCCTGCTGATCGAACTGCACTCGTCGCTGCAGCACGTGCTGCGTTCGCTGATGCGGTGGTCGCATTACTCTGAATGGCTGCTCCCGCCACATCTCCGCCCTGCGCGGCCGCATAGGTGCGCAGCAGTCCCGCGCCCGCTGACGCCTCGTGCGCTTCCGCCAAGACGCGCGAATCCCTGGCGCCGACAAACGCGCGTTCGGCATTGCCTGCCGCTCCTTGGGCGCCATCAAACGCGGCAACCATCTGCGTGCTGACCGTCGCCATCTCGTTCAATGAACTCACCGCCGACTGCGCAGTCAACTGCGCCGCTACCGCCTCGGATGCAGCGCCAGCGGTAAAGCGCCCGAACGCCAGCGCGCCTGCTTCATTCGCCGTTGTGTAGCGGGTTTGACCCGAAAGCAAGTCGGCCTCCGCCTGCGCGCCAATAGTGGTGTTTGCTGCGAGCAGCGAATTGATGTTGCCGGCAATGGTTTCCACACGGTGCTGCTGGGCAACCAATACCAAAGACGCCACCAATTGCTGCGCAGCCACGGCACGTGAACTTGCATCAGCCGCATCGACTGCACTGAGTGCCGATGCCCGAGCCGCGATGCCCACCATCTCCGCTGAAATTCCAAAGCGAACGCTGAGTTCTTGCGTGACATCTGCGAGCTGCTGCGTCGCCGTCGCCGCTCGCGTCGCCAAGTCCGCGCGACCCGCCGCGTCCGAGGCACTCATATCGATATCAACGCTCGCGGCCAGAATTGCATCAATAGCGACGGATGCTTGCTCAGTGAGTCCCGCCAAGTCACGCGGAACCACCGCCCCCGCGAGAAGCTGCTCCAACTCTGCAGCGCCACCGGTTACGCCAAGCGAAGATCCGTCCTCGGCACCCTTGAACGCGCTATCCATGGCATTCAACGAATCAATGATCGCGTCACTTCCGAGGTAGCGCTCATTGGAGGTGGATCGCTCCAAACCAGCAATCCCTGCATCCATTTGGTCGGCTGCTGCATTGAGCGCCTGTAAATCGGAGCGAATCTGCTGCCCAGTGGCTGCTGCTTGTCCGTTCTCATCAAGCGCACGCGCGTACAACTCGCTGGCTGCATCAAAGGCGGATGCCTCTTCAGCGGCGGCATTGACTGCGTCATTCGTTCGTGAGTCAACCACGATGGCGGCTGCAAGTGCGGCATCGGTTTCTGCCAGCGTGCGCATCAAGAAGGCTGAACCCACCCCGGCCAGGACATCTTCGGCCTCGTAGGCCGCTGCCGCCAGTTGACCACCACGGAGTGTCACTCCACTATCCACGGCAGCCCACTGACCAACCAATCGAACGCGCTCGGAGAGCAGGCGCTGATACAACTGCTCAACCAATCCAAATGACTCGGCGCGCAGATCGTCGGCAGCAGCAGCCCGCGCTGCCTGCACCGCGCCCAATGCCGCAACCGTTTGGTTCAACGACCCCGTTGCAGCAGCGAGCCGTGCCAGTGATTCGTTCGCCAAGACTGTCATCTGCGCGGTGGGAGATGCCGCACGCAACTGTTCAACCAGACCATTGAGTCGAAGCAAGGCTTCCTGAGCGCTTGCCGCCACGTCGGCAATGCCGCCGCCCGACTGAACCATGGCACTGAGCGAAGCGACCGCCTGTTGATACTCAGCCATGGCCGCCTGCGCGCCCGGCCGAGTGGTTTGGTCCATGGATGCAATCGCTGCTTCCAAGTCGCCCCGATCAGCGTCCATGGACGCGCTCTCGGAGACCGCTGAATCATGCGCCTCACCCATTGCCATGATGGCCCGCCGAGCTTCTTCCACAAGCTGCAGCAGCGGGTCGTTCGGTTCACCTTGGCCGCCAGATGGCAACCGCAGCAGTGAAGTATCTCCTTGCCCGCCGATGCCACTCAAGATCGAGCGGATCGCTGCCAGTGCGTCGGATGCCTGCGCGCGTTCATCGTCAAAGATGCGGAAGTGCGTCTCGGTGGCGGGCTTCACAGAATCACCAACACGCGCGGCGCGCTCGTCGAACGAGGCGATGGCATCGTCAGCAATCGCGCCCTGCTCGCGCGCAGTGCTCAGCGCGTACTCGTGTGCCTCAAGCGCCGCATTCGCCTCATCGCGGCGCAGCGAAGCCAAGTTCTGCAACGCAACGAGCGCATCGCGCTGCGCATCCATCGCTTCCAGTTGACCGTCCGCCTGCAACAAGTATTCAATTGCCTGGTCGATATTGGCATTGGCAACATTCACTTGCGTTTGCACGCGACTGACCACGTTGTTGTCGCCGCCCGCGCGACCAGCAGCCTTCTCCGCTCGCGCGGAAGTCCTGTTGGCGGTGGTTGCCTGCGCAGAACTGCCGGCTTGCGATGGTGCGGCACCGGCAGCGGCGTTTTGGACTGCCTCGCCTTGCGTTGTCGTTGGTAATCCCGTGCCCGAAGCCGGCGCGCTAGCAGCGACCACCGCGGAATGCGCTGGATTCTGCAAGCTTGAAGAACTTGCCGCGTCCCGTGACATTTGCACCGTGGTGTTGTTGAGCGAGTATTTCAACTCGATCGCGTTGATGGCATTGCGTCGCGCGCCCAAGACCTCCACTTGCTTGAGCGGGCCGGTGGCAACTGCAAATTCCGTACCGCGCACAGCCAACGTGGTGCTTGGCGTCACCACTTTGAAATCATTTGACAGCCCCACCTTGTCAACTTTGAAATCAGCGCGACCATGTTTCACTGCCGCAGCTGTTCGCAGAGTGTCGCCATCTTGCACGACCGTTGGCAGTTGGAACAATGTTCCCGCATCAATCAACGCCGTGGCGTTTCGACCAACGCGCATCGCTGCATGCGAACGCAGACCGGTGCGAACTTCCACACCCGGCGCGACAACATCATTTACTTTGGCGTCCTGCCAAGGACTGGTTTCACTGGCACGCCATTGCACCTTGCCGGAAACATCAATGAAGACCGCACGCAACGGGTCGCCAGCGGGCGCTTCCGTAGCGGCTGGATCGACCGCTGCGTTTGTGGCAGCTGCCGCAGGGGCCACGGCTGCATCCTGAGCCAACGCAGCCGACCACACCGCCCCAGAGCTCACCGCGGCAAGAAGCAGCGACGTGATGCGTACGACACCCACGCTGGCGAATTGCTGTGGCAACACCCTGGTCGAACGGATTCGGTCATTGTGCGCTGAATAAGGCACGATCATCTTTCGGTTGATTTCGTTACGTCCCACAGTACCCCTACGCGCGTCACCTTGGCCAAGTGCGACCGTCCTTGCAAACAGACCAAGTGGCACATGGATCGTCCAATTTCAAGAACCCATAAGCAAGTAAATCGACGCCGAACAGGCACAATTTCACCTCTTCCGACTGGGACTATACGACCGATCTAAGTGCCTTTCTAGCATAATCTTCCGTCAATATTGCACTTACGGCACCTCGCTAGGCTCTGGAGCAGGCGCGCTTGGGGCGGTGAATGCCGAGTTCGGCAGCCCAAATTCCACGGAACTTTGGTCGAGGAGCTGATTGGGGGCTCCGGCGGGGATCACGCCCTCGCCCGCTGACCCGCTGGTGGGGGACTCGGCAAGCGCCAGGGCCTTGCCCGATTTCTGGACCCGGGCGAGGCGATTGATGAAGTCCACGAATTCACGCCCCGAAAGCGACTGGTTCTCGGTCCGAAGCGGAATCACGTCCATGAACACCAGTTCCTTGGTGGCGTAGCGCGGAATCGGCCCCATGACCCGCATGGTCAGTCCGCCCTTGATTCCCACAATCCGACAGGCCGCCACCGACATCCATCCAATCTGCGCGCTCTCGTCGGCGGGTGGATTCCATCCGCTCCCCACCCACTGCTTCTGACGCGCAACGGCCACGCGACCTTCATAGGTACTGGAGAGGTCCTTGCCGTCTGCAAAGACGATCAGCCCGTGCAGCGCGTCGTCGTTGGTAACCACCATCTGCTTCTCCAGCGCGTCAAGGAAGTCAAGTTCCTGCGACGAGCGCGGGAACTGATCCACAGCACTGTCTTTGATACGAGCGCGCTCACACCCCATGCCACAGCACATGAGTAACACACTGACAACGCACATGGTGATGACACGATCAGAACGCATACGTCGCTCCAACATAGATGAATTGGCGGGGCTGGCTTTCCGTATCGGTGAAGAGCGGCGTATTGGGTACAAAGACGCCATAACGAAAGCTTGTATTGAGATCGCCAAAGATGCGCACGTCAATATTGAAGTCATACTCGCTGCCCACCAGGTTTGATCCACCAAAGTTGGTGGGCACTGAGATGGGCGCGTCCGCATCAAATCGTGTGTACAGGAATGCCGTACCGCTGAAACGCGTTTCACTGAGTCCGTCGATTCCCTTGAATGGATTGAAGGACAGAGTGAACGAAGGAATGACCATGTTGGACGCTTCTGGCGCGAGCACCAACCCGGTATTCACATAGCCAAGCGAATTGAATGCCGTGTCCGTCTTTCCGGGCTCGATACCGCCGTACGTGTTCCCAGAATCAAGCCGATACACCGATCCAGAACCCGCAAGCATCTGGAAGTCAACACGTGCATCGCTTGAATCACGCGCTAACCACGAAACTCCAACCAGCCCTGCCTCGGACAGAATCGGCACCGTCTTTTGCGGTCGTCCCAGTTCATCGGGCGGGAGGCTCGAATCGTGCTTGATCGGGTCGGAGAGTGTGGTGCCCGTCTCCACAGCAAACTCAATGCGATAAATCCAATCGCCACCAATTGCCCCGTTGATTCCCGTGCCCCAATACTGACTTTCGTAGTTGAATTTGGTCTCCACCTGAAAGTCAGCCGGTACGCCGCCCGGCAGCATTTCCGTCTGCCCGGCGTTCTGGTCCCACTGCGCGAGCGCATATGCAAAGGGAACATGCGCGCCGAGCCTGCAATCGACTTTCCCGCCCAAGTAGAAGCGATCGGTATTGGTGTCGTACCCAGTACGTGAGGTGTCCCAGTCAATCGTGTCATGACCGGCAGTGATGCCAGCAAGTCCACTCAGCGCTACCGCTCCAAAGCTGGCATCCGCAGTGGCCGCATACATGTAATCCGCAAGCGTCAGACCGTTCGCCCACATGACGTACTGGCGACCGATGCGCGCCTTGGCAGTCCACTCACGCGTCGCGCCATCCTGTGCGGCCATCCAATTGCTGAGATCAATTTCCGCCCAATAGATTTCTCCGATCGGCACCTGCCAACCCTCGCCGGAGGCAGAGAAGTCGCCGATGGTGTTCCAGTCGTTGTACTCAATGCGTAGCCGACCAAAGAATCGGGCGTAACTATCAATTTCCACGCGACCATAGAGGCGCGCGTCGTACGTGTTCAAGTACTGCGCTTGGCTTGACGAATCATCAACCTCGCTGAATCCGTAGCGAAAGTA
>Ga0114978_10003396_pt1 | contig 13034 bp, 13 predicted proteins | sample S_140212_EF_Meta_FD_87027 | JGI IMG/M metagenome (GOLD analysis project Ga0114978, IMG submission 87027) | Freshwater microbial communities from Lake Simoncouche, Canada to study carbon cycling - S_140212_EF_MetaG | ecosystem: Environmental > Aquatic > Freshwater > Lake | place: Lake...
GCTTCATTTAACTTGGATTCCCAAGCCTCAGTAATTTCTTGCTGAGCTTCTTCACTTAACAATTCGCTATCTAGTAACGGTTTAATAGCATTTTGCATGCTGATTTCTCCTAGATTTTGAGCCCACGTATAAAGCGCATAACTTCACTCTTTACGTAGCTCTGTGCTTTGCTGCTCTTCGATGGATCCTTAAACATTTCTAACAAGCGTTGTCCGCCGGCGTGATTTAACAGGCCTTCGTAAATTGCTGTTGGATATGCATTTGGAGCACTTGGCTGAGCAACCACATCTACAGTGACAATTTCAAAGTCACTGACATGTCCGTTGGCGTCGTTGACGTTACCGCTGCCACGACTGCTAACCCCTAATTTTACACCGTTAGTCAACATAGTTTTCACTAGTTCACCCATCGGTGTAGGTAAAATCTTTAATGTCCCCATACCAGCTGGCCCATCCATCCACATTTTTTCAATCATGTGACTTACACGATCCAAATTAATTTTCAAGTCATCTGGGTGATCAACTTCGCCCAAGACTGAATGACCAGTTTTAATCTGTTCGTTGATAGTGTCAACTGCTTTGGCTATTTCGTTTACAGGATATACTCGTTCATTGGCATTTCTAACGCCGCCTTCAATGCAAACACCTTTTAGTTTTAAGGTTTTGCCGCCATCATGGGCTTCCTCAGACAAGATTTCAAGTCCTGCCTGAGTGAAGCTTAGATGTTCTTTAAGATATCGAGCCATATCTACCTATCAGCCTTTTGGAAATGGTGTGCGTGTATTAACACCGGCTGCTTGGGTTGTTACAGGTTTTGGAGCAGATGCTAACTTGGCGTTAGAACCACCTTTGCCTGGTACGTTTTTAAACTGTCCAGCTTCTGGTAAATCACCAGATTTTGGAGCAGGACGCCCTTGTGCAGTGTCGCCAGTCATTTTAACTGGAGCACCTTCCATACCCTTGGAACCACTGTTAAAAGCTACTGTGCTTTTGGTGTTTGTACCAGCTGGTTCTGTTGTCACAGGCTTTGGAGCTGCATCCAACTTGACGTTTTCCATCATTTGGTCATCGCCAAATTCAGCTGTGTCTGTGTCGTCCATTTCTAACGAGTCACCGCCGTCGATGTCGCTAACAGAGTCAACTTCAGCTTCGCCGTTGCCCATCAATGACTCAAATTCAGCCATGAGTTCGTCAAGTTTGTCTTCTAAGTCAACTACGCGATCTTCAATATCACCTTCGTCGTGATCTTGTTCGATATCGTGTGTGAGTTCTTCACCGTCTTTTTCAGCTGCATCATCAAATTCAGCATCAGACTCTTCTTCTTCTTGCATGCCTTGTTCTTCAGCTTCTACGTCGTTGATTAGGTCGTCGCTAGCATCGCCGCCCATGTCTTCGTGCATTTCATCGTACTCAATGTCTTTGGCAACTTTACGTCCAGCTTTTTCAGCATGGTCATCGCGTTCAGCATCAGACTCTTCGTCCAATTCTTCGGCTTCGTCTAGTTCTTCTTCGCTCATCAAATTTTCATAGATTTCGCGGCTTTTTTCCACAACAATGTCGTGAAATAGTTCTTTGGCTTTCGCCTCTTCATCATTGATTACATATTCAATCAATTGTTCAAATTTCGATGTCATATTATCTCCTTCATAGGTTATGGCTCGTAAGGTATTTACTACCAACGAATAATATTGGTACTTTAACGGCAGAAAAGTGGGTAGATTTGACTATTTTATGACTGAGCAGTGTCAGTCATAGACTTACAGCGCAGGTGCCGCAGGAGGAGGTGCGTACTGCTTTTTGACCTGCTTGAGTTTTTCTTTAAACTCATAACTTCTTACATCTTGCATTTGGCGCAGTTTGTTTAGCTGGCGTAGAGTTAAACGAGTTTTTCGTAGGTTGCCCAATCTTGGCTGGCTGTTGTCTTGTCCAAGATCTTGATAAGCTGCAGGGCTACGTTCGTAAATTTCGTTTAAGATCATACTGGTATTTATACTCCGGGCACTCCGCCACCGGCCGGTGCTCCTGCTGTTCCGGCTGTACCAGGTGCTGTGGTAGGTGCTCCAGGCATGCCGCCTTCTGGGCCACCAGGTGGCATGTCAGTTTCGGCTCCAGCTAGCTCTTGTCCCATGGCCAAATCTTGTTCTAAGCCAGCAGGAGTAACGCCAACTGATCGCAGATCTTGACCTTGTGTAGTTTCTAACTCTGGTTCGTCGCGCTCTTCTCTCCAAAGTTGATCATTTTCTTGCAATTCTTCTTCGGTTAAGCCCAAGAAGCGTTTCATCATAAAACGTTTGCTCATGTACGGCAAGGGTTCTAACTGTGCAAATGCACCAATACGTGTGGTATCCAACTCGCTTTGGCGATAGCTGGCAAAGTTTTGTGGCTCGCACAGGCTGATGGCAAAAATTCCTGCATCAATATTGAACCCTCTCCAACGCAAGAACATTTTGAATTCGTCGTCTAATTTCTGCATGATCAAGCGTTGCAGGCGCATGCAATACTGGTTAAAACGGTATTCTTGAATCAGTGCTGTGCCTACACGACCATCGTTCATGGCACGGTCTGAATCGTCTGGGCCTGTGGGCAAGTAGCTTGATGGCACACGCAAACCACGTGCCATTTTGTTATTAAAGTACTTTAAATCGTCAATTTCGCCCAGGTTTGAACCGCCAGGCAAGGTAGTAACTTCACTGCCACGACTGTCGGCACTGACTGGAAAGAAGTAATCTTCGTTGATGCTAAGTGGGTTGTAGCTGGCATCCATCATGTTGGCGCCGCCACCGGTATTGGTAGGAATACGGCGTTGATGCATTTCGTTTTTGACACGTTCCACAAACTGCATGGCCATGTGACTTGGCATATTGCCCACGTCAATTTTGAAAATTCTACGCTCTGGAGCACGTTGCACACGATAGATCAACACAGAATCTTCTAACAATTCTTTCTGTTTGAATACTTTGAAAATGTTTTCTAAGATACTTTGTCCAAATGGCCAAAAGTAATCCAAGCCTTCGTTTAGGCTCAAATGCACCACGTGACGTGCATCCAAACAGGTTTCGTTCATGGCCTGGGTGAATCTGCTGTTGCCTACTCCGCCGTTGCCAGTACCGCCTCCAGCACCACCGCCGCCTGGACTACTGTAATTGTTGGTGTTGGTTCCACCGCCCAATGCACGGCTCACATAGTAGTCACTGGTGGTTTTTTGCGCCACACTCATGTTTTGAAAGTTGGGATTGATATCACGAATAATGTACTGCTCAGGGCGCTTGCCTTCGCTTTCGTTAACAATAACACGGGCCACTTTGACCATGTCAACCCACATCATTTCAAATGTTTCTGGATCACGCACAAACACTTGATCGCCATACTTGATGGTATTGCGGAATAGTTTAAAAATACGCTGATCAAACTTGTTCAGTTTGGTCCACTGTTGCAGTTGCTTTTTAATAATTTCAATTTCGTGATCTGTGGGCTTGTCGTTGAAGTTGATGTCAAACGGTGTGCCGTTGTCTTCGTTGACCTGTGTGCTAAACTCAGCAATAATGTCCAAGCAGGCATTGACTTCTGAGTCACAGTCCATGTTTTCATATTGATTGTAGCGTTCAATACGGTTAGGGTGTCCTGAGTATACTTCAGGCAGTCGGCTGGCATAGTTGCGAAACGCAAAGTCGTTTGGTGTTCCGCCTGTGTAGTCGCCGCCGGTTTGTCTGGGATATCCATCTAGGCCAAATTGGTTCTGTCCTGAGATTGGACTGAGTTGGCCGCCGGTGTTGGCTACTTTGAAATATTTTTTCCACCCGGGTTTACGAGTATTTTGATTGTCTGCCATGGTAGTATATTTATAGATTTAATGCACAGGCGCAACGAATTTAAACAGGTGCATATCTAGCAGATTTTCCAGTGTTGTCTGCTATGTCTCGCAATGCTGCCTGCTGGGCTTGTAATGCTTGGGTGTATGACGCCATAACATCTTCACTGCGGCTGGCTGGATCCTGTTGTGCATTTTGAGTAGTTTCTTTGGTTGGCAAAGTTTTGTCAGGTTTCACGTCGGACATTTTGTTGTCGTAGTTGCTGTTTGGCCCGGATATTGCTGACGCCAATGCTCTAGGATCTATGTTTGCTTTGTTGGTGTTGTAACCATCGTATCGGCCGCGACCTGACATGTCCTGTGGTAAACTGGCCCAGGTACCGGCCAAGTTTTTCATTACAGTTGCTGTGTCTTTTTTACCGTAGCCAGCTTGATTAATCAGTTGCTGTGCCAACATGTCTTGTGTTTTTTGGTCAAATTTAGCAGTGTTTACATCCAATCCAGCTTTTTTGGCCTGCTCGCCTAACGTAGCTGAAATCATTTGATACTTGCCTACTGCACTGCTGGCATAACCATTTGCCTTGGTCATGGTTTTTTGTAGCTCTTGTACTTCGGCAATGGTCATATTGGTGAGATTTGCAGTTTTACCCCCAACTAATGAATTGTAGTTGCCGCCACTTTCGCCCTTGCCAATTAGATCTAACAATGGACCAGCCTGGCCAGTTTCTTTTTTGCCGCCCCAGGTACTTGGATTCCACCAGTTGCTACCAGTTTCACCACCGCCCATTTTTGTTCCGGTGCTGGTGCCGGATCCAGGCAGTTTGTCGGTGACTGATTCAATTCCGCCGGCCAGCTTGGCCATACCTTTGGTTACTGGATTTATTCCTTGGTTGATTAGGCTTTGGAACTCAGCTGTGGTTTTCATTTGCTCAATACGCATTTCAACCTGTGCTTTGGTTGCCGGGTCTAGAGCTTTTTTCTGTAGTTCTTGTTGGGCTTTGGCTAAGGCTTCGTTTTGTTCCATTGACTTGTCACCGCCGATGGCCATAATAGCACTAGATTCTTTGGCAGAGTAGGTAACGCCATCTAATGCGCCAGTGAACTTATACAGGCCGCCCAGTTGATCTCTACCTGCTTGATTGCCTTTTTTGACTAGGTCAATTCCTTTTGCTGCTTCAAAATTTGCATCTTGGGTGTACCTTGCAAAATCACTCATGCCACCGGTCATCATTCTGCCCATGGCGCTAGCGTCGCCACCTACACTCATCCAAAAGTCTTTTTGTAATGCAGGAGCAGTTTTTAACATGTCTGACGCTTTAAGTAATTCGTCAGCCCGCTTCATTGATGCTTCGTCACCTTTTTTTCTTAACTCATATATGGTTTGATTAAATGCATCTTCACTCATGGCCTGCTCACGATTGGCTTGCAGTGCTTCGGCACTTTCACCAGTGAGCTTGCTCATTAAATCTAGTTGTTTAATATACTCGGCGCTGCGCTGTGACAAATTTTGTTGTATGTTTGACGATGCTACACCGGCCATTTGTTGCTGTTTGATAAACCCAGCCATGCCTTTGTTGATCTCGTCAGGAGTTTTGCCCAGCATCTGTAAGGATTTGCCAATGTCACTGTGTTGTATTTCAACAGCAGCATCTGCAAAGGCTCTGGTACCGGTGGCTGCGGTTCCACCAAAGTTGGCCAATGCCACGCTGTTGGCTTTGAGCAGTTCGGTCATGGTGCCTAGCTGTTCGATGCCATACCCAAACTTCTGCATATTGTCAAATATGCTACGCATACCACCAGCATCGGCTAGTCCAGACTGACTGAGATTTTTATATGTGTCAAATAATTTGTCGGACTGTTTGTTTACTTCAACTGCGTATCTGGCACCGGCTGTGAGCAAGGTTCCAATTAGTTTGCCAAGAAATCCAAATCTACTGGCAAATGCGTCCACTGCATCAGCAGCCGCTTCGATACTGTCGTTGTAGACTGACGCACCTTGTTGTCCGTCTTTCATGGCCTTGGCCACACCCAGCATACTGGTGCCAAGAGATTTTAAACTGGCATTTAGGTTTGCTGTGTAATTTTTAAGGCCTGCGTTAGCGTCTTTGAAACGGTTGGTTAATTCAGCCGTTGCTTGGCTTCCGCCTTTGGTAGCGTTATTGTACTCTTCAAATATCGCTTGAATTTCTTCCGGGGTGTATTGATCAGCCATAATTATATTTACCGAGGTAGAAAACCATGAATCCAAACAATCCACTTAAACAGTACTTTAGACAGCCGGCAATTTACATTAAATTGCCTAGCCAGGGCAAAAACTATCCGCCTGGCACATTGACCATGCCGCCCACAGGCGAATTGCCGGTGTATCCCATGACGGCCATTGACGAAATCAACTATCGTACTCCAGATGCACTGTACAACGGACAGGCCACAATAAACGTGATCCAGAGCTGTGTTCCGGATATCAAAAATGCCTGGATGGTACCAACCACGGATATTGATACCTTGTTGATTGCTATTCGCATTGCCACCCACGGGCACAACATGGATTTTGATACCACTTGCCCGGCTTGCCAGCACGAAAGCGAGCAAACTATAGATCTTAGAACAGTGTTAGATACCATAAGAACAGCCGACTATAGCCGAAGTATTCATGCAGGCGATATGGAAATATTTTTCAAACCACTCAACTATCAGCATCTCAACAACAATAATCAAATGCAGTATGAAAATCAAAAATTACTACAGATGTTGCCGGATGCGGAAGTACCAGAGGTTGAAAAAATGACTGCACTGACAGCAGCATTGAAAAAGATAACTGACATCACTGTCACTGCATTGGCGCAAAGTATTGCCGCTGTAAAAACTCCACAGGCTTTGGTCAGTGAACCCGAATACATTGAAGAAATGTTGAAAAATTGTGACAGTAAACTGTTCAATCAAATTAGAGATTGCATACTTGATCTCAAAGCCAGTTCAGAAATGCAACCATTAAAAATGAGTTGTGCAGAGTGCAAACACGAATATGAGCAAGCAATAACCCTGGACATGGCAAGTTTTTTCGGATCCGCCTCCTAGTCTCGACCCCTGACCAAATTAGCCAGTTGGTTGATAGAATGGACAAAGAAACTGTCGACATTAGACGAGAGGCGTTACAACTGTCGTGGTACATGCGAGGTGGTCTCACTTACGATCAGGCCCTGCAACTCAGTGTCAGCGAGCGTACTTTAATCAGCGAATTAATCAAAGAAAATTTAGAAACAACTAAAAAATCAGGACTGCCTTTCTTTTAATGTTAAATTTAAAAACTGTAACCAAAGATATAGAATGTTGGATCAAGGACTTTGTAGAAGTGCCTCATCCAGCTTTGGGTGGCTGGGCACCTTGTCCATATGCTAGAAAGGCCCGGCTGGATCGAGACTTTGATGTTAGACTAGGACTGGCACCCATACACGATTTGGTTCAGATCAGTCGCAAAGGCCTAGGCGGTAAAAGCGTGGTAATTGTTGCTTACGATCCTGCCCAATACAGCTACGAAACGTTTAACCAGGCCTTGACCAAGGCCAACAGAGAATTTCTATTGCCCAATAATTTATTGGCCCTGGAGGACCATCCTGGTGATCCTGAAATTGTAAATGGCGTCACAATGAATCAAGGCACTTACGCATTGGCCTTGGTTCAAAGTCTCAGCGACTTGAATCAAAAAGCCAAACTGATGGCACAAAAAGGATTCTACGACACATGGCCAGAAGATTACCTGCAGGTATTGTTTAATCATCGCGAGGATCCGCGCCAATGACTTATCAATTTGCCAGAATCAATCTAGAGAAGACCACCTACACACCCACTGTGGATTGGGAATATATAACCAAGCCCAACATTCCTGTGTTGCAAGACATCTATAGGACCTACTGCATTTACAAACACTTTGCATCAGTTATGCCCCTGTTTGACAGTCAGTTTACTGACCCGGACACAGACGTAATTGGTTATAGAGAAGATGGAAAACTAGTGGCATTTAGTTTGATGAAACGCTACGACAGCAAAAACGTTCTAGCCAGTCAGTTTGCGTGGACTTATCACAATCCACGTACCAGACTTGGTGTAGAAAGTTTAAAAACAGAGTGTGCTATCTATAGACAGAGAGGATTTCAATATCTGTATCTTGATCAAGCACACCTGTACAAGCAAGGCCTTGACGGCTTTGAAATTTTAGGAGCATTACAATAATGGCAGACTTATACACAATTTGGGCAAACAAAGAAGGCGACATTACTGATCTAGAATGGGTCAACGGAATGAAAAGTTTCTTTGATCATTTGATCAGCGAAGGCAAAATGGAAAGTTACAGAATCACTAGATGCAAAATGGGATTCCGTAGCATTGCCGACATGCCCGAATGGATGATCTTGATGGAGTTCAAAGACATGGGCCAGATGGACAGTGCTTTCCGTCGTGTTGCTCCATTAGAAGGCGAACTTGAAGTGAAACATAAAAGTTTTAATCAATTTGTCAGTGGAGACATTCAACATGCATTGTTTCGAGATTGGCCTGATAAGTTCTAAGTGGCATTAAACGATTAGCTACGCTAATCTATGTCTTTCGCTAAAGCTCAGACATAATTTTTTTTATTTTGTTTTTCTTTAGCATTATCTAGATTACGCGGTCACAATTCACCGTATGCACGGTGAACTGACTCCTACATTATCTGAGTGTAGCTGTCATTTATTATAAAGAGATTGTATTTCTACGCAGAGGCGGTTGACCGGTACCCCTTACTCTAGCTTCACATATCAACGGAACCCTAGTAACCCAATAATAAATCCAAGTCCTATAAGCATGGGGTGTATCTTTTTCACAGAGCCCAAACCATTTGTTGCCTTTAGTTAGCAATTGCCTTTGACACCCAAGATTCTGGACCGGGTATTGCACCGTTCCTCAATGGGGATCCGCCTAGCGGATCACAGAGTCGTTACGAGTTGTTTAGATAAATCGTGAAAGTTTGATTCTAGTAGATTGTGTAGTTGTTGGGTGTTGGTGAATTTTTCTAGTTGCCAAGTTTTGAGATTGAAGTTGTAGTTGTAAATTAAATGATTTTGTATTGCTGCCTCTTGCACAAGATCCAACTGAAATCTTGTTAAATCAATATCTTCTCCGTGTAGAATGCCGTTGATAATAGTATCAAAGTACCATACAAACTGCATTCTGTTGCGGTGTTGCTCTTGCCAGGTGTGGTATATGTCACACCATGTCAAATACCGTTCGTTTGCAATCGGTATTTCAAGATATTCAAATAAATCTTTTACGCCATGATCAAAAGTATTGAACAGTTCCATAGTATCAATGTTGTAACAGCTGATGTTGGGATCAACATTGGGTTTGATGTGTAGTGTTTTGTTGAAGTCAAAATTCAAAGCAATAAACTCGCGACGATCCCACGGGTCGGTTAATTCCAGCGCATTCCATTTATCTGCGGAGTGTTTGAAAAAATGTTCAACAAAGTCGTTAAAAATTTCATCTGGATCATTGACCACTTTGTTAGTAGACCACAGGTGAGCAGTGCCGCTACGCAATTCATACGCTGCGTGATACAGGTTTGAATTTTCAGAATTTGATACGACAACAATTTTTTCAGCATGTTCTGCAATCAAGTCAATTGACCGCTCCAGGTCTGCATCTGCAGATTCTGTGCTGTGTATAAAGTTATGCAGGTACACAGTGTGGAATGTGTCAGTGGGTTGATGGATCAGACAATCAAACACCTGAGTAAACTCATCAATTGTGAGTGGTTGATTGGCTATAAAATTATGCGAATTAATTTTGGTCAATGGATTGCCCGGCAGTTCAACTGTTGAATTATTTTTAGCTGAAAAATAAACATCGTGCCCGGCCAAGTAATGCAGAGACCATGTCAAAAAGGTCCCTCCTACAGCCGGGTCGGTTAATACTGCAATCAATTCGTAATCCTTAAATTTTGTTTTTAATATGACTACCGTGTACACGCACCTGAATGTGCCCGTTGTAGTAGTCATCTGACTCTAATACACGTCTTGAAAATTGTTCGCGAGCTTCTATGTAACTACATTCAGACTTGCTCTTGCAGTAGTACAATATTTCGCGAGTGAAGTTGCCTGGTCCTAGTTTTTCTATGTCTTTGCTTAATTCCGGACTTGAGCCGTAGTATAGTTGCCAGTCTGAGTCAATTTTGCTTCGTATTCGTTTGCGCTTTTTGTTGCCGTTTTTAAGTTTTACTGTTTTGTATGTGGTTTTACTAAATTTTGCTAATTTTTTACCTATGTATTTTCTGCCAGTTAATTTGTTTGTAATTAGATATACAAACCCAACGCAATCGTCGGGCAACGTAGAAATTTCAGTGTTTTCAAAAAGCCATAACATGGACATATAGTTATGATTCTTTTTTCAAATCCTATATTTTTCATGTTTATGCCATGTCCACGTCTGTGTTGTAACTTGTAAAGCCGTTTTCTTTGACCACTTTGAGAATATTTTCTACACGCCCAGACAGTTCGTCTCGGTGGCTCACTAACCAAATGCTCTTGCGACGCTCACGACTCATTTGTTTTAACAATGCCAAACTACTTTCAACACCTTGTGTGTCTAGACCGTTGTCAATCATTTCGTCTATAAACAACAAGTTAATAGGTTGATACAAGGATTCAAACACATCTCTGAATGCCCAGCTCATACTTAGTATCAAACGATTGCGTTCGCCTCGGCTCAAGTTGTCAAAGTCCAAATCGCGTCCTAGTTCTTCAATACTAACAGTCAAGTCGTTTTGGAACACCACAGTGTGTGGCAAGCCCACACGATCCAAATAATGGGTCAAGCGAGCATTCAGATAGCTGAGATTTTGTTCAATAATCTTTTTACGAATAAACGAGTCTTTGCTTGTGAGCAATTTAAGCAAAAAATCTTGATGTTCTTGTAAGCGAGTAAGCTCGTTAAGTGGGTCATAGGTCACTTCCTGCAAGGCCTGCCCGGTCATTTCTTCAATCTGTTCACCGTACGGATCTGTTTCTGTTCGCTTAGTAGCAATCTGTTGTTCTAAATTGGACACAGTGGCTTGGTGTTGAATAGCGTCACTTTCCTTGTCGTAGAACATTTTAGGCGGCTTGCCTAGCTGGCCCAAGGACGTGTGGGCAGTCTCCAACTCTGATAAGAGGGTGCCGTATTCTGTGCCACTCTGTTGAGCCGTTGCCAAATCCGCCTGCTTTGCTTCCAGAACTTGTTGGTGCTTACTGTCGTGGAAGGCCTGGCCACATGTATGACATTCGTGATTCTCAAGAGTCTCGATTTCTTTTGATAATTTGGCCGCCAACTTTTCTTCCCGACTGATGTCCATTTTGACACGAGAGATTTGAGTTGATAGTTCATTAATATCTTTGCGTTTTTGGTCCCACTCCTTGTGATCTTTGTGTGCCTGGATCTCACTTTCAATCTCAATATTCTGTAACGCCTTAAGAGCTTTCTCGAGTTCCGCAATATCTTCGCCATGTTTAGTCGTCCATAATGTTTGTCTACGCTTCAGTGATTCAATCTGTTCTTCAATACGCTTGTTGGCTTCTTGAACAGCACGAATACGAAACTCTTCTTGCGTGATTGCATCTTTGGTTTGTTTGTTTAACTCTTTGATCTTGTCAGCACGTTCGCTCAGCATGGTAATGCCTAACAACTGTTCAATAATAGTGCGCTGATCGTTGGCCTTTAAACTTAAGAACGGTTCGGTATAGGTATTCAATGCCAGGATGTGTTTGAACATATCGTGGCTAAGTCCCAAGGTGTGCTCAATTGCATCTTGTGTTTCTCGACTGTCACCTTGAGCATCGTCTGTGATTTCTTGTTCTTTGTTGTTGACATAAAATCGCAAAATATTAGGTTTACGACCTCGTTCAATTCGATATTCTTGAGAGCCCACAACAAAATCTAAACTGACCAACATGGTCTTACCGTTGGTCTTATTGACCAAATTGTCTTTGCGTATGTTGCTTAGGGCCTGTCCGTACAAGGCATAGCTGAGGGCATTGATAATGGTAGTCTTACCAGTACCGTTCCTACTGCCGTCGCCACCTAGGTCTAAGTTTTCACCCAAGACCAAAGTTAAGTCATTACGATCAAAGTCGACCGCTTGAGTACTGTTGCCAACACTCATAAAGTTTTTTACGGTCAGATTTTTAATTTGTATCATCGTTCAGTTAGTTTACAGTATTTTTTGGATAAAATCAAGAGAAATAATTCTTCACAGAGCCAGACCTAGAAAGATCATTGGTAACACAATGAATTCCACAGTCCCAAAAGTATTTGTGACGGAACGGCACCACATGTACTGTGATTCCATGACGAGCACAAGCCGCTTCAACTCGATCATTGTGTGTGCTTACTACAATGTTCTTGGGATCCACAATAAGGATGTTGACATCAAACACTGTTTCACTGACTTGCCCAACCCATTCATCAAAATAATGATCAACCATGTGTATAAGATTGTTGTCCTGCTCAAAGCCCGGCATAAACCAACGGCCCTTGTTGCGTTTCATGCTGACTTCAAATTCTCTCATGTGCTCGTAGTTGCTAGGTGGCAAGTAAACAACTTCCCAGTCTGGAAATGTATCTGCATAAGTGGGCACATCGTTAAGGCTAACAATCAATCCTGGCGTAACTGGGCAGTAAACAGCATCGCCGTGTCCACCGGCATTGACCACATGATTTTGTGTGTTGGGAAACAGTTGGTTAACCTGATTAAGTATGCCCTGCTTGTCGTCGTGATAGGTTTGTGTGGCAAAGTACAAGTCTTGGCCAATACGACTAACAAAACAACCGTTGATAAAATCCAACTCTGTTTCAACAATTTCTGTGCCACTGGCACGAATTTCGTCAAATGCGTGGGTATAGAAACTTAGTTTGGCATCTAGATGTTTTTGGTCTACTGCACAGAACCTAGCAAACTTTTCTTTTATATCAAGTTCGTATTCCGGCAGGTCTTTGTAAAAGTCTCCAGGACGCACATAGTCAGGCCACCAGCTCTGTTTGTTTTGTCTGTAAAACACAGACCAAGCATGGCTGGCATTGGGCACAGTGGGAATCCAAAATTTGTCTTGGATGGTGATAAAATAATCTCTAGGCGCTGTAGGTGGTTGCACCCACTTGCCATCAATACATAAACTTTCTAAATTGTCTGGAAACTCTGGTCGTAGCACACGAACACCAAA
>Ga0114978_10003401_pt1 | contig 13027 bp, 13 predicted proteins | sample S_140212_EF_Meta_FD_87027 | JGI IMG/M metagenome (GOLD analysis project Ga0114978, IMG submission 87027) | Freshwater microbial communities from Lake Simoncouche, Canada to study carbon cycling - S_140212_EF_MetaG | ecosystem: Environmental > Aquatic > Freshwater > Lake | place: Lake...
CGCCGCCTGGCTCACTCTGTGCGTGCAAAAGACCGGCGACGAAGACCTCAAGAAGCACATAAAAGAAACCCTCGAGCAGCTCACCCCGGAGGAACGCAAGCAAGCCGAAGCCGCCGCCATCGAGATCGAGAAGACGTTCTGAACATTTTCCACCGCATCGAGGGAGGGACAACACCGACTGCTGCCCTGGTTTCGTCGGGCAGAGAGGGTCGGCCCACGCATCCGCATTCACCGTCGGTCGCGATACCGTCGCATCCAGCCAGTCCACCGAACGTCGCGTAACATCGATGAATCCGACTGGATGAAATACAACCGGCTAAAAACCGGTTTACCAGATGAACTTACTAGCGCATTTACTGCAGTACCATGTGCGCTCGTACTCTTCCATCCTCGCGGCCATTTCTTGCTGTTGAGACTGTGCGCCAGAATTAGCGGACTTCGAACGGTAGAAAAAATAGCCGATTAACGCTGCGCCGGCCAAAAGCATCACCACCCCTTCGCCCTTTCCATGCGACGCAGTAACTCCTCCGCCCAGCATGATCATCAGGCCAAGAGGCACCAAAATGAACAAAAGCAATGTACCTGAGAGACCGCACCCCATGCCCATTTCGTCCGGCGGGATCATCTGCGAGGCTAAGCGTGTGTGTGAAGTGCGCGTACTATTCCAGGAACGCGGAGAAGAACGTCGTCCCCACCCATAAGAGGTGCCGCTACTCGTAGAGTCACGGGTACCGGCAAGATAGATAGCACGAGCTGTCTTGATAGACTTGGAATTACAGCTTGGGCAGCGGTCTGGAGGGTGGCCGGGAGGCGGGGGAAGCCGACTGACAGGCACAGGATTCTGAGCTGGCTGTGTGGCAGCAGGATTCTGGGTCGGATACGAACTAGGCGTAGGCGCAGGAAAAGGGGACGGCGATGGCGCCGGGCTAGGCCTAGGTGCAGGCGTCGCTGCCGGAGCAGGATAGGGAGACGGATAGGGTGCCGAAGGCTGCCTACTGGCTGGGGGCGGGCTAGGTTCCGTCGAAGGTAACGAGCTGGCTGCCGTTCGCTGTCCGAAACGAGGGACGCCCATGACCAGGGGTAAACCCGACATGGGAAGCCAGGAAGACATACCCGTATACCAATAGTGATCCGTTGGCTCGACCTGTCCCGCCTGCCAATGCTTGAGCAACGAAGAAGCATCGAGACGGAAGATCTCCTTCCCTGCCCGGGAGACATGGTAAGTGTTATTATCTCTATTGAAGGACATGGCGGGGCTTCCAGAAGCAAACTACGAGCAAAACCCTTTGCGTCACGAACAAAACGCCCGACTCCTGACTGCGCGAGCGACTTACGGACGGGAAAGCTGCTGCTGCATCTGCTGTACGGAGGCCAGGTAGATAGACAGCAATATGACGCTCAGCAATGCGGCACCCAATCCGATGAAACCCCACCCGAAAGTGTTATACACCGCATGAAACATGGCCGGAACACAGATGGCCAAGATCCATAAGCCATACCTTTTACGCGGATTGATGACGGCGAAGGAGATGAAATAGCCGGCGAGGCCAGTCCAGACGGCATGTATGAATGGCAACGAAGTCAGGCGTGCGATGTTGAGGAAGTAGGCGTCGTCGACCCCTTGCTTTCGGTTCAACGTCATCTGGTAGCTCACGCCTTCGAAGATGCCGAATCCGAGCCCCGAGATCATGGCATAGAATACCACCGTCTGAGGCAGCAGCAACTGGCCAGGGCGGCGTACCAGCCATAATATGACGGCGGCCTTGCAGAGCTCCTCGCTGACCCCCACCCCGAAGAACATGCCGAAAAACCTAGGCATGACCGAACCGGAATTCGCCCATCCATAGAAGACAGACCAAGGCGGGATGCCTTGGAGAAGCAGCAGGATGGGGATCGAAACAATCCCGGTGACACCAAAACAGATGAAGCAGGTCTTGGGCACCACTTCCGGCGTCTTGAAAAGATAATAGAAAAAAAGCGCCCAGATAACCGAAAAGTATAGGGCGAGAGCCCAGTAGCCGACCCAGGCCGCGGGAGCGATGGCCAAGGCGATGGCGGGACCGAGACCGATAGCCGCAAGAAAGACGAGACGACGGTCCTTGAACAGGGCCGCGGATGAGATCGTCGACCAAGGGAAAAGCAGCTTCAGGTCGAAGGAGCGAAGGTTCTGATAGGCCTGGGAGAACGGATTGCCGGAACCTGCCGACGGGGCCGCCATGCCATGGGAGGCGAGAAACTGCCCCAAGGGCAAAGAGGCTGCACCCGGGACGGCTGCGTCTCGGGCCAGATCGTGCGGCAACAAGGTCCCCTGAGACAGATACTGTTGGGCCGTGGCGAGCGAGTATGGACCGAAATCCTGATTATTACGACTAACGATTATTCTCACGACGTGAAGTATCCGGCGTAAGCTCAGCCTGAACGTTGATCAGCCTTATAACTTTTATGCTCAATGGTGCCGACCGTACGGCATCCCGCACAGACCACCCGAGATGGCGGCGGGTCGGAAAGACAGCTGATTGTGGAGCACTTGGGACAGAAAATCATGCCCGCAGACTCGCAGAAAGGACACGGAGAACATCCGTCTAGCTGATTCGAATCGACCTTGGGAAGATTGAGTGCGGATCCTCCGGAAAGAGAATCGTCACCGACGAGCGGATGCGCTCCGCGGGCGACATAGCCTCCGTTGTCAGGGCTCGATGAGTAACGAAGGAGATAGGCACCCTTGCCTTGCTGGCATAAGACCTTGAGGAACACCTGTCTCGGATTCCCGTCATGCGCCGGTGCCTTGCTGAGGTCGATTCGCTTGACCGCGGCAGGAAGCTTATCGAGGGCCGATTTGTCTTCACCGTCACCCACCGCACGACTTGCAGTATCGACCGAGCTAGAAATCCAGCGAAAGAGACTACCGATTGCCTCCGAGTCCATGGCGTCGACGTGTAACACAGCAGGCGTGATTGCCCCGAGCTGACTCCAGTCGACGTCATCCCCGCAGCCTATGGCGTAGATAGTCGCCTTGGTGGCCTTCAGCTCGGTTGCACCGGTCTGCCATTTGTCGGTAGGCACGCCGTCGGTGATGATGAAGACGATAGGCCTGAAATCCCCCTTCACATCGACAGAGCCCTTGCGAACATCCGCCTTGATGGATTTGGCCGCCAGGGAAAGCGCGTCACCCAAGGCCGTTCCAGACGCAAGCGGCAGGGACGGAGGCTGGATATCTTCCAGCGGCGTGAGCGGTATGAGCTGCTTGGCCTTGGTCGAGAAGGTGATAAAGCTCATGTAGACCGTCTCCAATGCATGCGGGTTACGGCGCAACTCCTTAAGCATGGCGTCAACGGACTTGCGGACACCGGCGATGCCGGGTCCGATCATGGATTCCGAGCAATCCAAGAGAACGTAGACGGGGAGACGTCGCATGGCCGTAAAGTCGATCGGACTAGCAGCCTATCAGCGACGAACCAAGCTCCAGGCCTTCTTGAAGGGCCAGAAGATGAGCTGAAATACGCCTCCGACGAGGAAATCGACAAGCTTCATCACCGGCACGAAGATCTTAAGTACGGGACGAGCAACCTTTTGGAAGCCTCCTATCTCGGCGTACATCAGAGCAAGGCCGAGGATGATGACGATCCCAACGAACTTTCCAAGAGGCCCGATGTGGACATGAGCGATGAGTTCAGTGAGGAGCAGTCCGCCGACATAGCCGATGAGCACAAATGAGGTGGATTCGAGAATCGGGAATCGCTCAATCAGCTTAATGCATAGGCCGGCGACAAAACGAAGGGCCAGAATACCGATGAACACGCCCGTACAGACAACCCAAAGTTTGTCGGAAAGAGCCACCGCGGCAACGACGTTGTCAACGCTCAGGCTGAGGTCCATAATTTCGATGGCGACGATGGTTGCGACCAGTCCTCGGCCGGCGGCGTGGACGACGCCGTCGCCGCTCTCTTCTTGCGCCTCTTCCTCAGCAGCCTTCTCGGCGAAGTGCTGGGACATCAGGTAGATCAGGTAGGCGGCGCCGATAATCTTCAGCCAAGGATTGGCGATGATCGCGCCGGCGCAGAAGAGTGCGATGCCACGGAAGACGTAGGCGCCGATGATACCGAGTTTGAGCGCGAGCTGCTTTTGGTCTCCAGGGAGATGCGAGGCCATGGCGGCGATCGCCAAGGCGTTATCCACCGAGAGAAGGCCCTCGATAATGATGAGCGAGATGATTACCGGGATGGCGGCCTGCAGTTCGGCCAAGGAGGGTAGGAATTCCATGATTCTGGGGTAGACGATTATGAAACATCCCGACTGGTGGACAACAACACTAAATCTTCAGAATAAACTAGGCCTTCACCATCTGCACACGCACCAGCCTGCCACCATTAGCCGTATCAAGCATCAGCTGCTGACCATCAATCAGCTCCACCTGGCCTCCGACAGGAATCGGCTTGGCTGCAGTAGCTGTCGTGACGTCAGACATGGTCGCCAACTTTTGATTAACGAAGAGCCATTTTCCATTCAAGAGGGAGAAATACCCTACTGGCTTCATGTCATCAGGAGAAAGATTAGGAGAAAGCACTACATTTCGGTTTGCGTGCCACTTGTAAAGGTACTGATTTGCATAAGCCATGACGCGGTGCTTGTCTTCGCGGAACACTCCGTTGCCGTAGCTAGAATATAGGTTCAGGACAGGAAGAGTGCCCGAAAAAGGCGTACCACAGAAGGGGCATTTCGGCTTGGTGGAGTTGTCGAAAACGTACCACTTATGCGAACAACTCGGATTCGTGCAGGGCTGCATGAGGTCTACCGTCTTTAGAAGAGCGGACTCCCATTCATCAGCAAGCGGACGGCGGCTTGGTTCATGAAGACCTTCAACAAACGCCCGGTCGAAGAGCGCCTTCAAGTAAGGTCCGGTAATCGTGTACGGAAGCTTGGTGACATCGGCGAAAGGTAGGTCGCCCTTCTTAACGTCCTTGAGATTAGGTCGATTGCGCGTGTCCGTTGGGTGCTCGATAAACAAGGCTTTTGAACCCATCTCTAGGTTCTGTCGTTCTTCCTCCGTCTGCGCGGGGATGATCAGGCCACCTTTGAGAGGATGCCGATAAAGCATGTACATGTAGATAAGCACCGCCAAGGCATGCCGATCGGTTTCAATGCGCGGAAGCTTCCGATTCTTATCATCTAACTTCAGGTTCAAGGTCGCTACCACCTCTGGGGCGATGAAGTCGGGAGTGCCGATCACGTCTGGCGGGAATTTCCCGGGAACGACGAGCCCGTCAATGTCGATCACCGCGGCGCTACCTGAGGTGGGGTCGACGAGCACGTTCTTATAGGAAAGGTCGGAGTGGGCCAGACCAGCAGAGTGCAGGCGCTTGACGGCGCGGGATATCTTGACGCAGACCTGGAAATAACCGCGCCAGTCTCCGCGCTCACGGGGATCGAGATACTTCTGCTGATGCGTGCCGGTGGAGAACCATTTCCCCTCCTTGTCCTTACCCTTAATGCCGAACTTGTCATTATCCTGCGAGCCATACTTGAAAAAGAAGTGGCTCGCGTAGGTAGGGGCACAAAGCCCAAGGCGGCCGTTATGCTCAACGACGTGAGTTGGCCAGCAATAGACGGTATTCCAATATTCTCCACCGGGCTGGTTAAAGATGCGCTGGCGATAGTTGCCTACGATATTCGTGAGGCGATCCTTGGCGTTGAAATCCTGGGGCGAACGGAAAAAAGCGACGACATAGGACTTGTCTGGGGAAAAGTAGACATCCTTCATACCACCCTGCCCGATCATCTTGTCCACGAATTCGATCGCGGTGCCATCGGTGGCTTTAAGTTTAACGACGGTGCTCATGGCTTAGAATTATTTGGATTTATTTCCCTCAGCCACCTCGTCCTTACCGGCGGAAGGCAGCAGGAACACGACCGTCCGATCGTCATGATTGCCGGGTGATTTGAAGGAGAGCCACTTGAGTAAACGAACATCGGCACCATCTTGATCGAACTTCGCAATCTCGGAGACCTCGGTCCAGAAGGCATCCCAACAGGACTTATCCTTGAGACTGGCCTCGGTGGGGAAACGTGGATCGGTGATTCCGTCCGTCATGAGCACAACGGCGCTCAGGTCTTTGACGAATGCGGCGTGAAGGCGACTCATGTTCTTCTCGGCATCGTCGAACACATGATTGACCGTCAGGAAGACGGTCTGCCCAGAGAACTCACCACTATCCGGCTCGCAGAATGCGATCGGAGTCCCGTCACCCTGGCGGATGCCAACCCCGCCGTCGCCAACGGTGAAGGAGACCAACACCCATCCTGCTTCAAACTTCTTGGCCGCGCAGATGAGCAATGTCGTATGGAAATCCTTGGCAGGACGGGGCGGGTCCAAGGAAGCCGCTTCCTTCTGAATGGCCTTCAGCGACGTGAAGGCCGACTTCACGAGCCAGTCGTAAAGTTGGGATTTCAACTTGGTAGGATCATTTTCTGCAACGAGAGGAGCAATGGCCTCGTCCAGCTGGGCCGAGTTCTCCTCGAGCCACTGCTGAAGGAAGGCCTGTGAGGTCTCGCAGGCGAGTTGCGACCCCCGACGCGAAAGCTTTGCCGAACCGGCGCCATCGGCGGCGACCAGAAGATGCCAACCGGTTTCCACATGGAAGCTGACCCGGTAGTCGTCCTCGCGGAATGAGCCCTCGTGGGCATGCGATCGTCCGCGCTGACTAGCCGCAAAAACGTCCGAGAACGGTGTCGTGAGCTTCTCGGAAGCCGTGTTATTCTTCTGATACGGAGCCTCTGGATCTGGCTCGATGTACTTCCAGAGTGAATCCGGGTCGGGATTAATCGTAACAAGCGTGACCTCGGTGATGAGCGGGTGATTCGGACGATCGGGATGCGAAAGCTCGACCTCGATGCGATGCTCGCCTGAGACGGTAGGTGCGCATACTAAAACATTGGATGCACTATCGATAGTGATACCTAAAGGCTCCAGACCACGCCATTTCACCTGCCATCCATCCGCTGAAGAGATTACTTTAGCGACCGGGAAACTTACGTCCTTTCCGACAGTCAGATTCACCGGGAAGCGCTTTTCGACCTTTGGGTACTTTGCGACCGCCAGCGGCTTGAAGGCCTGGAAAAGCGCGGCATGAAGTTCCCGCAGGTTCTGCGGACGCTTAGTCGGGTCAGTAGATAGAGCACCGAGGATGATTTTTGAGAGCTCAGGATGTCCAGGGATGCTAAGAGCAAGATCCGGCTGCCAGCTCCAAAGCCTTCGCTTGCTAAGCGTGGGCGGGTGGCCGGCGAAGGCGCGGTAGGCGATGGCAGCGATAGCATATACCTGACCTTGAGGGGTCGTCAGAGCATCGTCTATCAGCTCAGGCGCGCGATAAAAGAGGAAATATGCCTCCTTCTTAACCTCTGATTTCTCAAAGGGAACAATGTCGACTTCGTTACCGTCGTTAACACGCAACGCCTCGGGGACCAAGCTTGGGTGTAATTGGTCTGTGCCTTGCTGCTTCTCGTCCAGAAACCGCATGATGCGTCCAAGGGCGAGCAGCAGGCGCTGTGGATCTCCTTGGGCGATATCGTCCGCCCAGTGATCGAATGAATGGAGAGGCTCGTGAGACATTAGAGTAAATTTAAAATCAGCAAACGACGCTAATTTCGGGTGGAGGCGGCGGCAGGGTCACCTCGCATGAGGTGCCGGCGCTGAGGTTGCCATTGGCGACGGCGGAGGACACCCACTTGAAGAAAGCCAAGAAGGTGTTCCCGTCCATGGTGTCGAGAGTGACGACATGACTACAAAGTAACTGTAGCTGGGAGCAGAGACGGTCGGCATCCAACTTGCTTTTCTCCATGTCGTTACAGCGGGATTTCATGACCGCTGCGCAACCAACAACGGTACCGAAGCCGATCGACTTCACCATAGGAATCATGGCGGCGTACTCGGCTGAATCCGAGGGAACCCCGTCCGTCATAATGAAAAGTAACGGCCGCCAATCGCCTTTCTGGGTCGGGGTGGACTTGATGATATCGACCCTGACGGCGCGACATACTTCACGCAGAGCAAGGCCGGTCATTGTGGGGCCGGAATCTGGCACGACGAGCTCAGGCAGGATGAATTCATCCAGCGGAGTGAGAGCAACGAGCGTACGCACCTCGCGATCAAACGTCATCAGGCAAAGATTGACGGTATCTAGCGCGTGCGGGTCTGTACGCAACGATGCGACCAAAGAGGCGAGTCCGTTCTTCACGGACTCGATAGGCTCGCCTTTCATCGAGCCAGAAGTGTCTAGGAGGATATAGACCGGGAGACGACGACTCATAAGTAGGTAGGACGCCGGCTAACCGGCTGAACTTAGACGACGACCTTGATCTCGGGAGGAGGAGGAGGCAGTTCGCTGAGACCCTGGACGTCCTTACCAGCCTGCTCGACACTCTTACTTCCCTGGCTAACCGAGGAACTGATCCACTTGAAGAAGGCCTTCATTGAGCCAGTATCGGAGGTGTTGAGCTTGACGACGGATTCCGTGATTTGTTTCAGGGCAGTTTCATCTCCGTTATCAACGCAGCAACCCACGACCACGCCCCATTTTTCCTGACGGAAACGGGCGAGACCCTTCTGCCAGTCGTCGGTAGGGCCGCCGTCAGTCATGAGAAAGACCATCGGGCGCCAGTCGCCCTTTGTGGTGGGGGTCGTCTTGACTAGATCCTTCTTCACGCTGTTGGCGACAAGCTCGAGGGCCGCGCCGAGGTCGGTCGAGCCGCTGGCGTCGATGGTAGGAGGCTGGAAGGCCGTGAGCTCAGTGAGCGGCACAGCGACGTTGGCACCGCTACTGAAAGTGATGACGCTGAGCCAGGCGGTCTCAAGGGCGTAGGGGTCTTGGCGAAGTGAGGCGACCAGCATCTGGACGCCATTCTTGACCTGTTCGATAGGTTCGCCGGACATGGAGCCAGAGGTATCAAGTAGGAGGTATACGGGGAGGCGACGGCTCATGGTATTAGGTGGGGAAGAACCCTAATAAGCGGATATAACATTCTTAAGCAACTCAACAAAAAGCGGCTTTTCAGAGCCTGGCCAGCCCAACACCACGGAGCGAATCAGCCACAATAAACAAAAAAGCCCCGACTAGGGGCTCAAAGGCGGTCAGACTAAGGCCTTGGGATTCGTCCGGAGAACTTAAGCGAACCGCTTGGCGTACTTGGTCGTAAATGTGTCCAGTCCACCCTTGTAACCGACGCCCATGGCCTCGAAACGCCAGGCACCCCCGCGCTTGTAGAGGCGACCGAACTCGACCGCTGTTTCGACGGAGAAGTCCTCCCCGAGCTCGTACTTGCAGATTTCCACCTGGGTCACCGCATCATAGATACGGATGAAGGAATTACGCACTTGGCCAAAATTCTGCCGGCGGGAATCGTGGTCATGGATCGTGACGGTAAAGATAATCTCCTCGATACGCGCATCCACCTTAGCGAGATCGACGGTCAAAGTCTCATCATCGCCCTCGGAGCTACCACCCGTTCGATCGTCACCAGACGATGCGACGGACTTATCGGACGATTCTTGGGCGTTATAGAATACAAAGAAACCTTCGGCTGGAATCTGCTTATCTGCGGCCAGCATGAATGCGGATGCATCGAGGTCAAACTCCTCGCCGGGACGGGCGCTGGGATCCCAGCCGAGCCCTACTCCGATTTTCTGTAGCCCGATATCAACGCGCTGCCCTTTGGTGAGATTGATAGCCATATGTTTTAAAAGGATACCGAAGAAATGGGCTCAAAGATACTGATTAGCAAGCGCTTCCAGTCCGCCCGTCCGTCCGCGGCCGATGGCTTCGAACTTCCAGGCTCCATTACGCTTATAGATACGTCCGAATTCTACTGCGGTTTCGGTGGAGAAATCCTCGTCGAGCTCGTACTTCAGAAGTTCCTGTCCATTGGTGGAATCGTAGATACGGATGAAAGCATCCCGCACCTGACCGAAGTTCTGCCGGCGGGCTTCCGCCTCGTCGATAGTCACCGCAATGACGACCTCGGTGATCTTCGCGTCGATAGTGCCAAGGTTCACGTAAATAGTCTCGTCATCCCCGTCACCCTCGCCGGTTCGGTTGTCTCCGGAGTGGCGCACGGACTTATCCGGCGATTCGAGGTTGTTGTAGAAAACGACGTGGGCTTCGCCAGCACACTTTCCGTTCTCGCCGACAAGGAAGGCGGTGGCGTCGAGGTCAAAGCCTTGGCCGGGAGATGCCAGCGGATCGGGATTCCAGCCTAGGCCGATTGCTACCTTCTGCAGACCGACATCGACGCGCTGACCTTTGGTGAGATTGAGAGCCATATACAGAAAGAATTAGGCAGAACGGTAGTCGTTGGCAACGCGCAAGACCGTCTGACCAACGAATTGATCGGAGGTGGGCTCGCCGATGGCGGCGAACTTCCAGGTTTCACCATGTCGATAAAGTCGACCCAGAATCATGGCCTTGCGACCCTTGAACTGAGGTTCGGCTGCGACATTGTAGGCGGCGACGATTTCGCGCACGTTTGTAGGCGTGCCGTCGAACATCCGGATTTTCGCGTAGGGAATCATCGAGAAATCTTCCTGACCGACGTTATTCAGGAAGAAAATCACCTGGCCGACGTTGGCGGGAATACGCATTAGGTCCACCGTGATAGTCTCGTTATCAAGGCCGTCGTCGCCTCCAGAATCGCCGGCAAGGTCGTCGCCGGTGTGACGAAGGGCGCCGCCTCCGGCGGTCAGCTTGCCGGGAGGAAGACCTAGGCGGGCAAGCATCGATACATTATAAAGTGGAGAATAGATGTGATCACAGCGGGCACCGGCCGTGTCGAGGAGTACCGCGCTGAGATCGAGGTCGACGTCTTCGGTCGTGCTACTGAAGCCGAAGAAGGTGGACTTGGTGATGCCGCCCCAATTGACGCCCACACAGAAAGACGTGAGGGCGGCGCCGGAGGATTTGCGTAGATCGATTCGTTGACCTTTGACGAGGTTGATAGCCATGGGATGGGGTGTAGTGGACAATTACCGTGCATACCCGAACCCTGTCGAACCGATTATCGGTAAATCTAGGAGAATAATCACATTAACAATCTATTGATTCCCATACTGCCGCCGACTAATCACGCCATACCCCCTCATGAAACTAGCCTGGATTCGCCTCGTCTTCGTCCTCTGCACCCTCTCCGCCCTCCTTTACGTCGGCATCGGGCTTACATGCATCCTCGCCAACGACGGCAAAGCGTACCCCTTCGCCAGTGGTTCACCCGAAAGCGCACAAGCCTTCGTTGGCATGATGATTTCCAACCTCTGCCTAATCGTGGTACTCCATGTCCTTTCTTTCGTCTTTACCGGTAAGACTGAACACCTCGAATGCATGCTGGCATGGCTAGTGCCGCCGCTCGTAATCGCCGTCATCAGCTTCCTGGCCGGAAAGAGCGTCTCACAGGGATGGGAGACCGCCTTCGCTATCCCCTGCAACGGAATCGCGGCCATCGGACTCGCCGCAGGCACCATCGGGTTCATGGTCGGCGTTATCTACGGTGAGCACTACGGCAAACTGACCAAGCTGCCCTGACGCAAACGATTTGAGGGGTGCGTCTGGGGGTGGAATTACCCCCTTCCTATCTAAGCGGTGTCCCGGCTCAACCCCCTGTCGGTTACGAGGTAAGAAACTAAGTAAAAAGAAGCCCTGGCCGTGACGTGGCTTGATAGCTGAATAAATCCTAATAAAAATCAGGCATGGCGACATTCGACCCACGCATCCCTCGCCTCCTAGCGATTCAACTCGGCCGAGAGGCCGTCGAGATCTCGGAGGCCGGAATGTATGTCGGACCCGAAGGAGAGAGTAACATCGCCGCGCAGGTACGTTCATCGGTCGAAAAAACGAAGTACTACGGACCGGACCATGCACATGAGGCGCCGAGCCAAGGGAAGCATGAAACGCAATTTGAAGTTACTAATGAGACAACGCTTTCCGCGCACCGGCGTCACCAGGCGAAGGGTCGCAACGTTGTATCCCTTAACTTCGCATCAGCGACCTCGCCGGGAGGCGGTTTCCTCAGCGGCGCCCGAGCCCAAGAGGAATACCTGTGCCGTTCCAGCGCACTCTATCTCACCTTCAGGGATTGCCCGATGTATCGTTACCACCGGGAAAAGGGCAACTGCCTCTACAGCGACGCAATGATCTATTCACCCGACGTACCGGTCTTCCGCGGCGACGACCACGGATTACTGCCGACGCCATACCTGGCCTCTTTCATCACTTCCGCCGCACCGCTTACAAAGCACCTTCACCCCGAGGAACTCGTTCACATCCCCGAAATCCTACGCACACGTATCCGCAAGATTCTGACCGTTGCGCAGGAGCATGGTCATGACTCGCTCGTTCTGGGGGCCTGGGGTTGCGGCGCCTTCGGCAACGACGGCAGCCAGGTCTCGGCGTTCTTCAAACAAGCGCTCACCGTCGAGTTCGCCGGCGCGTTCAAAGAAGTCACCTTCGCCATCGTCGACACCTCGCCCGAGAAGAAATTCATCGGCCCATTCGCCGAGTGCTTTCTCAAGCCCACCGAAGAAGTCGATATCGAGCCCCTCTGGGAAATCGTCGGCAAGGAAGTGGTCGGCAAAGCCAACGACGAGTGGAGACTGGTCCGCTCGACCAATCCCCAGGTCACCCATTTCCTCCAGATGGGTATGCATGGCACCAACATGAAGTGCCTGTTCATCCCCAAGCAGGGGGACAAGGAAGGCACCGGCCAGGTGATCCTCAACGTCGGAGCTAATGACCTGAAAGTACTCCTTGAATACGCCGAGGCTCATCCCGATTCCCTGCGCGTCCCGCCCATGAACTTCCCGCTCAACCTCGAAGGTAATGGCGACAAAGCCGGCGAACCCACGCGCTGGGAAAACGGCGGCGCAATCTACGCCCATGCTCACCTTGTTTCTCCCGCCGGCCCCGAGCTCTATGCGCGCATTGGCCCATGGTACCCCGCCGCCCTCGAAGGCATCTGGGACTTCATCGGCAAAGCCGCCCGTTGGAAC
>Ga0114978_10003402_pt1 | contig 13026 bp, 29 predicted proteins | sample S_140212_EF_Meta_FD_87027 | JGI IMG/M metagenome (GOLD analysis project Ga0114978, IMG submission 87027) | Freshwater microbial communities from Lake Simoncouche, Canada to study carbon cycling - S_140212_EF_MetaG | ecosystem: Environmental > Aquatic > Freshwater > Lake | place: Lake...
CAATACAAAAGTATTGGTATTATCATAATCCGCCATACATTACTCCTTAATAAAAATTGGCTTACGTTTCCATCTTACTGGTTCAACGTCATCATCAAGAGATTTTAAAAACTCTAATGCTAATGGCTTGTACCATTCAATGAAATCTTTATTGCGTTCTACTTTAGTTACTTGTGTTGCATTTGGTGTCCAAACATAAAACCATGCGTATGGTTGGTCACATACTTCAAGTTGTAACTGAACTTGAAAATAATATCGTTCTGGAATCTCTGGATATACTAATTGAGTGAAGGGACACTTCAACTCAACTGGAATTGATTCAATAAATGCGTCTGGGCTGGCAGCAAATGGCAACTCTGGATGGAGTATTAATTTATTACCAGACTCACAGATAACATCCATTTCTTTTTCAAACTGACTCAATGCTACAGGCTCGTTAAGTTGGCCATATTTTGTGGCCTCATTACCTTCAAATGGAAGGCTACGAAAAGTCATATCCCTCCAAAGTTTTTGCCTCTCGTAAACCGCAGCCCATGCATTACTAGCGGTAATACGATTGTGTCTAGCATTGTTTTTTAAATGACTCATGCAGCCTTTCTTAAATCATTAGCAAAGTCACGCAATTTTTCTTGTGCGTATGGACTCAACTTATGAAAGGCTTGTTTTAACTCACCAGCCTCATGAGATAAAATTAATTGGCCTTTAATAACTTCAAGATCATCATCTGAAATCTTTTCAACCACTGGATTGTTTTGCTGATGAATAGCATTAAGTACTTCATTAGCACTAGCAAATTCAGTACCGCCAAGACCAAGACAAGCCAAAGCCCTACCGATAGCAGAAGTTTCACAATTTTCCACATAAGATGTACCATTAATTTGAGATGCCTTTCTAAATTCTTGTGCAAGGCCTGTGGCCACTACACGATCTGAATTATCAATAACAGATGCTTTAATAACGCACTGTTCTGGATCTAATTGAATTACTTCAGTAGTCAAGCAATAGTCTTTAAACTGTTCACGAAACTCTTGAACCCTTAAGGCCACTGTTTTGTACTCTTTACCTTTGATGTTTACCACACCTTGTTTAGTTGTTGTCATAGCTATTCTCCGTTTGTTTTTGTTGTTGTTCTAATTGTTCCTGCTCTTGCTGCTGGTACTGCTGGTAAAACTGTATATCGTCCATTTTCTTTTTTCTCCGCTTGGTCATTATCGGCCTTAAGTTCTGCTGTGGCCGCCTTCAATTCCGCAATAATTTTATCTAATGAATTCATAAATAAAGTAACTCCAAAATATGATTACAAACCACTTTACCACGATATAAAACTTTTGTGTAAACTTTCTTTGTAATCTTGTGTTAAGAACAATTCTGTAAAACCTATTCATTTTTACCATCCTTAAATTGGTTTGGTGCTATTGTATTCCATATTTGGAATTCTTGGTCAATAGATTTTGCAGTTTCAATTAATCTGTGATAAGTATCAGATCCAATCTTCCATGCTTGGTGATCATCTGAAAAATTATAATACCAGTCATGGTGTTGAAGATCATCTATATAACTTTTTAAAATCGCTAGTGCGTCCATGTTATGCTCCAAAATGTTTAATTAAGTATGGGAATACAACGTAAAGTATAAAGGCTGCGTATGAGTACACAGCCACAGGAACAATAATATATATAATTTTCATAATTAACATAATTCCTTTTTTATATAAGTTTTAGCGTTTTCTAAACTGCCGATTACTTTTTCTTGTTTTGTTTCACCATTCCAAATACTGTATATATTTTTAAATCTGGGATGCTGTTCACCAATAATTTTATATTGACTTTCTAGCCCATTAATTAAAACATTCCATACACTAAATATTTTGTTTGGTTTGCTTGTTTTATTAAAAGTAACATTCATTTTTTTTCCTTAATTAACGTTGATATAGCCATATTATAGATTTGGTAAAAGATGTCAAGCATTATTTATATAATATTTATATAATAATTATATTAAAATAGTTTGCAAATAATTTTTACCTGTGATAGCGTTCTTACCTATGGGATATTTAAGATTTATTATATTAGACGAATTTGATGGAAAACCATTGAGAGCCTTTAGTAACAAGGCCTCTGCCCTATGGTTTCTTGAGAATAGACCTAATTGTAAGTTAAAAATCATCCCTAAAGCAAAGATTGTGCCAGATTTGACACAATTTGAAGAATGTTTATTTTAAGGAGATTGTATGAAAGTTAGGAACTGGAGCAAGTTTCAGCATTTTAAGAACAAAACATCTATGGTTTGGTTCAAGGTTTATGGCAGGGACATTATAAATGACCCAGACTGGCATGAGTTAAGTTCAGATCAGAAGGCCACACTTTTTGAACTTTGGTGTTTGGCATCAGAAAAGAACGGTGAACTCCCAGATATGAAAAAACTATGCTTTAGACTTCATAAAGACAAAGACTTTATTATGGGTATGTTAAATTCTCTCAAGGCTTGGTTTGAGGGCGATCTAGCCAAAACAGTATACAACGAGTATACGGACTATGCTAGAGAGGATAAGAGAGAAGAGAATAAGAGAGAATATGAGAAGAGAGAAGATGAGAAGATAATCTTTATAAAGGACATTGAATGAATATTTATGAGTTTATTGGAAACTTTGAAAAATCTTACAAGTCTGGCAAGGACGAGTACCAATGTATATGCCCAGCCCATGACGATAGAACAGCATCGCTAGGGGTTAAGGAACTTCCAGACGGTAGAATTCTTATTAATTGCTTTGCAGGATGTGCAGCCAATGATATACTAGGTGCTGTAGGATTAACTTTTGATGATATTGTGCCTCAACGTATTGGTGACTTCAAGCCAGTATCAAAACCATTTAATCCATATTCTGTTTTAAAATCTATCTCTAATGAAACATTACTTGTAGCTCTGGCCGCTATAGATATTGCTAATGGGAAAAAGCTACCACTAGAGGATCACGATAGACTAATGGTGGCATCACAAAGATTGAGAAAGGCCTACGACTTATGTCATTAGAAGAAAAAGTTAAGAACCTCATTGTTGATGAGGATAAGATCAAGAATTATTTTTTTAGAAGGGACAGTGATGAGTATCGTAAAATTAAGAGCCCAGATACTTTTATTGAATCTACGATTGGATACTTCTCTGGCGAGATACAAAGTGGTGCATATCTTCCGTTTGATAAAGCAGAAAATTTTAGACTTCGTTTAGGGGAAACAACAATTTGGTCTGGCTATAGCGGTCATGGTAAAAGTATGCTATTGAGCTATGTAACGCTTAAGCTAATTGAAAATTATAAGGTTATGATTTGTTCGTTTGAGATGTCCTGTAGGAGTACATTGGCTAGATACATTCGTCAATCAGTAGGTACTAGCGAACCCACAGAAACTGCTATTACTAAATTTTGCACAGACTCAACTGGAAAATTATATTTGTACGACCAGTTAGGCAGCACAAATCCAACAGCAGTATTAAGTGTTATCTACTACGGTGCAGAACAATTAGGCATCCAACATTTTGTGGTAGACAGTCTAATGAAGTGTTCTATTAATGAAGATGATTACAATGGACAAAAGAAATTTGTAGATCAACTTTGTATTGCAGCACGAGATTTAAATGTTCACATTCATCTTATTGCACACAGCAGAAAAACAATAGACGAAACTACACACACACCAAGTAAGTTTGACGTGGCAGGTTCTGCGACAATAACTAACCTTGCGGACAATTGCGTTTCGGTGTACCGTAATAAGAAAAAAGAAAAAGACATAATGGAAGGTAAACTTACTGAAGAGGATGCAAGAATTGTTCCAGATGGATTTATGGCTGTGAATAAGCAAAGGCATTTTGAATGGGAAGGATCTATACCATTGTGGTTTCAACCAAAATCATTAAGATACAGGGATAAGCCAATATGAACTATAAAACAACTGAATGGTTTAAATATTTTGACATTGATCCAGAAGGAAATCTTTTATCACCAACTGCATGGAAGGTAACATTAAAAAATGGAATGGTTTACAAATCTACTAACTGGAGCAAAAAGTATGAGAATAACGAAACACAACATATTGTTAGCAGTAGCAAAAATTCATCGTCATGACTTTGAAAAAGAAGGTGACTTGGAACTTGGTAAGTTTAAATCCAAGCGAAGTAATTCTCAAAATGATTACTACTGGGCAATGCTTAAGGAGCTGGGCGATTACACAGGATACGCTGACCTTGAACTACATGATATGTTTAGATTTAAGTACCTTTCTGAAAAGAAAACAGTTGCAGGATCAGAAATCTATGCTATAAAGAGTACTACGCAATTGGATGTTGATTCATTTAAAAATTACATTCATGACATTCAACGTTTTGCAATAGGATTGGGATTTCATTTTGACCAAAGCAGAGAAACAGCACTATGATAAATTATCTCAACTTGGTTGCATTGTGTGTAGCAATCTTGGTTTTGGGTATTCTCAACCTCATATTCACCACATTAGACATGGTGCTGGTATTGGTCAAAAATCTCATTGGTCGCTTGCCATTCCTCTTTGCCCATTGCATCATCAAAATGGTGGATACGGAGTTGCACTCCACGCAGGCCAAAAAACATTTGAAGAAAAATATGGCACAGAAGAAGAGTTATTGGAAAAAACATTAAGGATGCTTGATGCTTAAATTTATTGTAGGTATTACTGGATTTATGTTAGTGCCATTTTTAATTCCATTTGTAGCAATTGAAGCTGCATATAAATATATTAAAGTTCATATCATGGAGGAGGATGATGGGTAAAGGCTCTGGAAGAAGGCCACTATTAATTTCTGAACAAGAGTTAGTAGATCGCTGGGATACTATTTTTAAACAAAAACCACACGAAGGACAATTTAATGGCAATGTCACCAACACAGGTAGCACTAGCAAAGATGAAAAAGGAGAATTACCCACTAGTACAGATAGTGGAAACATTTAACTTTCATGCTGGTGTACGCAAAGATTTATTTACGTTTATTGACATTCTTGCTATAACTGAAGAAGGCCAAGTAGTGGCGGTACAGGTCACATCCAAAAGCAATATGGGAGCAAGAATAAAAAAAATCAGTGATAGTGAATCTGTTAAATATGTACGCAAGGCAGGGTGGAAAATATTTGTGTGGGGTACATATAAACAAAACAATCGTTGGCAAATAAAAGAAGTGGATGTTAGTTAATGATTAATAATGAAACAGATCATAAAAGATTTTTAAATTTTTTAGAAAAAAGCCAAGAAGGTGTTTGGATTATTGCACAATGGTTAAATAATCTTGGCCATGCAGTAACTGTTAATCCAATTAAAAGATCAAAGCATTACAAAGATTGGAAAGCAAATGTTGACGATGGTGATATGTATATATCAAAAGATGGTGAATCATTAAAAAGAATTGAAGTAAAAAATCTTGGTGCAAGTTTTACTTGTGCGGAAGATTGGCCATATAAAGAACAATTTATGGTTTGTGCACAATACTCTTATGATTATTCAAATCCAAAACCATATGCTTATATTTATTTAAACAAAGAAAGAACTCATATTGCTATTATTAAAGCGGAAACAAAGAAAAATTGGGTTGTTAAAAGTTATAAAGATAAAAGATATGAAGATGTCAAGCAAAACTTTTATATATGTCCAACAAAATTGGTAAAATTTAGGATTTTATGATTAATAGAATAAGAAAATTATATTCAGTTAATGGAAAAGAAGTTAATGTTACTGAATTAAGAAAATTAATTGTTGATGCTGTAGGTGATGACAAAGTAACATCATTTGAAATATGCAAAAGAATTAATGCAGAGTATAATCATATCAAAGGTGCAATTGCATCTATGGTGACATATAAATTTTTAAATTCATCTGGTAACAAAGGCAATACAATTTATTTTGCTGATCGTCCATGTATGTTACAAAACATATTACATCCCATGCCAAATTTTGAAGGTAAAATTATTGGCACATACCAACATACAGAAGATAAACAAAAACATAATGACCAAAGACTATTGCATACAGAAAGTTTTAACGCTAGTGCAATATATTATGTAGAGGATTAAAATGTTGACTGAAGAACAAATATTAAAAGCATTTAAAGAAAGTATTGGAAGTTTAGGAGGTCTTTCTAAAATAGATCAAGTATTTTTATTTGCTAGATTAATTGAAAAGGAACTAACTAAATGACAATGGAAAGGCTATTAGATTTATTAAAGTCATGGTCATCTTACATGAAGCAAAGCACATCAAATCAATTAGGCTATCCAAATCGGTCAATTGGTATGTATGGAGGCGGATCAAGTACATCGTTTGACGAAATGTACGATTCAATGACAGCCGATCACGTCCGCACCATAGACGCTATAATTTCATCCCTTCCAGAACGTCAGCAAAATGCAATTTATCACAAGTACACAGGATCAAAAGCTGAAGTGTTGCAGGATTACCACATGAGCCAAGCATTAGATAATCTTTTAACTATTGCTGCACGCAGAATACCTAGTTAGCACTTGACATCAACATCATTTAATGGTATAATCTGGGGGTTGGGATAATTGTGCCTATCGGTTTCATAAACTCAACAATCTCCGTAGTATTTGGCCTGTGTAAAAAACAGGCTTTTTTTTAGTCTGAAGGACATGAACGTATCAATATGCAACGAGTGCGGTGAACCGTACGATCCAGATGAGTCTGGGTCATCTATATGTCAAGACTGTAGAAACCAAACACATTTTCAATTAAAGAAACCAAATATTAAACTATGGCTATCCCATTCAAAGACAACGTTGATCAAAGCGGAGTAACACCAGTACTTGCACTAGTGCTATTACACGCAGTCACCAACTTACATATATTGCACTGGCAATCTAAATCATTTGCACAGCACGTTACGTTAGGTGAATTATATTCATCAGTTGAAGAAACTACAGACAGTTTCATTGAGGCATACATGGGCAAGTATGGCCAACTAGAAAACCTACCAGAATTTTATTCCGCACCAAATTCAGATCCAGTTAAAGAAGTAGAAACTTTATACGATCACATCACAGCATTAAGACAAGAACTTCCACAGGATAGTGAACTCCAACAGTTAGTTGATAACATCGTTGATTCGCTTGATAGTGCTTTATATAAACTACGTTTCTTAAAATAAGGATAATACTATGGCAATGCCCAAACCAAAAACAAAAGCAGGTAAGATGGCTAAAGTAGGTAAAGTAATGAAGGAATACGGTGCAGGTAAATTGCATTCTGGTTCTAAAACTGGTGCTGTAGTTAAATCACAAAAACAAGCTGTAGCTATTGCAATGTCAGAAGCTGGCATGAAAAAGAAAAAATGAAAAACGGATTATACGCAAACATAAACGCTAAACAAAAAAGGATAGCTGAAGGTTCTGGTGAGAAGATGCGTAAGGTAGGCACTAAAGGTGCACCTACTGCTAAAGCATTTAAACAATCAGCCAAAACAGCTAAAAAGAAATAATGGCTAAAATTTGTCCTATTGCTACTCATGATATTAAGGTCAACCTTAAAAATCGTGACTGGGCATTCAAGAATGTAGGTTACGGTGCTGCCAATCCAGAACTTCCTAATGAAGATTTCTGGAAAGACAAAGCAAAAGAATGGGCAACATCTGTAGAGAACGCTAAAACAATGCGTTGCGGCAACTGTGCGGCCTTTATACAGACACCAGAAATGATGGATTGTATTGTTAGTGGTATTCAAGGTGAAGAATCAGATAAAGAAACATACGCTAATGAAGTAGTGAATGCAGCAGAGTTAGGCTATTGTGAACTGTTTGAATTTAAATGTGCAGCAGACAGAACTTGTAGTGCATGGCTAGTAGGTGGATCTATTAAAGATAAAATGACTACAGCTCAAAAACAAATGCTTATGCTGGCAAAGTTTGAATACGGTAACAAAGAAAACGATACTAACGAATATACAGACGGAGAATAACAATGAGTAGCATAAGATTTGATGATAATGAAAATTTAGTAGACGCTTATGTGCCAAGTACATCACAAGTGTTTTCAGTAGGTAACACTACAGCAGCTTCAACAGCATTTGGCACAGGCACAACTTTAGTAAGAGTATCTTGTTCACTTGGTCACTGCCATGTTGCATTTGGCACAGCTCCAACAGCTTCTATTACTACAAGTATGATGATTCCAAATAATTCAGTAGGTATATTTAAAGTTAATGCAGGTGATAAGATTGCTTACATTAAAGATGCAACTGTAACAGCTTCAACACTTTGCGTAACGGAATTAGCATAAAATTAACCAAGTAATATGTATTATACATACTTACATTTAAACGAAAACAATAAGCCAATATATGTAGGTAAGGGCAAAGGTAATCGTGCTTACGAAAAAAGAAACTATCCTGAACCTTATACAGTTAAGATAGTACATAACAATATATCAGAAGTACAGGCTTTAGAGTTTGAAGAGTTCCTAATACAAGAAATAGGTATAGATAATTTATACAATACATTTAAAAAGGGTGTTATAAGTGGCTACTCTATATGTATAGATTACGATAATACCAAACAAGAATTAAAAAGAATATTATCCTTATCAACTAAAGAAATAAGAAAGTATGTTGAGTTGGTAATGAATGATGCAATCAATGGCAATAAAAAAGCTATGAGTTTTTTAATTCAACGCTGCCCATTAGACATATTGTTAAGAATCAATAAGTTAGCAAAGAAATACTCTGATAAATTTTAGGTAATGACCCAGCAATGGAGTTACGATATGGATAAAGAAGAACAATTAACATTAGCAAGAGAAAAGGCAGCACACGCAAACAAAGGCAATAAGAACTCAAGCAAAGAAAATAGACTTTGGGGTTCTATTATCCGTAAGTTAGCTATACAAGAAGATTATAAAAGACTTCACATGTTAGCCGAGAAGTTATACGAAAAGGCTGGCGAAGGCGATATGACTGCTATTAAAGAGTTAGGTGACAGATTAGACGGTAAAGCCTTACAAGAAAATAAAGTAACTGGCGATTCAGATGAACCAGTAATTATTAAGATTGTAACAGGAATTGAATAACGTTCTAGATACTGGGTATCGTCCCAGAGAACCACAGAAGTTGATTCACCACATGGTGAAGGACAACAGGTTCACAGTAGTGGTAGCTCATAGACGTATGGGCAAGACTGTATCAGCCATAAATCAGTTGATACATTCATCACTACTGTGTGAAAAACCTAATCCAAGATTTTCTTATATTGCAGCAACATACTCTCAAGCAAAAAGAATTGCATGGGATTACTTATTGGAATATACAAGGCCACTAGGTGCAGTAGCTAACATTGCTGAATTGCGTGTTGACTTTATGGGTAGACGTATATCTTTATACGGAGCTGATAATCCAGATTCATTGAGAGGCATCTACATGGATGGCTGCGTGATTGACGAGGTCGGTGACATCAATCCAGTTATTTGGAATAGTGTAGTAAGGCCAGCACTAGCAGATCGTAAGGGCTGGTGTATGTTTATCGGTACACCTAAAGGCAATAACCATTTTAAAGATTTGCGTGATCGTGCAGATAGAAAACAAGATGACTGGGCTTTATTAGAATTTAAAGCTAGTGAAACAAAGCTATTAGATCCACAAGAACTTGCTTCAGCTCGTAATGAGATGGGCGAGGATAAGTATCAGCAAGAATTTGAATGCTCATTCAATGCCGCAGTTGAAGGATCATATTACGGTACAATCATTAATGATCTTGAAAAAGATAATAAGATTACAACAATACCTAAAGAAACATTAAGCAAAACTTACTGTGCATGGGATTTGGGTATGTCAGACAGTACAAGTATTTGGGTCGCACAAGTTGTAGGAAAAGAAATACGACTTGTAGACTATTATGAAAATCATGGTCAAGGATTGGATACATATGTTCAGTGGTTGCGAGATAATAAATGGAGTGATGCTGTGCAGCTTTTACCTCATGACGTGGTAGTCAGAGAGTTAGGCACAGGTAAATCAAGACAAGAAGTATTAGAAGATGCAGGACTAGAGATCACAGTAGTTAAAAAGCTACCAGTAGCAGATGGCATACAAGCAGTACGCAGATTGTTACCACGATGCTGGTTTGATAAAAATGTAAAGCAAGGCATAGATGCCTTAAGAAATTACCGTAGAGTGTATGATGAGAAGCGTAACGTATTCTTTGACACACCACTACATGATTGGTGCTCACACGCAGCAGACGCATTTAGATATTTAGCGGTAGGGTTAGACGAAACAGATAGTAACTGGGGTCAGCCTTTAAACATTAATAATTCATGGATAGTATAACAATGGCAAAACCTAAAAAATCTGGTTACATAATGGACGAAGGAAAACTTAAGGCCATTCTAGATTCTGAAATCTGGAGTGCATTAGGTTATATCCAATCTGAAACCACAAAGGAAAGACAACAAGCACTTGAGTATTATCTACGCAGACCATATGGTAATGAAGTAGAAGGTAAGTCACAGATTGTTACTGGTGAAGTAGCAGAAGCTGTAGACGGTGCATTACCACAACTTATTCGTGTATTTACTTCTAGCGATAATATTGTTGAGTTCAATCCAGTTCATGAAGGTGACCAAGAATTAGCAGACGGAGCTACAACATATGTTAATCATGTATTTTATAAAGACAATGATGGATTCCACATTCTTCACAATTGGTTTAAGGATGCTTTACTTGAAAAAGTTGGTGTCGTTAAAGTATATTGGGATGATGAAACAAATATCACAAAAGAAGAATACAAAGGTTTAACTGAAGATGAGCTTGTGCTCATTATGCAAGATCAAGAAGTAGAATTAGTATCACATGAAATGGTTGATAATATTGAGATTGTTGCAGATCCAATTACAGGACAGCAAGTAGAACGTAATAACCAAACACATAATGTTAAAGTTCGTAAAACAGTACGCAATGGTACAGTTCGTGTAGAGAACATTCCACCAGAAGAATTTATTATTTCCAAACGTGCTAGAAACATTCAAGAGTCTGGTTTCTGTGCACATCGTAAGATGCTTACTCGTAGTGAACTTATCTCAATGGGATTTGATCCTAAAATTGTAGAAGGTTTAAATACTGGTAATGCATTAGAATATAGCCCAGAAAGAATTGCACGTTATACTCGTGGCGAACAACCTACTGACATGATGTCACAAGATCACTCTATGCAAATCGTAGAGGTATATGAGTGCTATATCAAGGTTGATTATAATGATGACGGTGTAGCAGAACTACGCAAAATTGTATATGCATCTAATGAAATTTTAAGTGATGAAGATTGTGATTACATTCCTTTCCATTCTATTTGCCCATTACCAATACCACATAAATTCTTTGGCAATTCATTAGCGGATCGCACAATGGACTTACAACTTATTAAGTCTACAGTAACTCGTCAGATTTTAGATAATATGTACCTTACTAATAATGCTCGTGTACTAGCGGTAGAAGGTCAAGTAAATTATGATGATTTACTTACATCTACAGCAGGCGGTGTCATTCGTGTTAAAAACCCAGCAGCAGTATCACAATTAAATGTAACATCTAGTGCTGGACAATCATTCCCATTATTACAATACTTGGATGATGTACAAGCTAAACGTACTGGTGTTAGTGATATGAATCAAGGATTAGATCCTAACGTATTGCAAAACGCTACAGCTACAGCAGTGGCCACTATGTCTAACGCTGCTAATGGTAAACTAGAACTAATTGCTCGTATCTTTGCAGAAACAGGTGTCAAATCACTATTTCAAGGTATCTTTAGATTATTATGTAAGTACCAAGTGAATCCTAGAACGCTTATGATCAATAAGAAACCAATGACATTTAATCCTAGAGAATGGTCAGAACAATATTCTATTAGCATCAATGTAGGTTTAGGTACAGGTTCTCGTGCAGAACAGTTAGCTACTATGCAAATGATTTTAGGTAAACAAGAGCAAATCTTACAGGGTTATGGCTTGGCAAATCCTTTAGTAAATCTTAAACAATACAGAGATACATTAGCTAAATTTATTCACATGGCTGGATTTAAAGATGCTAGTGGTTTCTTGCAAGACATTACACCAGAACAGTCACAACAATTAGCTCAACAAGAACAACAAAAAGGTGATAAACCAGATCCAACTATTGAGTCTACTAAAATTCTTGCACAAGTTGAACAACAAAAAGCAGAATTAAAAGCTCAAACAGAGATGGCTAAACTTGAGTTAGAAAAACAACAAATGGAACTTGATAATGCTCGTAAGCAATTAGAGTTGCAAATGCAAGAAATGAAGATTCAAGCTGATGCACAAAATCAAGCAGAAAAAACTCGTGGTGCTAATACAAAAACTATTGTGGATGCATTAAGTAAAATGAAAGATATGCAAACACCATACGGAATGTAATGAACACACAAAATATTCAAAACATTTTACAAGATGATGACTTTAAATCAGTCTTACAAGGCATGATTGATGGCCACATACAACAAATTATAAACTCTAATGACTCTGATACAGAAATTAGAGAGCAGTCCTATCATAAAATAGCTGCTATAAAAGAATTAATCGGCAGTCTTGAAGCCATTGCAGCAGGTCAAGCAATAGATAAGAACCGATTTAAGATATTGTAGATATTTCTACATTTGGTACACCTCCCATAGAGGTAATATAGGAAAAATAAATGAGTGAAAATACCATGACTCCAGAAGATTCTGGAAGTGGCACGCTTACTGTAAGTCAAGCAGCCAATGCGTTTGAAGGTCTAATGGACACCCCAGCTAACTCTACGGAGCAAAGAGCAGGTGAACAAGAAATCCAAGAACAAGCACAGGAACAAGAAGCAGAGCCACAACAAGAAGAAGAAGTGGTTGAGGATGATGCTGAAGTACAAGAAGATGACAGTCAAGAAGAAGAGCCTTCATATGTAGTTAAAGCCGCAGGGGAAGAAAAAGAAGTACCTCTATCTGAATTGATTAAAG
>Ga0114978_10003404_pt1 | contig 13021 bp, 12 predicted proteins | sample S_140212_EF_Meta_FD_87027 | JGI IMG/M metagenome (GOLD analysis project Ga0114978, IMG submission 87027) | Freshwater microbial communities from Lake Simoncouche, Canada to study carbon cycling - S_140212_EF_MetaG | ecosystem: Environmental > Aquatic > Freshwater > Lake | place: Lake...
ATTGAAAGTATTGGAAAACCCAAAGTTTCAATTAATAGAAATATAAATAATAATTTTTTAATTTTCATTGCCGTAACCTTTTCATGAAAAAAGTAATTTTAATTTAACGAAATTTCATAATGCCCTACATGCATAGATAAATCTATATCGTAATCACCTAGGTAATAATTTTATCCTTATCGCTTGCATCCTCTTGAATTCAAAAGACCCAAAGTTAAAGCCTTTACTTTTGGGTGGTGATAGATAAAAGCTAGTTGCCGCTCCAAGAGCCCATTGCCTAAGCCGAACTAACTCTTCTCTATACCGCCGAAGTGTAAGCCATGCAGCGCGTCCTGATGCGTCGACTAATCGATATAGTTATAACAGATATCTATTCTAATTTACCGACTGAAAAAGCAGCTGTAAACCAAGACATTTGGTAGGCTCCAAGATGCATGGTTTTCCAACCAACGTTTTTGCAGATCATGCATATGTATTGTAAATTGACTAGTTATTCATCGGGATTGTCCTAAGTTCTTTTTCCAAAATAGACCCTGAGAATATTCTTAATCCTGATCAGATGCCCAACAAGTGCCAAGTGGCAAATAAAATCCAATTGCAAAGAAGGAAGTCGATTATTTATTGAGTCGGCTAGCTAGAAAAAGATCCAAAAGCAAAAGTTAATTGAGTTTTAAAAGGAAAATACAATGAATTCAAGTTTTATCGATGGCGAAAATGAAGTTTCGTTGAATTTCCAGAAAAAACGTCAATCAATTAAAAGCTTATTGCGTTTATTTGCAGCGAGTACGGGCTCTATTTTGTTGCCGTCTTGTTCCACAACATCATTTAGTAAAGAGCAGTTAGGTTCAGAGTATATTATTAAAAATGGTTATCTATTAACCATGGACCCAGCCCTTGGCGAGCTTCCAAGAGGAGACGTGCATGTCAAAGATGGCCAAATCCTTAGTGTTGATAAATTGATCCAAATTCCTGGTATCGCGCATTTAGATGCTTCCAACATGGTGGTGATGCCGGGGTTCGTTGATACGCATTGGCATATTTGGAATACCATACAAAAAAATATGCTCTCAAAGGGCGTAGAGTACTTCCCGCTCAAGGCGGCGCTTGTGCAGCACTATACGGTCGAGGATTTTTATAATTCCAATCGTCTCGCCTACGCCGAGGCGATCAACGCTGGAATCACCACAGTTCATAATTTTTCTCACAATACTCGCTCTTCAAAACACGTGGATGCTGAACTCAAAGCATTTTTAGAAAGCGGACTACGTGGGCGATATTCCTACGGTTGGACTGATCCAATTCCAGACAATCAAGTTATGAATTTGGTTGATATAGAACGGGTTCAGCGCGAATGGTTTTCAAAGAACTCGCCCTTTGGCGGGTTGCTTCAGTTAGGCATGGCTCTTCGTGGGCCTATGTACACACCGAAATCGGTTTATTCGGCTGAATTTGAAATGGCAAGAAAATTAAAACTTCCAACTATATTACATGTCGGGCAGACCAAAAGGAGATTCGCAAAAATTGCGGATATTTATAAAGAGGGATTTTTGGATTCTTCAACCATATTGGTTCATGGAGTGGTGGCAACCGAAGAGGATCGAAAGGCTATTGTTGCATCTGGCGCAACAATTTCATTTTCCCCTCAATCTGAATTAAGAGATCAAGAGGATGGAGACTTCAGAGAACAACTGCTTCAAATGATGGCCTCAAAGATCAATATTTCTCTCTCAATTGATTCCTCAGTTCTTGGAGCTGCTTCGATGTTCGATCAAATGGCCGCTGTATGGTACATGGGGATACCTTGGAGAGGAACTCCTTCAGAAAAGTTACCTTACGTGGATTTTGAGGATGTGTTGAAAATGGCCACCATCAATGGCGCCAAAGCCATGGGCTTGACTGACCAGGTAGGATCCATCACACCAGGTAAAAGGGCCGATATCATCATGATTCGAACAGATGACTTAAACGTCACGCCTGTTGGACATGTTAAAACTGCAATGGTTCGGTCTGCTCAAACTCAAAATGTCGACACAGTCATTGTAGACGGCGTACTTAAGAAACGAGCAGGAAGGCTTTTAGGCGTCGATCTGACTCAAATCAAAGCGAATGCCGAAAAATCTCTCTTCGATGTAAGAATGCGAGCTGGCTCAAAATGGGCACCTAATTGATTTTAAATTTTTTTTTGAACGAAAAGATATCTATAGTATGAATGGCTGAACGACGAATTGCTTGGGCAGCTACAAAAAAAACGGGAAATACGCAAATAACGAATTAACAAAGAAAATTAAGCACGGCTTGATTGAAAGCCTTCGGCTGCTCAACGTTTGAGATGTGACCTGCGCTAGGTATTATCACAGTTTTCGCATTTGGAATGTGTTGACCTAAATAGCGGGTAGCTGCAGCAGACGCATCTTGTTCTCCTGCAATTGCGAGAGTTGGAGATTTAATATTCTTCAAGCGATCGGTAAAGTTTGTATTCATTAATGCATTTGCACAGCCTACAAATCCAGCGACGGGTGTGGAGCGAATCTGTTCACTGATAGCCATATATTCCTTGCTGCGTGCTTGACGAAATGGTTCATTGAACCATCTCTCCAATGTCGGTTCGACTAGAGCATCCATGCCTTGCTCCAAAGCAAGTTGGATTCTTTTTTCCCATTGTTCCACTGACTGCGGGGAGGCGGTGTGCCCGGTATCTGCGAGTACCAGCGAATTTACAACCTCAGGATGTTTGAGTGATAAGGATTGACCAATCATTCCTCCCATTGAAAGTCCAACGAAGTGCGTGCTGTCTATCCCCAAATGATGCAGCAAAGCAAAAACATCATCAGCCAGCATTTCGAAAGAGTAGGGAGATTGTGCCGAAGAACTTTCACCGTGACCTCTTGTGTCGTAGGTTAACAACTGAAAATATTTGCCAAGAGTCTCGATTTGACCATCCCACATATGACTGTTGCATGCCAAGGAGTGGCTAAGCGTGATCCACGGGCCATTCTTCAATCCATGAATTTCGAATTTCATTTCTATTCCATTGATTTCTGCTTTCATCAGTGTTTCCTCGTAGTTTTTTTTAAAAAATGGATGGCGACCCTAGCTCAGATGAGACTACATCTTAATTATAGAGATCCTTTATATAAATGACGAAAATTCCGTTGATCGGAATACTGGCATTGACAGCAGAGTCTCGATTACCTAAATTGGGGCCATGAACAAGTATCAAACGAATCCCGAATCCGATCGTTGGACGTTGCCTGGAACTGTGGATCAAAGTGTCGATGAGTCCCCTCTTTTGATCTGCGGCAAGTGCAATGATTGCGGTAAATTGGTTTTTCCAAAACCAAAGGTGTGCCCAGATTGCATGGGTGAATCCATGTCTGAAGCTCGCTTAAGTCCTGTAGGAAAACTTTACTCATATTCTATTCTCCATCGAGCACGAAAAGGTTGGCAAGCCCCGTATGCGATTGGATATGTAGATTTTCCTGAAGGAGTCAGGGTCATGGGTCCGATTGAACTCAATGTTGACTTTAAACCACGATGCGATGGATCCGTCAAATTAAGTGTAGGTGTTTTGCGAGTGGATGATGACGGCTATTCTTATCTTAGCCATAGGTTTGTACCCATTGACTGATTCAAAGGAATTAAAGATGAAAAAGATTTATTTGCTGTTTCTCTCAATGTACCTTGCGATCACATCAATTCAAGCACAAAGCTATCCAAATCGCCCTATTAAAATTATTGTTCCTTTTCAACCCGGCGGGGCTACCGACATCAATGCGCGGTTGGTAAGCGAATTCATGAGCATACAGTTTGGGCAACCAGTGGTGGTGGAAAACGTCACTGGCGCAAGCGGCAATGTAGGATTAGAAAGAGTATCAAAAGCGACGCCTGACGGTTACACCATTCTTCTCGCAAGTGCGGTAAATACTTCTAACTATGCATCTAGGCCAGAAAATTCTATCGATTTATTGACCCATTTTAAGCCGATTGGGAAAATTGGTGATAACGTTTTTTCACTGGTTGTATCGCCGAAATTAGGGGTGAAATCAGTTGCTGAATTGATTGCTCTAGCCAAGTTAAATCCAGGGACGCTTTCCTATGCAACTGTTGGAGTTGGCTCTAGTCATCATTTGGTAACTGAAATGTTTCGTTCCGTTACCGATATTGACGTGATCCATGTGCCTTTTAGAGGTGAGGGATCAGCCATACCAGAGCTGATGTCCGGCCGTATTAGTTTCGCATTTCTGGTTACTGTTCGCTCACTCATTGATCGAGGACAGTTGGTTGCGTTGGCTACAACGGCCGATGGTACTTGGCCACCCTTAAAAAATATTCCTTCGCTTTCTTCTCTTGGCTATTCAGGCATTAAACAAAACGGGTGGAATGGGCTGATGGTTCCTATTGGAACACCTGATGAAATTGTGCGTAAACTCAATGAGACATTGAATAACGGCTTGCGTAGCGAAAAAGCTAAAAATATTCTGGAAAGCATCGCTTGGCAGACATCCGAAGGTACACCAGAGAATATGGCCAATCAAATCAGGACAGACCATAAGGTTTACCGACAAGTGATCATTGATCGAAATTTGAAAATGACGGAGTAAATATGACTAAGGTTGCTATCATTGGTGCTTCAATGTCTAAATTTGGCAAACGTCATACCACTACATTTCAAGATATTGGTTGGCCAGTAGTAAAGGCTGCCATAAATGATGCAGGTATACCTCGTGAATTGATTGAAGCTGTGTATTGTGGTTCTGCATATGGTGGCAGGTTAACTGGGCAGAGAGTTCTTCGTCCTATTGGCATGACTGGAATTCCAGTCATTAATTGTGAAAATGCTTGTTCCAGTGGTGCAACTGCTTTTCGCGAAGCCTATTACGCTGTCAAAAATGGACTTTATCAATGTGCTCTTGTACTTGGGATTGACAAGCTCACCATGTTGGGCGGGGGCCTACTTCCTGGTCAACCGGAAGATTGGGATGTAGAACTAGGCCTTTCAATGCCTGCTCTATACGCTATGCGCGCCAAAAGATACATGCATGAACACAACATAAGTTTCGAGCAATTGTCCCAAGTGCCAATCAAGGCACACAGGCATGGATCTATGAATCCATATGCCCAATTCCAAAATCAAATCACATTAACGGATGTAGAAAATGCCATTTCAGTGGCCGACCCCTTTACGTTGTTGCATTGTTGTCCGACTGGTGATGGTGCCGCAGCTGTAGTCATATGCTCGGAATCGGCACTTTCTAAAACAGATAGAAAGCCTATTTGGGCGGTTGGAACAGAATTAACATCTGGTCGTTATATTACTGGATTTCGAGACATGACGTTGCCCGAGATCACCATGCGTGGTGCGAAAGAGTTGTACGAGCAAACCGGTATCGGACCTAACGACATTGACGTTGCTGAAGTTCACGATGCTTTTAGTATCGCAGAACTTCTGTATTATGAAGCTTTCGGATTCTGCGAACGCGGAGAGGCCTTGCATCTTCTGGAAAGCGGAGCAACTTCCATAGGTGGACGTATTCCTGTCAATCCTAGTGGTGGCTTATTGTGTAAAGGACACCCTGTTGGTGCCACTGGTGTAGCCCAAATGGTAGAAATCACTTGGCAACTAAGAGGCGAAGCAGGTCAACGGCAGGTTGAAAACGCCAAAGTTGGCCTTACGCATTGCACTGGTGGCGGTATATCCGGCTTGGATCATGGAGCTTGCGCTATTAATATTTTTACCGCATGATCATTAATCAAAAATTGTTGACAGTTGCAGCTACATTGAAAGTTTTAAGATATTTGGCTACCAGTGAAGGTCACGTTGATATTCGTTCTACAGCTCAAAATCTTGGAATTACAACTTCTTCTACAAAGCGTATTTTGCGCACTTTAGTTGACGAAGATTTTGCAACTACATCGACCGACACACTACATTACTATCTTGGGCCACAAGCATTCCAGTTGTCTGCGGCTATCAAAAAAGCCATGCCAATGGGAAGAGTAGCTCAGCCAATTCTTCATGAGTTAGCAGATAAAACTGGTGAATCCGTATCCCTGAACGTATTTCAACCCAACACTGGCTATGCAGTGTGTGTGGGATTTGCTGAAAGCACAAGACCTCTTCAGTATGTAATTGAAATTGGAGAAAAAAAATTACTGCACGTGGGGGCTAGTGGAAAAACCATACTTGCTTTTTTGCCGGAATTACATCGCAATGAGGTCTTAAGAAAAAACCCACCTGAAAAATTTGATGAAAGTTCTGACTTTACAAAAAAAATGTTACGGCAACTTGCGACCGTCCGCAAGCAAGGGTATTGCATAACCAAGGGTGAGCGTTTGCCTGGTGCGGTAGGAATTGGTGTGCCTATATTTGATTCAGAAAATACGGTCACAGCTTCCTTGCTAGTTACCATTCCAACCGGTTACTTCCGCGTAAGTGATAAGGCAAGGCTAGTTAGGATACTCAAGAAGCATTCACTTTTACTCTCAAAAAAGTTAGGCTCTTCATGAAAGCCTCAGCATTCAAATATCATGATCCACACTCGCTAAGTGAAGCACTCGATATGCTTGCTAGTCTAGAGAACACAATCATTCTAGCTGGTGGGCAGTCATTGGTACCCATGATGAATTTCCGAATGGTTACCCCAGATCACTTGATAGACATTAATCGGTTGACGGCACTGTCCTCAATTGAATTGCATGAAAATTCGATAAAAATTGGTGCCATGACGCGTCAACGCGATCTTGAGTTCTCTCCGCTCATCGATACCCACCTTCCTGTCATTCAGGAGGCTCTTCAATATGTGGGGCACCGTCAAACGCGAAATCGGGGCACATTAGGGGGATCTTTGTGCCACCTTGATCCATCAGCCGAGTTGGTAGCAGTATGTGCTTTGATGGACGCAGTTTTGCATGTTCAAAGTAAAAATGGTGCAAGAGATGTACCGATCAACTTATGGGGGCAAGGCTTAATGACCCATTCCATGCAACCGGGCGAAATGCTAGTTGGGATTACGATTTCTCCATGGCAAGGGCCACATGGCTATTCTTTTGTTGAGTTTGCTCGGCGTCACGGGGATTTTGCATTAGTAGCTGTAGCTTGTCTGTTGCGTATCAGCGCCAATGGTACTATCAGTGATGCTTCCCTTTGTTTATCGGGAACAGATAGCAGTCCACTGCGAGTGACGAGTGCTGAGCAGATTCTCATTGGAAATAAGCCTAGCCACGAAGTATGGCGTGCTGCCTCCGAGGAAGCTGCAAAACTTAAAGCTATAAATGATCCCCTGATCAGCCAGAAATATAGACAACATTTGGCCAGAATTCTGTCTTATCGTGCTTTGGAGATTGCAAATGAGCGCGCATTGAATTCGCAAGGAAGGCACTATGAGTGATTTGCGGCGGATACGGATTGAGGTGAATGGAAAAAATCATGAATGTGACGTCGAAACGCGACTTCATCTTGCTGACTTTCTTAGGCATCAACTTGGTTTTACAGGAACACATGTTGGCTGTGAGCACGGAGTTTGCGGAGCTTGTACAGTATTGGTAGATGGATTATCGGTTCGATCCTGCCTTATGTTTGCTGTACAGCTGGACGGTCATAAAGTGACCACGATAGAGGGCCTAGGTTCTGTTCAGGCTCTTAGTAAATTACAACAAGCATTTCATGAAGAGCATGGCTTGCAGTGCGGATTTTGCACTCCAGGAATCTTGATGACTTTGGTCGAGTTGCTGAAAGAAAATCCTTTTCCTACAGAATCCGAAGTTCGAGATCGACTCAGTGGGAATATTTGCCGTTGTACGGGCTACGAGTCGATTGTTGATGCAGCATTGCTTGCAGCTAAGCGTATTGCTGAAGGAGACTCCAAATGAAGCAGTCTTTTGTCGGTGTATCGGTCCCTCGCAAGGAGGATCTGGCACTGCTGACCGGAGGAGGGCGATTTGTCGACGATCTTAAAGTGGATGGAATGCTTCATATGGCGCTAGTGCGAAGCCCACATGCGCATGCGCTTATAAAAAACATTGATACAACGCGGGCCTTAAGCCTGCCGGGAGTTCACGCAGTCGTGACTCACGCAGAATTGCCTGATACTTTTCGAGACAAGCCAATTCCCCTAGTCCATCCGAATACGGCCATTTCTCAAGGTTTTCTTCCCTATGTATTAGCGAAAGATGAAGTTTGCTATGTGGGAGAACCTATAGTTGCCATTGTTGCCAACTCACGACATGTTGCGGAAGATGCTGTTGCATTGGTTGATATCAGTTATGAGCCTCTTCCCGCAATCTCAGACTGTAAAGATGCATTGAAACCAAGCGCTATCTTGGCGCATGTGGATGCGAAATCAAACGTTGCGGCGCGAGTTCCATTTAAGTTTGGGGATATAGACGCCGCCTTCAAAGATGCTCCGATTGTGTTGAAAGAGTCTTTCTTTCAACACCGTGGCGGCTCGTTTTTTATGGAGTGCAGAGCAGGCTTAGCGCAATATGACCCAATGCTCGATTTGTACACGGTACATTTGGGCACTCAGGTTCCTCATCAAATGAAGCGTTTCTACATGGATCTTCTTGAATTGGGAGACAACCAAATTCGAGTGATCGCCCCAGACGTTGGGGGCGGTTTTGGCTCAAAAGCTCCCTTTTATCCCGAGTACGCCTTGTTGCCCATGTTTGCTGAAAAACTTAGGCATCCAGTTAAATGGGTGGAAGATCGATATGAAAATTTTGTATCTACTTTTCAAGAAAGGGATCAATACTGGGAAGTTGAATTGGCTCTTAACTCAGACGGGAAAATACGAGGTCTTCGAGGTAGTTTTATTCACGACGGCGGCGCATATCTGCCTCGAGGTCTCATTGTTCAATGGATCTCTGCAACCACAGTACCTGGCCCTTATGTAATGCCTGCTTTTTCCATGGAGTTGATATCGGCAATTACAAATCGGGTACCCACTTCTGCCGTGCGCGGTGCTGGACGTCCGCAAGCAATTTTTGTAATGGAAAGGCTACTTGATCAGGCTGCAAAAAAGATTGGTATTGATCGTGCTGAGATCAGATATCGCAACTTTGTTCAGCCTGATCAAATGCCTTATTCTGTTGGGTTGATTTATCGAGACGGTAAGCCGGTTACTTATGACAGTGGCGATTACCCAGCATGCTTGTCCATGGCCTTAGACAGAATCGATTACGCAGGTTTTAAAAAACGCCAGTTAGAAGCACTTAGTAAAGGGCGATATATAGGTATTGGTATCGGTAATTATGTTGAAGGCACTGGTCTTGGCCCTTTTGAATCTGTTACTGTACGAATCACAACTACAGGTAAAATATTTCTATACTCTGGCGCTGCACCTCAAGGCCAATCTCATCACACAACTTTGGCCCAAGTTGTGGCTGATCAATTAGGGGTCGAACCTTCACAGATTTCAGTGGTCACTGGCGACACGGGTAGCATTTCATTGGGAGTTGGTACTTTTGCAGCAAGAACAGCTGTTAATGCTGGTAGCTCTGCGCATATTGCCGCAATTGAGGTCAGACGAAAAATTTTAAGTATCGCAGCTTCGGTGATGGAGGTATCTGAAAATGATCTTACTCTTGAAGATGGTTTTGTAAGTGTTGTTGGCGCGGCAGGCTTTAAGCGCAGTTTTAAAGAAATTGCAGTGATCGCCGCAGGCATTCCAGGTTATTCATTGCCGCCGGGTGTCAGCGCAGGGCTTGAGCACACTGCTACTTTTTCGCCTGCTCAATCCACCTATTCAAATGGTAGCCATGTTGCAGAAGTAGAAGTTGATATTGAAACAGGCTATGTTCGAATCTTGCGCTATGTTGTTGGACACGACTGTGGGCGAATTATCAATCCGAAGGTGGTTAATGGACAGGTGGTTGGAGGTGTTGTCCACGGAATTGGGAATGCATTATTCGAGCACATTCGCTATGACGATCAAGGGCAACCTTTGACTGTTCATTTTGGAGACTATTTGCTACCTCAAGCCAGCGATGTCCCTCGAATAGAAGTCTTGCATATGGAATCGCTAACTTCGCTCAATCCTCTTGGAATCAAAGGGGCTGGCGAAGGCGGCACTCTTCCCGCCAGTGCGACCATTATTAGCGCTATCGAAGATGCACTAAGTCCTTTTCAAGTCAAGATTAATGAAACACCGATTAGTCCGCAACGCTTATTCGAGCTTTTAGGAGATGCTGCACTTGGGAGAACAAAGTGAAACCCGGCAAAGGGACTGTGGCGCGAGTGATTGAATTGCTGAAATATATCGCCGAATCGGAAAATCCATCTTCCATAAAGGATCTTTCGGAGTCACTTAATTTACCTCCTACAACAGTTCATCGTCTTATCAATCAATTGGTAAATCATGGATTTGCCGAACGTTCTAGTGAGCGACGTTACCGCGCTGGCAAAGAGTTCTCTCGAATAGGGGCACTTGCTAGTCAAAAAATTGAACTAGTGAATTACGTAACTCCAATAATGCATGGAGTTGTTGAAGCCTGTGACGAAACATGTTTGCTTGGAATTTACCTGCCAACCTCGTCCTCAATGATGTTTGTTCACAAACTCGACTCAACTAGCCTGCTGCGCTATCAACCACAACTTTATAAATCGCGATCAATAGCATGGGGGGCAAGTGGCAGAGCGATTTTGGCTTGGCTGCCGCATAACCCTATGTTGAGAGCAATCAATACGGCGCCTCCCTCACCTGCGACAGGTATTAAACTCCCTACCTTAGACGCCGTGTTGCGGCAATTAGAAATTATCCGTAAGAATGGCTACGCCATATCAAATGGCCAACAAACCCAAGGTGCAATTGGATTGGCCGCACCTATTTTTAATCCAATTGGGCAGGTCATTGGTGATCTTTGCATCACGATTCCCGAGTATCGATTCAAAAAAACAGCTGAATCACAATTGGCGAGGTTATTGGTAGACGGTTGTCAGCTCGTCTCCAAGCAATTGAAAACATCGGCACCATTAGAATTTCCAAGGAGTAGGTGAATGAGCCAAGAATCTTTGACTGGTGTTTTATCAGGCATTCGAGTGCTTGATATGACCATGTTTCTTTCAGGTCCTTTCGGAACTCAAATTCTGGGTGATTTAGGCGCAGAGGTTATAAAAATCGAGACTGGCGATGGTGATCAAACGCGTGTATTGCCCCCCAATTTCATTGCTGGTGAGAGTGCGTACTTTTTGTCGGCCAATCGCAATAAAAAAAGTGTCGTAATAGATTACAGAAGACCTGAAGGCGTTGCGTTGATCGAAAAACTAATTTGTAAATGTGACGTTCTTATGGAAAACCATCGTCCCGGTGGATTGGCTAAATATGGGATTACATGGGATCGTGCCCATCAACTGAATCCAAATCTGGTTTGGTGTGCCATAAGTGGTTTTGGGCAAACTGGGCCATACCGTGAACGTCCTGCTTACGATATGGTTGTGCAAGCCCTCTCAGGAGGCATGAGTCTCACTGGGGAGGAGGGTGGAAAGCCAGTAAGAGCGGGTATTCCTATTGCAGATCTTAGCGGTGGTCTGTATGGAGTGATTGGCGCTCTGGCAGCTCTTGTGGGACGACAAGGCGGGCGATCTGGACGTTACATAGACATTTCAATGCTCGATTGTCAAATCGCCATGCTTAGCTACCAGGCGGCTTACTATCTTCACTCAGATAAAGTGCCTGGTATGCAAGGCCGCAGACATGAGTCGATTCCCAGCTATCGCGCTTTCACTGCCGGTGATGATAGAGATTTTGTGATTTGTGCAAATACCGATCGTATGTGGCGTTCCCTTTGCGATGTGGTTGAGCGTCCAGACTTGCGAGATGATCCAAGGTTCATTGGACGCAAAACAAGAAACTCATTCCGGGAAGAAATTTGGACAGAGCTTGAGCAAGAATTCAAGAAAAAATCAGCTAGTGAATGGGTGAAACTTCTCCATGCGGCTGAAATACCAGTTGGAACTGTTAATACTCTTGACCATGCGCTTGCAGATCCACAGGTACAGCATAGAGGAATGGTGATGGAGCTTCAAAGTACACAAGGTGTTCGAACGCGAGTATCAGGAAATCCGATCAAGATATCAGGCGTTGGAAAAGAACCTTTGCGTTACCCTCCCTCAGTAGGGGGTGATACCCACCAAGTTTTAACTGATGTTCTCGGTCTTCAAACTGTCGAAATTGAAGTTTTGGCCAAAGAGAAAATCATTGCTTTTCAAAATTCTTCAAAGGATCATGAATGAAGGACATGAATATTCAAGTTAAATTAAGTGACGGTATTGCTCGTATAGATTTTGGCCGACCTGATCAAGGCAATATGCTTACCATGTCGCATTTGATTTATCTAGCTGAAAAGCTGCAAGAATTAGGATCAGACGAGTCTGTAAAAGTCATCTCACTTGAGCCATCAGGCCCAGATTTTTGCCGCGGACGAGACACTCAAGGCGAAGTGCGCGAGGGCCTAACTGGTTGGGAAACACGCGAACGCATAATGGGTCGAATACTCGATTTATACAAGTGCATAGCGGATGTCCCTGTCCCTGTGGTTGCATGTGTTCAGGGTAATGCAATAGGCTTGGGGTGTGCGCTGGCTGGATCTTGCGATATTACGATTGCATCTAAAGATGCGACATTCTCACTTCCTGAAATTGAAGCCAACATTCCGCCTACTTTGGCAATGTCAGGTCTGCTTCACAAAGTGTCCCCAAAAATTTTGACCTACCTGGTCTACACTGCAGATTCACTGGAAGCCGAGGCTGCGTATGCTACGGGATTAGTGAGTAAAGTCTACCCGGCACACGAATTTAAAAATTCTTGCGATGCGCTATTAAAGAAGTTGACTTCCCGTCCACGCTTGACTATTACTACTGTCAAACGTTATCAATCATTTGCATCAAATGCGACACCTTCCATGGCGTCCGAATATGCTGGAACTTTACTTGCCTTGGTTCGTGGAAAGTAAGCCATAAAACTGACTATTTTCACCTTCAAACAAACAATGACAGCTGGGTTGTCCGATGTCAGCAAATGTAAGA
>Ga0114978_10003408_pt1 | contig 13014 bp, 6 predicted proteins | sample S_140212_EF_Meta_FD_87027 | JGI IMG/M metagenome (GOLD analysis project Ga0114978, IMG submission 87027) | Freshwater microbial communities from Lake Simoncouche, Canada to study carbon cycling - S_140212_EF_MetaG | ecosystem: Environmental > Aquatic > Freshwater > Lake | place: Lake...
ACAACAATAAAACTTATTATATTCAGATACATCATTTTTAATAAATCTCTTATTCATATATCCTTTCTGTAAATAAAAACGAATACCTAAATAGATATTACGCAAATGATGTAAATAGTTATCAAAATGCAAGATATTTTTAGAATAAATATATTTTAAGATTTTTCTTTGTGTACTTTCTATTTCATTCTTAATATTATCCTTATTGTAATCAAAGACATATCCTATATAATTAAAAGTATTGCCTATATAATTATTTGAAGAGGATTCTGTAAATAGTTCAATCTTATTAATAATATCTATTTGCATCTTATTTATATAATCATGATAATCTATTATACTTTGTTTCTTATACACTGATTTTACTATATCATAAAACATATCATATATACTTAATTGTTTTTTCTTTATTAATTCAGAATTATCTACAAATTTTAATGTTTGGTCACTAATTATAGTTTTAATTTTTTCATTAAATTTTAAAGTATATTCATTTACAATTGATTCTATTTTAATCTGAGGGTTTTCATCCAATTTTGATTTTATTTGATTAAGTATATCACATATATCATTTCTATTTAACATAATATTATCATAGTTATAATAGATATTAACAAGATTATATATCTGGTTTAATCTTTTAAAGAATTCAGGAGATTGTACTTTATACCATTTTTTAAATTTATTATTAAATAATATAAGTTCTTTTAAATATTCAACCATATAATCATACATTTTAAAGTACGATTCTTTTGCATCAGTTTCATCTCTTAAATTTATTATACTAAATTGATAATTATTTATTTTTTGTTCTGGACAAGGATGTATTGGAGTTAGATCCATTTTAATTATAAATTAATGAAATTTATAATTAAAGTTTTAATAAATCAATTTTTTGTTTAACTACAATCAAAAACTACAGTTAAGAACTTCCTTATTGATACCGTCAAAGACTAGAGTTAAGAACTATCTTCGAGAGTTTGTTTAGTTTTTGACAGTACTTTATGTTATAGGTCTATTGTCTGAATTTTTCTTGAGCTACTCTAATTCTTTCTTTAGATGCAGCATCCCTTTTTATTTGCAATTGCCTTATTTTTTCTCTTGCTGCTTCTATTTCTGCATCACTTCCTCCAGCAGCTTTACCATCTTCTAAAGTTTTTAAATGTTCACTCGCACTAACTAACTTAGTATCAATTTCTTTAATCATTCCTGCTATTTCCTTATATTTTGCATCGTGCTCTGCTTTAGTTGGTAATGCAGCATTTTCTGCTTCGGCTTTTGCTTTGGCTGCTTTGGCCAACTCAACTGCTTGCTGAAATTGATCTTGATAATTTACTCGAAGTAAATTTATTATATTTGTCTGATGACCTGGAGCCATATATATATCTGTTTTAATATCACCAGTTCCTATTTTTCTTAAAATTTCTGCTGCTACAGGCGGTATTTCTCCTCTTTGTAATGCTTCAATATCTGATCCTTCTTTTTCTTCTCTTTCTCTGTTTTCAACTAAAATACCATTTCTTACACATCTATAAAATTCTAATAAATTATCTATATCTGCATCTCTACCAAAAAAATAATCTTCGTTTCCTTTTACTGATTCTCGACTAGAACCTACTAATAATCCTATTGAAGGACGACCTGGAGCATCAAAGTCAGTTGGGTTTATAAATTTATGTATTTTTCTACCATATTCAGTCTTAGTTATATGTGCAAAAGCACCTCTATAATCATCATATGATTCAAAAGTAATATGGTATCTTTGCTGAAGTCGTGAACAATCTTTAAGAAAAAATGAGTAAACACCAAAACCAAAATGAATATATTTATCCATTTGTGGATTCTGTTCAAGACATTTTTGTGCAATCTCTCTAAGACCACCACCAAATTGTCTAAGTTTTAGATATTTTGCCTTATACTTTAAATACTTTTGTCGATAATCCATAGTTTATAAAATATAAATATAAAATAAAAATGATTATCTAATAAATAATCATTTAATAAAGAATCATAATTATAAATTAAATCGGAATATACAATTATCTTTTCCAATTGAATATAAGATATTATATGTACTAGGACAACTATCTTTACCAGTAAGTACAACACGTAATAGATTTGTAATATCATTAATAGGATATTTAGTTTGTTCAGAAAATTTCAGCAAGTCTTGTTTAATTGTCTCACTTGATTCAAAGTTAATACTGTGTATATAATCCTTTAGTTCATTATATATTTTTCTATTAATTGTAGATAGATTGTATTGATCTGGTTTAAAATACATTTCTAATAGATTTGCACATTCAACTAAATTCTTACATCTTGAAATTATATCAGGATATGCTCTACTGATAACATCTACTTCACTCTGCGTCAATATATTCCCCAATTTATTAACCATAAATGGCATCATATATTGAATAATATCTTTAGGATTAGATGATTTCATAATTTTTTGATTAATAATATCTAAAAAATTAATATCAAATTGTGTAGGTGATTTAGATAATTTATTTATCTTAAAATTCTTAATTAATTCATCGAATGATCCAGTACTATTTATACTAGATCCCATTGTTGCAAGGTATATTTTTAATCCATCTGGTAAATATCCCATATTCTTATAATCATCTGTTCCAACTGCATTAAGACGTTTTGATAATTTCTTACCATCTGACCCATAAATTAGAGGAAGATGTCCAAATTGTGGAATTGTCCAGTCATTTAATTTATATAACATGATTTGTCTAAAAGTATTAGTAAAGTGATCATCACCTCGTATAACATGTGTTATATGCATATCGTGATCATCTACGACTACACTTAACATATATATTGGACTATTGTCAGATCTTAAAAGAATAAAATCATCTAATTGATTATAATGAACTGATACTTTTCCTTTAATCATATCATTTACCGTTACATATTTATCTTCTTCTGGAACTTTTAAACGAATAACTGGATTTGAATTTTTTTCGAGGCTGCGAGTCCTTTGCTCCTCACTTAAATTTCTACACTTTTTTGAATAAGTTGGAGGAATATTATTTTTTGTACAGTATTCTCGGTGTGAATCTAATTCTTCTTGTGAACAAAAACATTGATATGCTCTGTCTTTTTGTAATAAACCATTTGCTACTTCTACATGTCTATTAATATTCTTAGATTGAATAATTGCATCTCCATCATATGAAATATTCAACCACTTGAGACTATCGAAGATAGCATCAATACATTCTTTTGTATTTCTCTGATTATCAGTATCTTCTATTCTTAATAGAAACTTACCATTATTTTGTTTTGCAAATAAATAATTAATTAATGCTGTACGAGCTCCACCAACATGTAAATATCCAGTAGGACTTGGTGCAAACCTTACAATAGTCTGATTCATTTTATATATGAATAATTATTAAATGTAAAATTTATTGATTTCAATTTTTGTATTTTATATATATATATAATGGATTATGAACAAAAATATTTAAAATACAAGATGAAATATCTTCAATTAAAAAGTTTAATTAATGGTGACTCCGAAGTTTCTTTAATAGGTGATACTATGTCTGGTGGAGGAACTCATCGTATGAATTTCTTGAAAAAACATAATTTAAAAGATAAAGGGTATTCATTACCAGAGTTGTCTAAAATATCTGGTGTTTCTCTTGCTACAATCCAAAAAGTATATGATCGTGGAAGCGGTGCTTATAAAACTAATAGAACGTCTGTCCGAATGAAAGGTACATTTAAGAAAAATGTTAATGCTCCTTATAAAATGAAACTTTCTAATGAACAGTGGGCTATGGCTCGTGTTTATTCATTCTTAGATGGTAATCCAAAGCATGATACTGATTTACGTTAAAAATGTAATTCAGAATTCATAATTAATTAATTTATTTTATATATATATCATAAATATATATAGAATGAATTATGAACAAAAGTACTTAAAGTATAAAACAAAATATCTTCAATTAAAAAGTACAATTGATGGTGGAGCAGAAACACCATTTACTGAAACAACTCTTCGCCGTATTTGTTTTGATTTACCTCTTCAAGTAACTAAAGCACAAGTATCTGCAATAGGACCACAAAAATTTAAAAAATATGAACATATGTTATATTTATCTGCACAATTATCTCGTCTAATCTATTGTGATTCTGGTATATTATGGCATGTTATTGAAAAATCTTTAGGTATGTCCAATGATATAGTTAATAAAGTTATTACCGCATATGATACAGAATTTAAAGCTAAGAGAACCGTACCAATTACATCTCAACCTGGAGAAGCTGGTCTTCCCATGGAATCTTATTCTTTAGTAGTTGCTAAACCAAAAGACCAAAAGTATGCCACATATATTTCTACACATGGTGATATGACTTGTTTAGTATTAAATGCATCTAAAGTAAAATCAAATCCAAATAGTATCTTATTACCAACTGATGTATTTGTAGTTTTTAAAGGATCAAGTACAATAAAGAATTTTAAACATGATTTAGCTTCTCAATTTTCAGCAGCAGATTTAGGCGCATTAGTTGCTTCAATTGGTGTAAAGATTCAAGGAACAAAAAATACTGTAACTGGATCTTTTGTAAAAGAGCTTGTTAAAGGATGGAATACTATAATGAGTGCATTAATTGAACATGTTAAAGCACCAAATACAAGATTATTTTTATCGGGTCACAGTTTAGGTGGTGCATTTTGTACATTATTTGGATTAATATTAGCAGAAGGTAAAGTAACAAACTCTATCCCAATAATGAAAAATGTACAAAGTATTCATATTGTATCATTTGGTTCACCAACTGTAGTTTCTAATACTGCTCGTAATTTATTCAATAAGCATCTTGATTCTGGTCTTGTAACCCTAGATCGTGTAATCAGTCAAAGAGTTAGTGCAAGATCTACTGCTTTTCAAGGTGCACAAGCAGTACTTGGCGCAATAACATTTGGTGTGGGTATGCTAGGACCAAATGATGTAGTTCCATCGATTCCTTTAGGTTTCTCTCATCCAGGATATAAACCAAGTGCAATTGATTTTAGACCTGAAGCAAATGGCCGACCATATTCAATTGATAATATACGTAAAACATTTGGTGCATCTAAATTAGGAGAAAGATATCGTGACCATGCAACATGGCCATTTACAGAGGATTTAAAACTTGGTGACAGAAAGAATAAGAAAGAACTAGCTGCAGCAGTTGAAAAAATATTAAATATTAAAGTATCCGTCGATGAATCTGATAAAGAAGATCCATTACCTCAGGATATGAAAGGAGGTGAATCTGAAAAATCTAAATTTAATGAATTAAATAAAACACACATGTCTAATTTTGTATCTCATAGAGGAAGTGTTTATGCATATGGTTTTGCTCATGCAGAATATTTAGGTATGTTTTTCTTCGGTGGATTTAGATTATTAGGAATGAAGAATCCTGCTCCTAAAGGTAGAGTTGCTTATTTTAGTTTATGTAATTCTGGTGTTGAAATTAAATACATAGATCAAAAAGCAGAACCAGTATGGCCTGCTGAAGCACCATTATCTAAAGAAGAAATGGCTGATTCTGAACCTACTACACCAAGTGAATAATAAACTTAATCTATGATTTAAGTTTTATTTTCTGCTGGTTTATTTATAATATACCCACTAATGTATCCAGTAATAAAACCAATTGATAATCCAACTGATAATCCTAATATTCCACCACATACAAACCAAAAATTAGTTTGTTTTTTATTATATTTTAATATGGTTTGACTTAGGTTATTCTGTATTCTATCAACGATATTATCTATAAACTTAGAAATATCTATAGACTTAGAAATATCTATAGACTTAGAAAGATCCATAGAATTTATATATGTATTTTTCTATATTTAATATTTATATTTGATTTTTTTTTTATAAAAAATTGATTATTTTATTCTAATTATTATACCAAATAATTAGTATATAAATATAATGGTATCAATTATAAATACCCCTTTTGAGGGTGAATTAAAACACCCCTTTAAACTTGAATTGGATAATTTTCAAAAGCATTCAATTAATCTTATGAACACACAAAGTCCGTGTAACATTCTAGTTACGGCACACACTGGTTCGGGTAAGTCTTTAGTAGCAGAATATGCGATTCTTAAGGCAATTGAACTTGGCAAGAAAGTAATCTATTGTTCTCCTATCAAAACTCTATCAAATCAGAAATTTTATGAATTTACTCATAAATATCCTAATATTAGTTTTGGAATTATTACAGGAGATAATAAGCACAATCCAATGGCTGATTGTCTAATTATGACAACTGAAATTTTAATGATCATGCTTGCTAAGAATGAAATTAAAATTAATGAAATCAATTATAATATTGATATTGAAAGTGAAGTATATGCAATTGTATTTGACGAAGTACACTATATCAATGATGTAGAACGTGGAAATGTATGGGAGAAGTCTCTAATTACAATTCCAAGAAATGTTACGATTGTAATGTTGTCTGCAACTATTGATAAGCCTCAGAATTTTCTAAATTGGGTTTATACATGTAATAAGAATCCAAGTTTTCTACTTTCAAATGAAAAGCGTGTAGTTCCTCTACGCTTTAGTTTTGGAATTTTTGTTACGAAGATCCCAAAAATTCTTCAAAAGTATGAAAATAATATGAATCAGTTTTCGTTTCTGATGGATACTGAAACTAAGCATATTAATGAAGATATGCTAAATAAGTATTTTGCATTGTCAAACTATTTTAGAGATAATAAGGCAAACTTTAGATGGTTGATTAACCAAACATGTATATATCTAAATGAACATCATATGTGTCCTGCAATTTTCTTTGTTTTTTCAAAGAAAACTTGTTTCTATCTTGCTGAATCAATTTCTACACATTTTAACGATGATAATGAATCTAGACAAGTTGATCGAGATATTGCATATTATCTTTCTAAGCTAGAACACAAGGATGACTATATGAAGACCCCTCAATATTATCAAATGGTATCTCTTGCTAAAAAAGGAATTGCGGTACATCATTCTGGTCTAATTCCTGTGTTTAAGGAAATTATTGAGATGTTATTTTCAAAGAATCTTATCAAGATTCTATTTGCAACTGAAACTTTTGCAGTTGGACTAAATATGCCTACTAAAACTGTTCTATTTACAGATATCTTTAAGTTCGATAATGCTGGTAAAAGAATGTTGTATTCACATGAATTTATTCAAATGAGTGGCAGAGCAGGTCGTCGTGGTCTAGATACTGTTGGTAATGTTATCTTACTTCCACAAATTTTTACTGATACATTAGATAGAACTGAATTTAAGAGTCTAATGTTGGGTAATCCTCAAACGATTAAATCAAAGTTTTATGTAGATGAAAACTTAATCCTTGATTCTGTTAGAAGAAATAATTTGGATCTTACTAAAATTGGAGATTTTGTTCGTAAGACTTTAATGAGTTCTGAAGTAGAAAAACAAAAGGTATTTCTCGATGGTAAGATTGTTGAATATGAAGCCAAAGTAAAAACATATGTATTCAAGCATATGGATTTATATGAGGAACATCATAAAATAGTAGCTGAATTGAATGATCAAATTCAACCATCTAATAATCAAAGAAAGAAACTATTGGTAAAACTAAAGGAAATTGAAGGTCTACCAGATTACAGATCTGAATATCCTCAGTTTGTTTCATTCAAAGATGTTAATAAGAATCTTGAAACTTGTAAGAGAGATAGACAAAATCTTGAAGAATTTATTGAACTAGACATCAAAGATAAACTAAAGTTTTTGAATGAAAATGGATACTTTGATGATGTTCTACTAACCCTTAAGGGTACAATTGGTCTAGTCTTCCGTGAACTAGATAATATTGTCGGAGCTGAAATTATTTATAGTGAATTTGCAGATAGTCTAGAAGATCGTAAGTATCTGTCATTGCTAACGCTAATTACTGAAGGTCGCAATGCTGAAACTTTTGAAATTCCAGATTCGCATATTGAGATATTTAGTTTTGTTGATCAAATGTTCCCACATCTTGTACCTAATAGAGAATATGTATATCCAGTACTTGATTGGTATGATGGTAAACATATTTCTGATATTATCACACAATACAAAATCTTTGAAGGGGATCTTATTAAGACTATCAATAAAATTATTAATTATATTGAAGAATTAAATGAAGGTTATATTATGAAGAATAACTTGAAGGTTGTTGAAATGTTGAATAAAATTAAAGACAGACTTCAAAGAGAGATTGTTTCAACTGAATCTCTTTATTTGAGACTGTAAAAGATCTATGTTTATTTATTTGTTTATTTATTTGTTTGTTTATTTGTTTGTTTATTTAATCATTAAATATATATTTAAAGCTTGATACTGGTGTACTAAATGTGAGTGTAAAAGTAGCTGATTGTGTAGAAGTAAATGCAATGTATGGTAGAGGAGTTGAAGTTATGGTTCCAGAAAAATCTGTATATGTAACTGTTATACCATCTAAATCTAAAATGCCAAATGATGTTAGTGGTATATCAGGTGATGAAATATTTATATAATATACTGTTTGCAAATTATTATTATTGTAAATAGTACCTGTACCATAACCTATTGTATTCTCTTCATTACGTACTAAGTTAGTTGATAATCCTACATATAGATATCCTTGACCTCTTATAGATCCATATGAACCTCCATTAAATATCAACAGTTCAATTATATCCATTTGTCCGATACCTATTGATAATATTGGTACTCCAGCAGTTCCCCAATCAACTATATTGGGCCAAGTAATTAAATTTGATCCTGTACCAGTTTGAATAATCATTAATGTTAATTTATATATGATACCAGATTGAGGTAAATTAGCAAAATCAAGTATTATACTTGAAATTAAAATTAAATTTATATTGCTACTTAATGAACAATCGATTGTATAAGTTGATGTTATATTTTGTACAGTAGTCAAAAGATTACTTCCACTAGATGAACCTGTAGGACCTGTAAATCCAGTTTCTCCTGTTGCACCTGTTGCACCTGTATCTCCTGTAGGACCAGTTTCTCCTGTTGCACCAGTTTCTCCAGTTACACCTGGACTACCTTCAACAACAAATATATTAAAATTATCTTCAATTGTTGCAGGTATATAATATTGAAAATTAACAGAACCATATACTGGATTACCTACTTGACTTAAATATATAATACTTACTGTACCATTCCAAAATGTATTTGGTACGACTGTTGTGCCTGGTAATAAACCTGAACCAGTAATAGACGAACCAACTATAGGGGCAAATGGCATTACATCAAATGGTATTTGCAATGCATCTAATGTATTAGGGTAAAATTGACCAGATGCAGAATTTGTAGAGTAACTGAGTGAATACATATTTGACGTACTACATACATATGTAAAACCATCAGTATATCTAACTACATCATTAATATTATAAAATGATGATGGATTGAATGTACCTTTCCAAGTAAATCCTAAACCTGTTGATCCAGTTGCTCCGGTTGGACCAGTAGCACCGGTATCTCCAGTAAATCCAGTAGCACCTGTTTCTCCTGTAGCACCTATTTCTCCTGTAAGTCCAGTTGGACCAGCTTCTCCAGTTGGGCCAGCTTCTCCAGTTGGGCCAGTATCTCCAGTAGCACCTATTTCTCCTGTAAGTCCAGTTGGACCAGCTTCCCCAGTTGGACCAGCTTCCCCAGTTGGACCAGTATCTCCAATAGCACCGGTTTCTCCACTAAGTCCAGTTGGACCAGTTCCTCCTATAGCACCTGTTTCTCCTATAGATCCTGTAGAACCTATACTATAAACATAACATTGTATGTTATTAAAAGTTGCTGGTGTATTTGTATTATTATAAATGAATAATTTAACATTTAATGTTACAATCGGATATGACTCTAATAATGTTGAATCTAAATAATAATTTACTGATGTTCCATTCATATAGATGCGAGCGGTTTGTCCGGCAGTATATGGATATGATGGTCCCACGTTTGGGTCTCCGCCAGGCCCATATATTGGAGCTATTCTATTAGGGGCAATTATTCGAAAGCTATGAACAGTATCTAGGGTTACATCTAATAATACTAGACCAATATCATTACTATAATCTGAACAATCTGGGATCGTAGCACTAAAATATAATCCTTGATTGGATGTATTAAATGTTTCTGCTGTTTCAATACTATTTAATAAAGATACAGTGACACTATTTGGACTATTTATTACAGCATTATTTTCACCAGTTTTTACTAAAGTAAAGATACCTGCACCCGCTTGGCCAGTTGCACCAGTTGAACCAATTGCTCCAGTTGCACCATTATTTCCAACAACAAGTTCACCAGTTTGATTTACAGATAGTGTTGTAGTGCCTAAATAAAGTGTACTACCAGATAAATATAAATCTTTAAATCTAAATGTTGGAGATCCTAAATCATAAGTTATATCAGTTGTTGGTATTAGAGAAGTATTTATACTTCCAATATCTCCATTTGAACCAGTCGGACCAGTAAAACCCATAACATTAGTTAACTGGGTAATTATAAATCGTGTTTCATTTTGATTAAATGGTATTGGAGAATTAGATTCGGATGTATATATAAAGCTTATATAATCGGTTGGAGCTAGAATAATTGTTGCAGATCCAGATAATCCTGCTACAGGTGGTCCAATTTGAAATGCAGTATTACGTGCAAAAATAGAAGTGTTATTCTTTAGAATCTTTATTGCATGACCACCTCCATACATTGGATCCAGATTTACGCTTAATGATACAAGATATGTATATGTTGTCGAGCTTGTATTTGTAAAAGTATATGTTGATGTATTATAGTTACCAGAAATTATTCCATATGAATTTGATGTATCGAATGTATCAAATGCAATAACGGTATCTCCTGAAGTTGCTTGCCCTGCGGACATTATATACGTAATAGTTGGTAGAGACTCCTGAACTGCAGGTGGACCAGTTGGTCCTACTTCACCAGTTGGTCCTACTTCACCAGTTGATCCTATATCTCCTGTAGCACCGATCTCTCCTGTTGGACCAGTTTCTCCAGTGGATCCTGTTTCTCCCGTAAATCCTGTAGGTCCAATAACAGATCCTCCATCAACAAATCCAACACCATCGTATAAATATAAATGTGAATCTGCTAATATTATATATGCATCACCAGATATTGGGCCAACTATTAAAGATAAATCCGCTACATTATTTAATACTCCCTTAAATTGAATTCCTGTTCCGACTGGGCCTGTATATCCTGTAGGGCCAATATCTCCTGTAGAACCCGTATCTCCTGTAGGTCCTGTAAATCCGGTTTCTCCGGTTGGTCCTATATCTCCTGTAGAACCTGTTTCACCGATTGGTCCAGTAAATCCAGTTTCTCCCGTAGGTCCAATATCTCCAGTAAATCCAGTAGAACCTGTTTCTCCAGTAAATCCAGTTGGTCCAACTACAGAACCACCATCTACAAATCCAGTACCATCGTATAAATATAGATGCGAATCTGCTAATATTATATATGCATCGCCTATTAATGGTGTAACTATAGATAGTAGATCCACAACATTATTTAATACTCCTTTAAATTGAATTCCTGTTCCGACTGGTCCTGTATATCCAGTAGGTCCTATATCTCCCGTAGAACCTGTTTCTCCTGTAGGACCAGTAAATCCAGTTTCTCCAGTAGGTCCTATATCTCCTGTAGAACCAGTGTCTCCGGTATGACCTGTAAATCCTGTTTCTCCAGTTGGTCCGGTATCTCCAGTAGAGCCAGTTTCTCCTGTAGGACCTATAAATCCGGTTTCTCCTGTAGGTCCAATTTCTCCAGTAAATCCAGTTGCACCAGTTTCTCCTGTATATCCAGTAGGTCCAACAACAGATCCTCCATCAACAAATCCTGTACCATCATATAAATATAAATGTGAATCGGCTAATATTATATATGCATCACCTGATACTGGTGAAGTTATTAATAATAAATCACCTACATTATTTAATACTCCTTTAAATTGAATTCCAGTTCCTACTGGACCAGTGTATCCTGTCGGACCAGTTTCACCAACAGAACCAGTGAATCCAGTTGAACCAGTTTCTCCAGTAGGACCAATATCTCCCGTTGAGCCAGTTTCTCCTGTAGGACCAGTTTCTCCAGTGGATCCTGTAAATCCAGTTGAACCAGTTTCTCCTGTAAACCCAGTAGGTCCAACAACAGATCCTCCATCAACAAATCCTGTACCGTCATATAAATATAAATGTGAATCAGCTAATATTATATATGCATCACCAGATATTGGTGATGTTATTAATAATAAATCACCTACGTTATTTAATACTCCTTTAAATTGAATTCCAGTTCCTACTGGACCTGTATATCCGGTAGGACCAGTTTCACCTACAGAACCAGTAAATCCCGTTGAACCTGTTTCACCTGTAGGACCAATATCTCCCGTTGAGCCAGTTTCTCCAGTAGAACCAGTAGATCCAGTTTCTCCTGTAGGACCAGTTTCTCCTGTAGATCCAGTAGGCCCAATATCTCCCGTTGGACCAGTTTCTCCTGTAGGACCAATTTCTCCTGTAGATCCAGTAAATCCAGTTGCACCAGTCTCTCCCGTAAACCCAGTAGGTCCAATAACAGATCCTCCATCAACAAATCCTGTACCGTCATATAAATATAAATGTGAATCAGCTAATATTATATATGCATCACCAGATACTGGTGAAGTTATTAGTAATAAATCACCTACATTATTTAATACTCCTTTAAATTGAATTCCTGTTCCTACTGGACCTGTATATCCAGTAGGACCTGTTTCACCAATAGAACCAGTAAATCCAGTTGCACCAGTTTCACCTGTAGGACCAATATCTCCCGTTGAGCCAGTTTCTCCTGTAGGTCCAATGTCTCCAGTTGAGCCAGTCTCTCCTGTAGGACCAGTTTCTCCTGTAGATCCAGTAAATCCAGTTGAACCAGTTTCTCCTGTAAATCCAGTAGGTCC
>Ga0114978_10003409_pt1 | contig 13014 bp, 10 predicted proteins | sample S_140212_EF_Meta_FD_87027 | JGI IMG/M metagenome (GOLD analysis project Ga0114978, IMG submission 87027) | Freshwater microbial communities from Lake Simoncouche, Canada to study carbon cycling - S_140212_EF_MetaG | ecosystem: Environmental > Aquatic > Freshwater > Lake | place: Lake...
AAGCTCAAGACGCAGGAGATGAATGCCATGACGGCAATGACCAAGAAGATCTTCGCTCCGATGGCGCCCAGAGCCGATTCCAGAATCTCGGGAATGGGGTTGGCATCTTCACCACTGACGATGGCTGCCAGGTTGGGTGCTGCCAGAACGTAGCCAACGAACGACATGAGCGCCGAGACGCCACCTACGAAGATCGTGAGGTACATGGCACGGGGAACGCGACGCGCAGCATTCTTCACCTCTTCGGCAACGTCACCACAGGCCTCGAAGCCGTAGAACATGAAGAGACCGATCAGAGCGGCACCAACGAAGGCGCCCATGTAGTTGCCGTCACCCTTGCCGAAGGAATCGAAGAAGACACTGAAGTCGTTCTTGCGGTCGAAGATCAACAGGTAGAGCCCGAGACCGACGACACCGGTGAGCTCAGCCGCGAGACCGATGCGAGCAACCCGCGAGGTCATGCGGGTACCACCCAGGTTGAAGAGAAGGGCAATGACGAGCAAGGCAATCGTGAGGCCGAGAGTCCAGCCGACGGGGAGCAGGCCGTTCTCATCGAGGGGGATTCCCAGCAGCGTTCCCAGGAAACGGCTGCCGTATTCGGCCACGGCGGTGATGGTGACAATCATGGCCCAGATGTAGATCCAGGCGGCCATCCAGGCGTAGCGCTTGCCCCAGAGGCGCCTAGCCCAGGGATAGATGCCGCCGGCGATGGGGTACTGAGAGACAACTTCACCCATTACGAGGGCGACGAGCAGCTGGCCGGCACCGACGATGACAATCCAGAAGACGGAGGGTGGTCCACCAATGGACAGCGAGTACGCGAAGTAGGCATAAATCGCGACCAGTGGGGAGAGGTAGGTGAAGCCAAGGGCGATGTTGCCCCAGAGGGACATCGAACGCTCGTAGGTTCCTTCAAAGCCGAGGGCGCTGAGGTGTTCAGCGTCTCCCATGCCGGCTTTGGTTGAAGTTTTGTCGGACATTGTGACCTTTCACATGAAGGGAAGCTGCACCAATAATTCATCGTTGAAAATTGGGCGCAACACTGTAATGCCGACACACTATCGCGAAGGATTACCTGCGCGGTACCTATTTTGTTTCCATGTCGCATCCGGATCCTGCTCAGATGTTGCGGCGGCCGCCACGAAGGCGGGGCGATAGATTCTAGGGAGCCCCGTATCAAAGGAGTAATCATGGATGCTTCACCCAATGACGGTGCCGCAGACACTGCTGTCGGTGCTCCCGTGGGCGCACCCTTGCACGGCATCGTGGTGGCAGATTTTTCTCGTGTTCTGGCCGGCCCGTTGGCTACTATGACCCTCGCCGATCTGGGCGCCCGCGTCATCAAGGTGGAGAAGCCCGGCAGCGGAGACGACACCCGCAGCTGGGGCCCGCCTTTTTCTGAAACCGGATCCACGTATTTTGACAGCGTCAACCGCAACAAGGAATCGGTTGCCCTGAACCTCAATGACGTCTCGGCGGGGGGCGATAATGAGCTGGCTCGAGAGCTGGCGGCGCGCTCAGACGTGGTCATTGAGAACTTCAAGCCTGGCGGCATGGCCAAACTAGGGCTGGGCTATGAGGCTGTGGCTGCCCTCAATCCGACCGTCATTTACGTCTCTATCTCTGGATTCGGTTCCGCCGGGGGCGCGGATCTTCCCGGTTACGATTTCATGGTTCAGGCTGTCGGCGGGTTGATGAGCATCACGGGAGACTCCGACGCGGCCGGAGGGCAGCCGACCAAGGTGGGCGTTGCTGTCGTGGATATTCTCACGGCTAAGGACGCCACCATTGGCATTCTGGCGGCGCTGAATGCGCGCCACGCAACGGGTCAGGGAGCGCACCTCGAGGTGAATCTCCTGTCGAGTCTGCAGGGGGCGTTGGCCAATCAAGCCCAAGCGTTCCTCGGTGCCGGTGTCATCCCGACCCGAATGGGAAACGCGCATCCGTCCATCGCACCCTACGAGCTGCTGGCGTGTGCTGATGTGCCGCTGGCCGTTGCCTGCGGAAACGATGGACAGTTTGCGGCCGTGGTCCGAACACTGGGCATCCCCGACGTTGCGGCCGACGAACGGTTCGCAACCAACAGCGCGCGCGTGCGCAATCGCCCCGCGCTCGTCACCCTGCTAGAGGAGCAACTGACGACCGCGACGGCGGAGCATTGGCAGGGCCTCCTCACGGCCGCGGGAGTTCCCGCGGGCAAGGTGGGCACCATCGAAGACGGAATCGCGCTCGCGGAGGAACTTGGCCTTGAGCCCACCATTGAGGTTGTGCGCCCCGACGGTTCTCTTGCCGCGCGCCAAATTCGTCATCCCATTACCTGGCAACCAGGTTTTGCCACGCCCCGTGATGCGGCACCTCTGGTGGGGCAGCACACCGAGGCAATCAAAGCCTGGCTCACTCGTTCGTAAGAATTCTCCGTCGGCACCGCTGGAAGCATCCGTGATGCCTCGGCATACTAGACATATCTAACAGAGGACACGCGCTCATGACCGACATTTCAGACCTTCTCGACATCGAAGCCCTGCTCAGCCCTGAGGAGCTTGCTTTTCGAAACACGGTCCGAAAATTTGTGGATGAGACCATTCGGCCCAACATCCAAAAATGGTATTCCGACGCGGTATTTCCGCTGGAAATCGTGCCCGAGATGGCGCGTCTTGGCCTGTTAGGCATGCATCACAGTGGGTACGGATGCCCCGGAAAATCGGCCACCGAATACGGTCTCGCCGCGCTCGAACTCGAAGCGGGCGACTCCGGTTTGCGCACCTTCGTGAGCGTTCAAGGATCGCTGGCGATGGGGGCCATCGCCAAATTCGGTTCCGAGGACCAGAAAAATGAGTGGCTGCCCAAGATGGCTTCGGGCGAGGTTATTGGGTGCTTTGGGTTGACGGAACCGGCCGCCGGTTCGGACCCCGGCACCATGGAAACGGTCGCTCACCGTGACGGCACCGACTGGATTATTTCCGGCACCAAGCGCTGGATCGGCCTGGCCTCCGTGGCTCAGGTTGCCGTGATTTGGGCCATGACCGATGAGGGTGTTCGTGGCTTCGTGGTGCCCACCGAGACCGCTGGTTTCACGGCTACGGTCATCGACGGCAAGATGTCGATGCGCTCCTCCATTCAGTGTGAGATTTCGCTGCAGAGCGTGCGCCTTCCAGAAAGCGCCATGTTGCCGCTGGCCAAGGGTCTCCGTGGCCCCTTCGAGTGTCTGAACGACGCCCGTTATGGAATTGCCTGGGGAGTCATGGGCGCTGCCCGCGATTCCTTCGACGCCGCTTTGGCATACGCGCAGGAGCGCACCCCATTCGGTCGTCCCCTCGCCGGGTTCCAGCTCACGCAATTGAAGCTCGCGGACATGGCCGTCGAGATCAATAAGGGCACGTTGCTGGCACTGCACCTCGGCCGTCTTAAGGACGCGGGCAAACTCCAGCCCCACCAGATCTCGCTCGCCAAGCTCAGCAACACTCGGGAGGCGATTGAGATTGCCCGCACTGCCCGCACCATTCTGGGCGGCAACGGCATCTTGCTCGAGTATTCCCCCATCCGTCACGCTAACAACCTTGAGAGCGTTCGCACCTACGAAGGTACGGACGAAATTCACACTCTCGTGCTCGGCCAGCACATCACGGGGATTCCCGCTTTTCGCTAGGCCGTCAACCTCAGCTGGTGAATGTGAGCCAGAGCAGGGCGATGTTTAACGCGATGATGAGCGCCACCGCAACGGTGGCGGCCACGGTCGTGTACCAGCGGTTGGCGTCGTCACCCAGAAGACGTTTTTCGCGGGTGAACATGACGAGCGGCACGAGGGCAAACGGAATTCCGAACGAGAGAACGACCTGACTCATGATGAGTGCCCAGGTGGGGTCAACCCCGAAAGCCAAGAGCGCGATAGCTGGGATGAGCGTGATGATGCGGCGGGTCAGCAGTGGAATGCGAACGCGGAGTAAGCCGCTCATGATTTCGGCGCCCGCATAGGCTCCCACGGAGGTGGAGGCGAGTCCCGAGGCCAACAAGCCCACGGCAAACATGACGGCAACCACGGGACCAAGCGTCGCCGCGAGGCCGGCGTAGACGCTTTCGAGACTGTCGGTCGCCATGCCCGTCAAGTTCACCGCGGCAACGATGAGGATTGCGAGGTTAACGCTGCCGGCGATGACGAGGGCAACGGTCACGTCAATCCGTGTGGCCCGCAGAACGCGAGCGCGCGCAACCCCGGCTTTGACGAGGCCAAAACGGTCCCGGGTAAGGGCCGAGTGCGCGTAGATGGCGTGCGGCATGATGGTGGCTCCCAGGATGGATGCCGCTAACAACACGGATCCCGAATCTGCGAAGCGGGGGACCATTCCGGCTAAGAGGGAGCCGGCCTCGGGGGGAGCAATGACCACACCGATTCCAAAACCGACGGCGATGACGATGAGGAGCCCAATAATGGCGCGTTCGAAGACGCGGGCATTAGAGCGATTCTGGAGTTGGAGCAAGACGAGAGAGAGCAGTCCCGTGATGAGGCCACCCAAGAGCAGGGGAATACCGAAGAGAAGGTAGAGGGCAATAGCCCCACCGATAATCTCCGCAAGGTCGGTGGCCATCGCCACAATCTCGGCTTGCAACCAGTAGAGCCGGCGAAGCCAATTGTGGGTGATGCGCTCGCCGAGGATCTGGGTGAGGCTTTTGCCGGTGGCAATGCCGAGCTTGGCCGAGAGGTACTGCACCAGCCAGGCGATCAGGTTTCCGCTGACGACGACCCATACCAAGAGGAACCCGTACTGGGCCCCCGCGGTCATGTTGCTCGCGACGTTTCCCGGATCGAGGTAGGCCACCCCGGCCACAAGAGCCGGCCCTAGGAGGGTAAGAAGACGCTTCGCTGCCACAAATCCAGCCTAGTTGGCGCGGACTCTCCTTCACAGCAGGCGACAGTCACGGGAAATCCCTCGGAAATATCTGCGGATATCGTAGCTAAAACTGTGAATAACAGAGGAATTCGTAGTGCAAATGGCAAATCAGGCCGTAATTCGCGCTAGCGTCACAGGTATGAGAATTTTGCTTGTGGGCGCCGGGGGCGTCGGAGATGCTTTTGCCAAAATTGCGGCCCGTCGTTCGTTCTTCGAATGCATCGTCGTGACCGACTACGACATCACCCGCGCCGAGCGCACGATTGCGTGGCTGACGAAGCGTCATGGAGCGGATGCCATTGCCGGCCGCTTCATTGCCGACAGCATCGACGCCAGTGATCCGGCGAGCGTGCAGGCCGTCGCCACGCGGCACGGAATCACGCACGTGATGAACGCTGTCGAGCCCAAGTTTGTTCCGACCATTTTTGCGGGAGCGGCCGCTGCGGGGGCGAACTACCTCGACATGGCGATGAGTCTGTCGCAGCCCCATCCGACAGCTCCCTATTCCCTCACCGGTGTGAAGCGTGGCGACGAGCAGTTTGCCTTCGCCACAGAATGGGAGGCTGCAGACCGCCTTGCTCTGGTGGGCATCGGCGTTGAGCCCGGACTTTCTAACGTGTTCGCCCGTTACGCGGCCGACCACCTCTTTAGTCAGATCGATGAGTTGGGCACCCGTGATGGGGCAAACCTTGTGGTGCGCGATGAGAACGGTGAGGAAATTTTTGCCCCCTCGTTCAGCATCTGGACCACCATCGAGGAGTGCCTGAACCCTCCCGTTATCTGGGAGAAGGACAAGGGTTGGTTCACGACCGAACCCTTCAGCGAACCTGAGGTCTTTGTCTTCCCTGAAGGCATCGGAGCCGTCGAGTGTGTGAACGTGGAGCACGAAGAAGTTCTGATGATGCCTCGCTGGCTGGATGCCCAGCGCGTCACCTTCAAATACGGCCTCGGCAACGAGTTCATCGGAATCTTGAAGACCCTGCACCAGTTGGGGTTGGATTCGGTTGCGCCGGTCAAGGTTCGCACAGCGAATGGCCCCGCCATGGTCGCCCCGCGAGACGTTGTCGCAGCCTGTCTTCCCGATCCCGCTTCCATTGGTCCCCGCATGACCGGAAAGACCTGCGCGGGCATGTGGGTCACCGGCACGGGCAAAGACGGAAAGCCCCGCGAGGTGTACTTGTATCACGTGAGCGATAACGAGTGGACGATGGCCGAATATGAGGCTCAGTGCGTCGTCTGGCAGACCGCCCTGAACCCCGTCATTGCTCTCGAACTGTTGGCAACGGGAGCGTGGAAGGGCGCCGGAGTGGTTGGCCCCGAGTTCTTCGACGCCGAACCCTTTCTCACACTGATGGCACTGCCTGAAGCCGATGGTGGTTATGGCCAAGCTTGGGGTCTCGAGGATCGGCTGGCCTCATAACGCCCGCTCAATTCCGGATGTAAAAAAGCGGGGACGCGGCCGAAGCCACGTCCCCGCTTTTTTGTTGGGCGTCCCTAGACGATGGCGGCGCGAAGTGCTGCTGCCGAGGCGGCAGGGTCAGCGGCACCGTAGATGGCACCCCCGGCAACGGCAACCTCAGCACCCGCCCGCTGAACGGCGGCGATGGTGTCGAGGGTGACGCCCCCAGCGACCGAGAAGGGCACCTTGGAGGTTTCACCATCGGTGAGGAGGGTAGCGAAGGTGAAGCCAGCTTCAGCCTGCTCATCAAGCCCGGCATGCATCTCCACGAAGACGGCACCGAGGCCCGTTACTTCCTGAGCGCGCTTCACCTTGTCGGCGACCCCGATGAGGTCAACGACGATGCCTTTGCCGTGGGCCTTGGCCGCCTTGACCGCTCCAATGATGGTGCTGTCTCCGGCGGTTCCCAAAACGGTGACGTAGTCGGCACCGGCGGCGAAGGCGATGTCCGCTTCGAGCTCGCCGGCATCCATCGTCTTCAAATCGGCAAAGACAAGCTTGTCGGGGTGAGCTGCCTTGATGGCGGTGATGGCGCGAACACCCTCGCTCTTGATGAGTGGCGTCCCGAGCTCAAGAATGTCAACGTAGGGAGCGACCTGGGCGGCGAGCTCGAGAGCGGCCTCGGTGGTCAGAACGTCCATTGCAACTTGGAGTTTCATGATGTTTCCTTTTCTATTGGGGGAGGGGATGAAAATGTGAGAGCCGGGAGTGCGGGGCACTACTCGAGGTTCGCGTGGCGGGGCCAGATGTCATCGGCGGAGTGCCCCGATTGCTTCCACATGGTGTGGAACAGGGCATCACCTAACAGCACGGTGGTCTGCTCAAAAAGACCTCCCGCATATTGCTGGCTGAGGGAGCCTCCGCGATCGTGTTTCTGGGCTGCGGGGATGACAATGGTGACGGATGCCAGCTGCCCCAGCGGTGAATCCGGTGCGGTGGTGAGGGCAATGACGTGGGCTCCGGCATCCAACGCCGTCGTCGCGGCACGCACGATGACTCCGGTGGTTCCCGATCCGCTGGCCACGAAAAGCACATCGCCGGTCGTGATGGCGGGAGTCGTTACTTCGCCCACGACGTGCACGCTCAGCCCTAGGTGCATGAACCGCATCGCCGTCATCTTGAGTGCTAGTCCCGATCGCCCGGCGCCGAGAAAGAAGACACTCTCGGCGGAACCCAGTAGCGCGATGACCTCGGCAAACTTTTCGGCCGACGACTGCGAGAGCTCGGAGATGACGCCTGCAGTTTCCTCGGCAAAGAGCTCAAGTGACTGCGTTACGGTGAAGGTGTTGGGGGAACCTGTGATTGCCATAACCTCATCCTCTCCTCTTCTGGGTAGGGACAAAACGGGTCAAGGGGAGCGTTTGTCCTACTCTTTCAGGTAGGTAAGCCTGCAATTGGGTAGTCTGGAGGAATGGTCACCCCATCCGCCCCCACTCTTCCCACTGCCCCGGCGCCTTCATCCACCGGTCTGCTCGACGACTTGGCCCGCGTCGTCGGTAGCGCGCTCCTCGACATCGCCGAGAACCTCTCCGGGGTGCTCGCGCCCTACATCTCGCACTCGGCGCTGGTCATTTTTACCGAGGACTGCACGGGGCGGCCGCAGAAAAAATTTGGGGATCCCTCCATAACCGAGCACGTCACCATCGCCGAGCTCGATGTCATCCGAGCGAATGTCGCGAGCCAGGGTGGTTCGATCACGCAGACGACGGCGACCATCGCGGGAGCCCAGCATTCCATCGGCGCCTGGATCGCGAGCACCGGTGCTCTCCTGGTCTTGGTCAATCCCGTGACGCGCGGCACCGACAGCATGCTCGTGAAAATCTGGGAGCTGGGGGCACTCAGTATTCGGCAGCAGGTGAAAGCCGCACTGCCCGACTATCTGCGTGACTCTCGCGTTGCCTCAACGGAGCGCGCGCGCATCATCACGGAGATGACGGATGCTCACGCGACGACCCTGGAACTGTTGTTGGCGATGTTGCGCTCGCGCGATACGAGCGACGCCGAGGCACGACGCTCGGCCACGGATTTCGCCGCCAGTTCCATGGTTCGCCTCCGGGCGGTTTCGGATCGTGACCGCTCACTGTCAGAGGAGCCTGTGGCGGCAGCATTCGAGCGGCTTCGGGAAGATTTGCGTCCCCTGGCGCGGTTCGGGGATTTGGATGTTCAGTTTGTCGAACCTCCCCTCAACGGCCGCGCCCTTCCCGGCGAAGTTGCTCACGCGGGTAGGGCCATTGTGAGAGGGGCAGTGCTGGCTCTCGTTGAACAGCCGGGCGTCGGCAGGGTTCGCGTGCAGTGGGACTGCGACGGCAGCAACCTTCTGATCAACATCCGTGATGACGGACCGGGAACACTCACCCTTGAGACCCCCAGTGTTCGCCAACTCTCGACACGAATTTCAGCGCTGGATGGCCAGCTGACCATCGCCGCCACGGAAGGCTGGGGGTCGGACATCGTCGTGGTTCTTCCCCTCGATGCTCCGGTGGCTACAGGCAATACGGCGGGAGAGTGGGGATTCACTGCTCGGGAGTTCGAGGTCTTTAATCTCGTTGTTCAGGGATCACGCAACCGTGCCATCGCGACGGCTCTCAGCATCAGCGAAAACACGGTCAAGTTTCACGTTGCGAACATTCTGAAGAAAGTCGGAGCCACGAACCGCTCCGAGTTGGCGGCCCTCGTTCGGGCCTAGACGCCGAGACGCCGAGGCGCCCCCCGCCCCCCGAGGCACGCAACGAAAATTGCCCCCCACCCCAAAAGGGCGAGAGGCAACATCCGTCTGGAGGGAGGGTCTTTAGGTTCGTAGTATCGAGCCGCCGCTGCGCTTACGCGAGAGCGCATCGATAGTGGCCGCGGCGACGAGAACGCCACCGGTGACGAGAAAGTTGATGCCAGCCGGAAGACCGATGAGGCCCAGGCCGTTATCGATAATCGAGATCACCAGGGCTCCGACGATGGCGTTCATCATGCGCCCACGACCGCCGAAGAGGCTGACGCCACCCACGACCGCAGCGGCAACACCGTTCAGCACGATTGTGCGACCGGCGGTTGACTCGACCGAGCCAATGCGGCTGGCGTGCAGCAGTCCGGAGACCACCGCGAGGGTCGAACAGATAATGAAGGCTGTGATGCGGATCTTTGCAACGTCGATTCCGGCACGACGGCCAGCCTCGGGGTTCCCACCGACCGCGTAGAGGTAACGGCCAAACAGCGTTCGATCGAGCACGAAGGTGCCGATGAAAACGATGACGATGACGATGGGAATCACGATGGGGACGCCGGCAATGGCTTTGATGGAGACACTGCGGTTTTGATTCAGGATGGCAACGGCGACGCCGCCGAGCACTGCCATGAACGCGAGGCGAATGTAGAGCATGGCGATGGGACGCGTCGCGAGGCCCACTCGCGTGCGTCGACTGCGGTCCCAGAGGCCGATGAGCAATGAGGCGACGACCATGACGACCAGCATCGCCCAACCGGCCCACTCGGGCATGTTGCTATTCATGATGGCCTGAATGGCCGGAATGTCGACGCGGTAGATGCCGCCATCGCCGAGCATGATCAGCTGAAGGCCTTGGAACCCCAAGAAGAAGCCCAGTGTGACCACGAAGGAAGGCACCCTGATTTTGGCCACGAAGAGCCCCATGATCCAGCCCGTCAGCGAGCCGAAGGCCAGGGCAACGATGACCGATAGCAGTGGGTCGATACCCATCTTCTGGTTCAGTACGACGAACAGCGCCATTCCCACACCGGCGGTAACACCAGCGGCGAGGTCAATTTCGCCGAGAAGAAGAACAAAGACGAGAGCACAGGCAAGAACAGCGAGTTCCGCCGACTGCACAAAAAGGTTGGCAAAGTTCAACTTTGTCAGGAAGAAGGGACTCAGGCTCGAGAAGAGAACCGCGAGAAGAATGAGAGCGGAGACGGCCGGAAGGGCCCCCATTTCGCCGCTCCGCACACGCTGGAAATAGGCCTTGACCTGATCTCCGATGGTTCCTTCATGGCCGGTGGCCAGAGAGGTGTTGCTCATGAGAGGGCTCCTTCGGGAGATTTGGTGCCGGTGATATAGCCGACGACATCGTTGTAGTTTGTGTCGGCGGTCGCGAGGGAGGCAACCATGCCACCGAGGTAGAGAACGCTGATGTAGTCAGCAACTTGAAAGACATCCGCGAGATTATGGCTGATGATGATGACGCCGATGCCGTTGTCGGCGAGGCGGCGCACAAGGTTGAGAACCTGCTCCGTCTGTGCGACGCCGAGTGCCGCTGTGGGCTCATCGAGAATAACGAGTTTGGCGTTGCGCAGAACGGTGCGCCCAATGGCAACCGTCTGGCGTTGGCCGCCTGAGAGGGAGGAAACTTTTTGGCGAACGGACTTCACGGTGCGCACGGAGAGGCTTTGGAGCGCCTTTGTGGCGGCAAATTCCATGGCTGCTTCATCGAGGGTTCCGGTGCGGGTCTCTTCCCGGCCGAGGAACATGTTTTGCACGATGTCGAGGTTCTCGCACAGAGCGAGGTCCTGGTAGACAACTTCAATGCCAAGGTTGCTCGCCTGCTTGGGGTTCACGAGGTGAACATCGTTGCCGTCAAAACGAACAACGCCTTCGTCGAAGGGCTGCACTCCCGAGAGTCCCTTGATCAGCGTCGACTTTCCAGCACCGTTGTCGCCGACCAGTGCGGTGACCTTGCCGGCGTAGGCCGTGAAGTCAATTCCTTTGAGAACATCAACCGGGCCAAAGCTCTTTTTGATGCCGGTTAGTTCAATCAGTGGCGTATCCATGCCATCTCCTTTGATGCGTTCCAGTCCAACAGTGGCGTGGGGGTAATTCTGTCGCACGATGTGCGTTGGGTAAAGCGAAGAAGAAGGGCTTTCCCGTCGAGACCTGCTCGACGGGAAAGCCCCGGGTGTTATGGGATTACTTGACGCCGTACTTGGCGCAAGCGTCCGCAACGGCTGCCGTGCAGAGCTCAGCGGCCTTAGCGTCGCCAGCAGTGACAACGTCAATGACCTGCTCGGGGCCAACCTTGATGGGCGTGACAGCAACGAACGGGGTTCCGTCAGCCAGCTTCTTCGCAACGGAAGGAGTTTCGCCGTTCAGGATCTGAATTGCGAGATCCGAAGCAGCAGCGGCCTCAATCGATGCGGGCTTGTAGACCGTGCAGGTCTGCTTGCCGAGAAGGACATTCTGGAGACCGGCTACCGAAGCATCCTGACCGGAAACAGGAACGGTCTTGCCGTTCTTGTCGAGGATCGTGATGACCGAAGCAGCGTTGGTGTCGTTTGCTACCCAGACAGCGTCAACCTTGCCACCGAGGGTGGTGTAGGCCTGCTCGAATGCGGTGCCAGCCTTGGCGCCGTCCCAGGTTCCAGGAGTTTCGAATGCGGGCTTGATGCCAGCAGCCGACATGACAGCGACAGCACCGTCATAGAACATCTTGGCGTTTCCATCGGCGGGGTCTCCACCAACGTAAACCACGCTTGCGGTGGCGGCGTCAACGCCGGCAGCCATGAGGCCGTCAACGATGCACTGGCCTTCAATTCCGCCGACACCCTCGTTGTCGAAGGAGACGTAGTAGTCAGCTCCGGCGAAGGGACGGTCGTAGGCGATCGAGGGGATGCCCTGAGCCTTGGCCTTCTCGGCAACCGTTACAGCGGCACCTTGGAGGTCATCGAGGATCATGACGCCGCAGCCCTTGCTGAGCTGCTGGTCGGCGATCGTGGCGTACTTTGCGGTGTCACCCTGAGCGTTCTGGATGTCTGCTTCGAAACCAGCAGCCGTCAAAGCGTCGTTGAGTGCCGGGCGGTCGCTTGCCTCGTAGCGAGGTGAGGACTGAGTGTCCGGCAGGATGACGCAGGCACGCTTGCTAGCGGCTGTGGTGTCTCCGGTGGATGCGCTACAGCCCGAAAGCATGAGTGCGCCCGCTGCGGCAATGGCAGCAATTGAGAGTAATGAAGACTTCTTCATTAGTTCCCCCTTCTGAATGTTTTGTGACTTGGTTCCCGGCAAGCCGAGGTTGACTCGTCGGTGAGTCATCTGCTTATGTTGCCCCACCCAACAAAAGTCCGTCAAGTTCATTTGGTCACGAAACCATAACAAATAAGCCCATTGAGCGAATATGTTGCGTGAAACAACTTTAAGAGTAAGAATATTGGCCATGGGAGCGAGTAACTTTCCAGGAACGAAACTGGGCGGAAAACAGTCGCGACGCCGGGTTCTGACCCAGGCGGGTTGGCGTTCCGGAAGGAAAGCCGGAATGATGAATTCACGGCCATTCCCTCCGCGGCCGAAGATGAAGGATTCGCCTCGTGGTTACTAAACCCCTCGTGTCGCGCACGATTCAGGCGACAACGGGTAACAATCGTGAGCACATTCGTCGTCACAACCTTTCGGCAATCCTGAGGCTGTTGAGCCAGTCCGGGTCGATGCCCCGCAGCGCCCTCACGCAGCGAACGGGATTGAATCGTTCGACGATTTCTGACCTTGTCGCCGAACTCGTTGAACTCGGTCTCGTGGTGGAGACAGAGTCGATGGCAACTCAGGGCGTGGGGCGCCCTAGCCTCGTGGTCTCCCCCGCCGAAGACGTCGTTGCGTTTTCGGTGCATCCCGATATTGATGCGATTACGGTGGGGGTCGTTACCTTCTCTGGCAAGGTTATTCATAAGATCCGCCAGGTG
>Ga0114978_10003410_pt1 | contig 13013 bp, 11 predicted proteins | sample S_140212_EF_Meta_FD_87027 | JGI IMG/M metagenome (GOLD analysis project Ga0114978, IMG submission 87027) | Freshwater microbial communities from Lake Simoncouche, Canada to study carbon cycling - S_140212_EF_MetaG | ecosystem: Environmental > Aquatic > Freshwater > Lake | place: Lake...
GACTCCATGCAGCACTGCACAAAACTGTGGTAACGGCACCGATAGTTGCCTCACCGCGCACACTCTGCCAGGATGCTCCGATAGCAATTGCTGCAGCACCGTGTGTGCTCTCAGCCCCGAGTGTTGCTTGGTGACGTGGGATGCCAGCTGCGCCGCGACCGCTGATTCAAATTGCGTTGGTTTATGCGGCGCCACGGCCAGCGGCCTATGCACCACGCCCCACAACAACGGCGCATGTGCCAACGGCCCATGCTGCAGTTCCGTCTGCGCAGTTGATCCAAGTTGCTGCAGTATCAGTTGGGATAGCACCTGCGTCTTTGAAGCTGACTTCTACTGCGTCGCCGGTCCGCCAGTGCAATGCGGTCTCCCTGGCCAAGGTGGATGCACGTCATTGCACTCCACCCCCGGTTGCGAAGACACCGCGTGCTGCAATGTGGTGTGTGGGGTCGATCCCTCGTGCTGCTCGGGTGCGTGGGATCAATTCTGCGTGCAATGGGCCGTGCAATACTGCGGCGCATGCACGTTGGCATGTCCAGCAAACGCCACCACAGAACCGGAAACATGTGGCACGCGCAACAACGACCCATGTGAAAGCGCTGGTCAAACCGCCACGCCGATGGCAATCACTGGCGGCGGCGCATGCGGGCAACTGAACGGAACTGTGGTCAATGGAGTATGGAACGGCGATCGTGACATTTATTCGATCACCATTCCTGATACGGATGGCGATGGCTTGGCTCGCGCCACTCTGCACCTTGCATCCACTATTCCAACGTTTGCGGTCATGGTTCCCGCTTCGTGCCCAGTGAATATTCCGGCGGCACTGATCAAGGTCAACGCACCGAATTGCGTCGACGTCACCGCCGCGGCATGCATTGCGCCCGGCAACTACTGGGTCCTCGTGGCGCCAGGAACATTCCCCACCCCAGGTGCCAGCGCCAACATCCTGTGCGATTCCATTCCCAGCTACAACGTGCGCGTTGAAGTTTCGCAACTCGGCTGCTCGCCAGTCTGCTCCATCAATGCCGGACCCTGCTTTGAAGTGCATGCAACTCCCGGCTGCAACAACGCCACCTGCTGCAGCGCCACCTGCGCCATCGACCCATTCTGCTGCAGCAGCACCTGGGACTATGACTGCGCTCGCCAAGCAGCAGTCACCTGCAATGCCCCAATTCCGGTCAACGACACATGCGCCGGTGCGCTGCCAATCAGCGTTGGGGAGACCATCGAGTTCAGCACCATGCGCGCGGCAGTGGAAGCGCCTGGAATTCCTTCAACGTGTAACGGTAGCACGGGCCTCAACATCGGTCCTGACCTGTGGTACTCGTACAACGGCGAACGCTCCGGCAACGTGGTGGTGAACACCTGCGGATCGGCGACCGATCTTCGCATCGTGGTCTATGGCGGCACATGTGCCGTACCGACGCTGGTTGGCTGCGGTTCGAGCAGCGTGGTGTGCAGCCCGAGCACCGGCGCGCGCGTGCAGTTCTCATCAATCTGCGGCAACACCTATCTGATTCGGGTTGGCGGAGAGACCGCGCAGATTGCTGGCCCCGGACGCATTTCGCTGACAGCGCCAGGACCAGTCTGCCCTGCCTTCTGCCCACCAGACCTCAACCGCGATCATGTTGTCGATGGCGCCGACCTCGGCATGCTGCTTGGCAATTGGGGCTTCTACGGCACGGGCGATTTGAACATTGACGGCCAGATCAATGGCGCGGATCTTGGCATTCTGCTCGGCGCGTGGGGCGCGTGTCCCTGAATTCAGGCATGGGACTCGGCCAGACTCAAGCATGAATCAGGCATGAATCAGGCATGATTCAAACGCGGGGATAGCCACTCTTCAGACCAAGTTCACGTGCGGCGCAGTTCACGCGCGACTCAGTTCAAGCGCCTTCGGCCTTCAACAGTTCTGCAAGCGCTCGACGCATGATCTTGCCCGTGGGGTTGCGCGGCAGCATTTCCACCACGCGGAACTCACGCGGAACTTTGTAGGGCGGAAGCTTGTCGCGTACAAAGGCGCGAACGGCTGGCTCGTCCCACTCAACGCCTTCCTTCAATTCAACAAAGCAAATCGGCACCTCGCCGCGTGATGGGTCGTGCAGGCCAACCACCGCTGCATCCTTCACGAACGGATGGTGCGCAACCACTTCCTCAATCTCGCGCGGGAACACATTCTCGCCCGCGATGATCAACATCTCTTTGATGCGCCCAGTAATGAATAGGAATCCGTCATCATCAATGCGACCCATGTCGCCGGTCTTGAAGTATCCATGTTCATCAAACACGCTGGCCGTTAAATCCGGAAGGTTGTAGTAGCCCTTCATGACATTGGCGCCCTTGATTCGAATTTCGCCGTCTTCATTTCGACCCAGCACCCGACCGTCCGGCGCAACGATCCGCTCTTCCACGCGCGGTAGCGCACGGCCAACCGAGTGCGGTCGGTACTCTTCCGGCAAGCACCAATTGGTGCACGGCGATGTTTCCGTGAGGCCGTAGCCCTCGTTGATTCGCTTGCCGAAACGCTCAAAGAACGTGGCGGCAACCTTATCCGGTAGCGGTTCGCCGCCGGAAACCACATAACGAACGCTGCTGAAATCCGTGGGCTCCACCTTGCGGGTGTGCAGCATCGCATTGAACATCGAAGGAATGGCAACAAACACCGTGGGCTTATGCGCGCGCGCAAGTTCAAACAACTTGGCTGGCACAAATCGAGCCGTGTACACCGCCAAGCATCCGCTGGCGAGTGGCAAGAGTGTTAGGACGGTCAGTCCAAAGCTGTGGAACTGCGGCAGCACACCAAGCATGATGTCCTGCTGATCAAACTCTGCCCATTCAAAGACCTGCTTCACGTTCTCGGTAAGGTTGGCATCCGAGAGCATCACGCCCTTCGGCCGCCCACTGGTGCCGCTGGTGTAGAGGATGACCATGGTGTCATCGGACGCAGCAGACTGACCAAATCGAACCGGCGGAATGCCAGTGAATCGCATCTTGTCCAGACGGATGACTTCCAGACCAGGAATCGGACCGCCAATCAAGTCAAGCATCGGCCCCACGGTAATGACGGCATCAAGCCCTGCATCTTTGGCGATGTACTCCAGATCGCTGCGTGAGAGCAAGTAGTTGAGCGGCACCGCAGTGCGACCGGCTGCCCAGATACCAAGGAGCGCCGGAGCAAACATCCCGGAGGTGGGAAGCAGGATGCCCACGTTGCGCGCCGAACTCTGCTGCTGCACCGCGCGCGCCAGGTGCCAGGATGCCACCAGTGTGGTGGCGCCGGTCCAGGTGCGGAAGTCGTCCACAGCAACCGGTCGGAAGGCGCGGCGGGTCAAGCTCCATTGAATCTGTCGAAGGAGTGGCATGTTTCGTGTAGCGGAAGGATTCCGAGCGTCGATACCATACATTCGTGCGAAGGACCGCCACCAAACCCCATGCCATCTTGGCCACATTTGCTCGGCTGATCCCCCAAGTAGATGCCCTTCGAACCGCGCACATCCTGTGCGCTGCGGCACTCGTTGCAGGCGGTTGCCAACAGGAAAAAACGGCCAATCTTGACGATGCACTGCGGGCGTACGACGCCAAGCGGTACGCCGAATGCCTACGAATCTCCAAGGACGTGCAGTCACAGTCCACCGACCAGGCGCTGCGCCAACAGGCGGCATACATGGTGGGTCGGTCCGCCAACGAACTGAACAAGGACGAAGAAGCGCGCAGTGCCTTTGCCATTGCTGCACGAAGCGCTGACCCCGTCGTCGCCGGGCGCGCCATGGCCATGCAGGGCGCCATGGCCGTTGAGGATGATCGCTGGGCCGATGCCGCCAGTTCATATACCGCAGCCGCCAGCAAACTCACTGGTGCAGAGCAAGCGCAAGCCCGCGAGCAGGCAGCGGATGCTGCAGCCAAAGCCGCCGAGGTGCGTCGATTGGCTGCAACTCCCCGGCCCGCGGCCAACGCGGCTGCCACACCGGATAATCCGCCAGCCAACCCGCCAGCGCCTCCCGCACCGGCAGGCACCGCCGTGGCGCTCGCACCAGCCGCTGACACTTCCCCGTGGACCATTGCTGCGGGCGTCTTCAGCACCGAAACTGCTGCACGCCAGCGCGCCACCACGCTTGCCAAAGAGGCGAAGCGCGCGGGACTCCCAACGCCGCGTGTGTTTCCAATGCAAGCTGCAAACAAGCGCGTATGGATTGTTGAAGTTGGATCCTTTACCGATCGCGCCCCCGCCGATGCGGCACGGAAAAAGATCTCCACGGCCGATGCGGTCGTTGCGCACTCACGCGTTCCAGCGCCGCCAAAGTGATGGATGCACTGTTGCCAGCGCACGCGCGTTACGGCGTGACACCGGCAGCAGCGCTGGCAAGTTCCTGATCTTCGCGCTGCTTCATCGGAACATACTGTTCGTTGAACCACCGGTACCAGGCGCGCATGTCCCAACCAAGGGCGGCGGTGTTGGTGCCTGAGTCATAGCTTGAAATGGCAACCAATGAATCGTGAACGCTGCCGTGATAAATGGTCACTTCGCAGTCCTGAACGCGCATCACCACGCCTTCAATCAGCTGACCGATCACCGGCTGATACGCGCCCGCGTTGTCACCCACTACTGGGATGACATTCGCGACGTAACTGATGGTTCGCCCCGTGGCTATCCACGCTTTGTCACCCTTCGTTGTGGGTGGCGCTGATTGAGCAAACTGCGCAAAGATCAGGGTTGGCAGCGTCTCCACCGCATGGATCGCACCCGCCAGAATCCCGGCGCGATCAACCCAATCATGATTGTCAGAACGCAGCCCGTCATCAAGCGCGGCAAGTACGGCGCTCACCGGCGGCGTATTGATGCGCCGCGTTGCTTCAGCACGGATGGCCGCGTCATCATCTTGAATCGCTACCGATGCCAGCGCAAACTGTCCCTCCGCACCGCCCTTTGCAAACGCATCGAGCATGGCAAGTACGGCGTCGTGCTTCTGCCCGCGCAGCGCGGTGTACATGGATTCAAACGACGCGGGATCAACGGACTCACGCACCGTGGCCGCACCAGCGGCGCGCGCCTTGGTGGTGGCATTCGCGGAGAAGTTGCGCGAACGCACCGCTTGGAACGTCGCATCAAATTGCGCCCACGCTTCGGGAGTTCCGGGGCGGACATGCTTCGGCGCCATGCGTGGCACACCGCCCTTGGTGGGGAGCGGCGTCAGAAGCATGGCGGGCACGCGCGCCCGGCGGAATTGTTCAGGAATTCCGCCTTCAATGGTGCCGGGGGGCGGGGTCATCGCTCCGCTCAGCGATGCCATCGCTCCGCTGATAGCGCCGCCGAGGAGGCATCCGAACGAAATCAGCATGGCTGGCGCATGGCGACGGCTTCGCATGGCTCTACGATACGGCATGCTTCCACTTGGACAGTCGGATTCCACCCCCACGGCCACCATCTTTCAACGCCTGGGGGGCGCGGAGCCATTCTGGCGAATCGCGCGCGCCTTCTACGGGCGCATCGACAAGCACACTGACCTCCGACCGATGTTTCCGGCGGACCTTGAGGAACCGATCCGGAACCAAGCGGAGTTCCTCATGCAGTATTTCGGCGGGCCGCAGGACTACAGCAACCGCAAGGGGCACCCTCGCCTGCGCATGCGACACGCGCCGTACAAGATTGGCGTGGCGGAGCGCAACTGGTGGATGGACACCATGCGGCTGGCACTGGAAGACGCGGCCATTCCCGAGCCGGAGCGCGCGGAGATGATCAAGTACTTCGAACACGTGGCAACGTTCCTTATCAATACGGATTGAGGCGTTGTGGCATCACGCCGGCGTACTGGCCCGCATTCGCCTTACGAGGACGGCCGCTGAGCGCGGCCCTGTCCTCTCCGGCGCCTGCGGCCAGGTTGGCAGTGGTGACATCGTGGCTTTGTAGTGACTTATGCAACTCTGCGTCACTTATGCGTGTGCTGCGTACTCAATCACAGCTTGGGCGAGGCGGTCGTATTGTTCAGCCTGATTGTAAATCTGCGCAGAGGCGCGGGCGTGCCAGCGTCCGCCGAATTCCACGATGGGAATCTCGATCAGGTGGTCGCGATAGAGCGCCTCTTGGAATTCGACTGGTGATGCAAATTGCGACGGGATCTCGGCGGGGAGCGGTACGGCGCACATTGAGCCAAGCATGCTGCCATCGATCGGAGACACCGGTTCAAGTTCCCAACGCTGGCACAACATGCGGTGCACCCATGCAGCCATCTGGTGATTGTGCGCACGCACGGCCGGCCAACCGAATTGCGCCATGAAATCGATCGCGGCGCCGGCGGTCATCCATGCTGCAAGGTCGCGCGTGCCCTGCCAGTCAAACTCGGCGGTAAAGCCTTCGTCAAGAAAGTGGCTTACTGTGGCTGGTTTAATGACATTTCTGAATGCTGGATCTACCCACAGCACCGCACTGCCCTTGGGTGCGCAGCACCACTTATGAAGATTGCCCGTCCAATACGTTGCGCCGATCGCTTCCACATTGACGTCAAGCATGCCGGGCACGTGTGCCGCGTCCACCAAGATTTCAATCCCACGTGCGCGACATTCGCGCGCAATGTCCGCAACTGGAAATACAAGTGCGGTTGGACTGGTCACCTGATCAATCACCACTAACCGTGTGCGTTCAGTGCATGCGCCCATGACCGCTTGGGTCACTTGCGCAGGATCCATGATCGGTAGCGGTAGCGCGCACTCCACATACACAGCGCCACACTGGCGGGCGCGGAATTTCATGGTGTTGCGCACGGCGTTGTAGACATGACTGGTGGTCAGCAATTCATCACCAGCCTTGAACTCCATCGATCGCAATACCGCGTTCACACCCTCAGTGGCGTTGGTGACGAAACCAAATGAGTCGGGCTGCATGCCAAGAAATTCTGCAACACGCAAACGACTTGGCTGAAGGAGTTCGCGAATGCGTCGTCCAATCATTTCAATCGGGCGACTCTCCAAGCGATCTTGCGCAGCGATGTATGCCTCGCGCACCGCGCGCGGGCATGCACCAAAGCTGCCGTGATTCAGGAAGGTGTACGACCGGTCAAAGATCCACAAACGATCAAGGCGCGGCGCCAGCGGGGTCGGCGCGGATGGAATCTGGGTGCGGAAGTGGCCCACAGAGGCGGCATTTGGAGTGTCGAGCGGCATGCCGGAACCATACCGGGGGAGCCGTGGACCACCGGAATCTGACCCTGGGTCGGGTGGCGCCAATAAAAAGTGCAGGAGAAACCGCCGAATAGCCGTTGATTCGGTAGTCGTTCGTACTAACATAACCCGAACGAATTCTGCAGTCGAGCAAGGACGACTGCCGAAGACCTAACAAGCACCGCACTGGCGATGCGCCGACTCGTTGAAACGAGCCAGCACCTGACGGACGAGACGGTTCAGCCGCCAATTCACCTGACACCCCAAACAACGGAACACGCCATGAAACTCCTTGCAACACTTCGATCACTCCTCGCTCCTGCTGGCGCACCACTTGTCGTGCTCGGGCCAGGCGGCGACTTCACTGAGCACGTCTTTGAGCGCGCCGGACGACTGACCGTGGAACGCCCCGCCTGTCACACCATGCAAGAGATCGAGACCGATGCCGATCCATTCAGCGCTCAGGCTGAACACATCACCGCCCGTTCGCGCCGCCACCGACTTTCCCGCTTTCTTTCAGAATCCGCCGAGGAAATTGCAGTACTCGACGTTTCACCACGCACCGCTTCTGTCATCACTCTAAACGAGAACGAATCCAATGAATCTCACCCCCAAGCAGTTGCGAATCTTCGAATTCATCCGTCAGCACCGCGCGCACAAGGATTACTCCCCAACGATGCAGGAGATCGCCGACTCACTCGGCGTCACCAAAGTGACGGTGTTCGAACACGTCGAAGCGCTCATCAAGAAGGGCGCGCTGGTGCGCGAAGCGAACAAGAGTCGCTCTTTGTCGATCGCTGACGACGCGGAATTGCCGAGCGATTCTTCGGATCGCCAGTTGCATAACGATGGTCCAATTCCGATGCCTCTGCAGTTCCCTCTTGTAGGCAGAATTGCAGCCGGACGCCCGATCGAGAAGTGCGCTCAGGACGAGACGCTTCGCCTGGAAGAACTCTTTGGTCCACGCCGCGGTCAGACGAACGCCATGTTCGCGCTGCAAGTGGACGGCTGGTCGATGCGCGACGAGGGCATCTTTGACGGCGATTACGTCATTGTTGAGCGCCGAGAAACCGCCCGCAACGGCGAACGCGTGGTCGCCCTGCTCCCTGGTGGCGAGACCACCCTCAAGACCTTCTTCAAGGAGCGCGATGGTCGCATTCGTTTGCAGCCTGCCAACCCAGACTTCGAGCCAATCATTGTCGATAGCTGCGAAATTCAGGGCGTAGTGATGGGCGTGATGCGTCGGTACTAAAGCGCGAGCGTTACGACCGCGTAAGCGATTCGACAAGTTCCACGGCGGCGTCTTCGGGCGAACGCTTAGCGGTGATCGCTTCGCGCATGCTCCTGACGATGGCGCTGCCGACAATGGCGCCGTCGGCGTGGGCAGTTACCGCTCGGACGTGGGCGGCCGTTGAGATACCAAATCCTGCCGCAATTGGAAGCGAAGTCGTCGCACGGATGCGCGCGATCAAGGGCGCGATATCGGGCGATTCCGTTCGCTCGCCAGTGATCCCCACGCGAGCGAGTGCGTACACAAATCCACTGCAGAGCGCGGTGATCCGCGCAATACGTGCATCGCTTGAAGTGGGCGACACCAAGAGCGTGCAGGTGATGCCCGCTGCGTCGCAGGCAGCGCGCAGCGCGGGGGCGTCTTCGATATCGATATCTGGAACGATCAATCCATCAAAGCCAGCCGCGGCAGCATCGCGCGTGAAACGCTCAACGCCCATGCGGTCAACAATGGAAACACTCACCATTGCAATGAGCGCTGCATCCACTTGGGCACGGACAGCGCGGACGGTTTGAAAGACTCCCGCGGGCGTGCAACCGGCCAGGAGAGCCTCATGCATTGACTCGGCAATAACAGGTCCATCCGCGATCGGATCGCTGAACGGAATACCAACCTCGATGATTGAGCCGCATGCGGCCGCAAGGCGCGGCAAGAGCAACCCGGTCGACGCCAGGCTTGGGTAGCCAGCGGTAACAAACGGTAGAACCGCCGGACGCCCCGAAGCCCGACACCGGGCAAACGCGCGGGCAACGGCGTCAGGCGCAACATGATCAGCGGTCGTAGGCATTCCGACATCGTAGGGTGCGTGCCAACCGTGGGGCTACAATCGCCGCGCCGCGGCCCCGTAGCTCAGCGGCCTACGGGAGATGGCAAGAAACAAGCTAGAAACGCGAAGGTTCGGAAGGGACTTCCCACGAAACTTCCCCCAGATTCGGACGCGGACCGCACCGCCAGCCCCGGCGCTACCGATCCGCTGGCGCTCATGGTGGCAACACTCAGCCCGAGCCAGCGCGAGCGGCTCCGGGCGATTCTAGGTGGCGATACGGGCGGCTAGCAGGCAGAATCCGGAGCATCATCGCCTATAGGCGTCCGCAACCTGTCCACAATGGCCGCCTTTCGTGGCTAGCCTGCCCGCATGAACCAATCAGTTGAAGAACAACTGGCCAGTATGCGATTGAGCATTGTGGCCCTCCAATCCAAAGTCGATGAACTTGGCGTAGCCCTGGCCGAAGTAACCGCCGCGGCAGCCCGCTCAGATGCGACCTTCGATACCGTTCGTTGTAAGAAGTTGCAGGTGCTCGATGATGATGGAAAGCTACGCATATGGGCTGGCACCGATATCGACGGCAATGCCGGCATGGCGTGGTGCGACAAGGACGGGAAGGGGCGCATCCTCGCTAGCACCTCGGCCGACGGCAGGGCCGGCATGACGTGGTTTGACAAGGACGGAAAGTCTCGCATAGACGCTAGTACCTGGACCGACGGCAATGCAAGCATTGGCTTGTTCGACACGGACGAGAAGAATCGCATCGTCGCTAGCACCTTGGCCGACGGCAGGGCCGGCATGACGTTGTCCGACAAGGACGGGAAGGGGCGCATCCTCGCTAGCGCCTCGGCCGACGGCAGGGCCAGCATGACGTGGTTTGACAAGGACGAGAAGTCTCGCATAGACGCTAGTACCTGGGCCGACGGCAGGGCCGGCATGACGTGGCTCGACAAGGACGGGAAGACGCGCATCGGCGCTAGTACCTGGACCGACGGCGATGCACTCATGACGTGGTTCGACAAGGACGAGAAGGCGCGCATCCTCGCTAGCACCTTGGCCGACGGCGATGCATTCATGACGTGGTTTGACAAGGACGGGAAGACACGCATCCTCGCTAGTACCACGGTCGACGGAGGTGCCGGCATGACGTGGCTCGACAAGGACGGGAAGGTGCGCATCCTCGCTAGCGCCTCGGCCGACGGCAGGGCCGGCATTGCGTGGCTCGACAAGGACGGGAAGTCTCGCATCGAGGCTGGCACTGATACCGACGGCACCGTAGGCCTGCCCACCACCGACCTCCAGCCCAAACCCTAAGCGCGGCCGCGGTATCGCACGCCCTAACGTTAGGCCCGCACCGCGACAGCCGACAAGCACCGTAAATCGTTGTCAAATGGGCATAGATAGACTTCTATCCCATGGACAATCTTGAATCTCGCATCCGGGCCCTTGAGGCAAGTAACCGTCGCCAGCGCAACTCCATCACCGCGTTGGCAGCGATCATCGTCGGAGGCACGCTCATCGTGGCGACGCGACCTGCTGGCAATGCGACGTTTGACTACGTGACTTGTAAAGGCTGGGCGGTCGTCGACCAGGATGGAACGGAGCGCATCAACGCGGGCACTACATCCGCCGGCGGTGCCGGCATGACGTGGTACGACAAGGACGGGAAACCGCGCATCCAGGCTAGCACCTTGGCCGACGGCAATGCAAGCCTTGTCTTGTTCGACAAGGACAAGAAGAATCGCATCCAGGCTAGAACCTTGGCCGACGGAGATGCAAGCCTTGTCTTGTTCGACAAGGACAGAAATAATCGCATCCAGGCTAGTACCTTGGCCGACGGCTTTGCCACCATGAAGTGGCTCGACAAGGACGGGAAGTCTCGCATCCAGGCTAGCACCTTGGCCGACGGCAATGCCAGCATGACGTGGCTCGACAAGGACGGGAAAGCGCGCATCGACGCTGGCACCTTGGCCGACGGCACTGCCGGCATGACGTGGCTCGACAAGGACGAGAAGACACGCATCGAGGCTGGCACCAACCCTCATGGCGAAGCCGGTGTGACGTGGACGGACGGGGACGGGAAGACGCGCATCGGCGCTAGTACCTGGACCGACGGCAATGCAAGCCTTGTCTTGTTCGACAAGGACGAGAAGAATCGCATCGCCGCTGGCACTATGCCCAACGGAGATGCCGGCATGACGTGGCTCGACAAGGACGGGAAAGCGCGCATCGAGGCTAGTACCTTGGCCGACGGCTTTGCCGGCATGAAGTGGCTCGACAAGGACGGGAAGTCTCGCATCCAGGCTAGCACCTTGGCCGACGGCATTGCCATCATGACGTGGCTCGACAAGGACGGGAAAGCGCGCATCCAGGCTAGCACTACATCCGCCGGCGGTGCCTGCATGACGTGGCTCGATAAGGACGAGAAGACACGTATCTTCGCTGGCACCTTTGCCGACGGAGATGCCGGCATGACGTGGTACGACAAGGACGAGAAGACACGTATCGCCGCTGGCACCTTGGCCGACGGCGGTGCCGGCATGACGTGGCTCGATAAGGACGAGAAGACACGCATCGAGGCTGGCACTAAAGCCGACGGCTTTTCCGGCATGACGTGGCGCGACAAGGACGAGAAGTCTCGCATCGGCGCGGGGACCTGGGCCGACGCCAGGGCCGCGATCACGTGGTTCGACACGGAGGAGAAGGAGCGCATCAGCGCTGTAACCTTAGCCGACGGCAATGCAAGCATTGCCTGGTTCGACAAGGACGAGAAAAATCGAATCAACGCGGGCACCATGCCCAATGGCAATGCTGGCATTGCATGGTTCGACAAGGACGTGAAGGAGCGCATCAGCGCTGTAACCTTGGCCGATGGCGTAGCCGGTACAGCGTGGCTCGACGTGGACGGGAAGGAGCGCATCATTGCTAACACCTCTTCTGGAGGCAGTGCAAACATGGTGTGGCTTGACAAGGATGGGAAGCCACGCATCAGCGCTGGCACTAAGCCTGACGGCGCCATAGGCCTACCCACCGCTGACCTCAAGCCCAAGCCCTAAGCGCTACGCCGCTCATCGCGCCGCACCTGACTACGACACTGCCTATAGGTAGACTTTGCCCATCGGCAAGAACGGACAAGAAGCCACGCTACCGATCATGCCGGACGCCCGAGAAGCATTCGAGGCCTTGCGGCGATTGAATCCAGCGTCGGCGCTTGTGGTTCCCTTTGTCCCTGCCGTCGAAACGTTCTACCGTGACCTCGAGAACGCCGGCATTCAAAGTAGGACCGCCAGCGGCGCCGGCGCGCCCAACGCCAACGGCGAACGCGTGGACTTTCACGCGCTCCGCACCACGTGCGGTACGACACTCGCGAACGCCGGCGTTTCGACCATGCACCTGAAGCGCTTGATGCGTCACGCCAGCATTGCCACCACCGACAAGCACTACGCGAAACTCCGCACAACAGACCTACGCTCGGAGCTGGAGCGAGCCAACGAGCGGAGCAATCAACTCGCCGCAACCGGCACCGATGGACTTCCCCCGAAACTTCACCCCACAACCGCCACAAACAGGGCAATTCAGGGTACGACGAGGAGCAAAGTGACCTTTCGAAACACGCGGCGCACCGCGTCTATAAGTGCTTATGAGATTGGCAACTACGTACACTCAGGTACCTCCGGAAACAATGAGGTACAACACTCCTCGAAAGCCGGCCCCGTAGCTCAGCGGCCCAGAGCCGTCGACTCATAATCGATAAGACCTCGGTTCGAATCCGAGCGGGGCTACTTCTTTCAGGGCGGGATCAGC
>Ga0114978_10003411_pt1 | contig 13011 bp, 12 predicted proteins | sample S_140212_EF_Meta_FD_87027 | JGI IMG/M metagenome (GOLD analysis project Ga0114978, IMG submission 87027) | Freshwater microbial communities from Lake Simoncouche, Canada to study carbon cycling - S_140212_EF_MetaG | ecosystem: Environmental > Aquatic > Freshwater > Lake | place: Lake...
GATAATAATGACGCTGATGTCTCTCCGGTATTCAAATGGGATTTTACCCGTCCTCGCGGCCGCTCTGGCGCTGAGCCTCCTTGGTGGCTGCGCCTCGGTGCGATCCACGGCGATTTATTACACGCCCTACACTGCGAAATACCGTCAGCCCAAACCTCCCGGGACGCTGATTCCGATTTTGGGCAAGGCTCCAAAAGAGGGCTACACCGCCATTGGCCGGCTGGCTTTTGAGACGGATCTGGGCTGGAATTTTCTACGCAAGAGCATGATCTATAACGCGCAGATCACCGGGGCCGATGCCGTGATTCTCAAAGGCGTCAACACGCGCCAGCAGCGCTACCTCACCCAGGTTCCGCCGCAGGTTGAGTGGATACCAGTCGGAAACTACTACCGGAATTGCCGCGAGGGAGAAACCTATGGCGGCACAAACTGGGTGCCTTTTTTCCGCCCCGGCTACGTGCAGGAGAACATCGAGAACATTACGGCGATTGACTCGGAGATGATTGTCTTGAAAAAATAGTGCCCATGGCCTCTCCGCTTTCCTTGGACACCTTTGAGCGTCCCGTGCTCAGGCCCCCCGGCGGGGAGGACAAGGTGCTGTTGCATTCGTGCTGCGCGCCGTGTTCCGGCGAGGTGATGGAGGCGATGAGGGCCTCGGGCTTGAAACTCACCATCTTTTTTTACAACCCGAACATCCATCCCCGCACGGAATACGAACTGCGTAAATCCGAAAATATTCGTTTCGCGGAGAAGCACGGCATCCCTTTTATTGATGCCGACTACGACACCGATAATTGGTTTGAGCGGGTCAAGGGTCTGGAGCGCGAACCCGAACGCGGGGCCCGTTGTTCGCAGTGTTTTGACATCCGGTTCGAGCGCACGGCCCTTTACGCCCGGGAAAACGGCTTCGCGGTCATCACAAGTTGCCTGGGCATCTCACGCTGGAAAAACATGGAGCAAATCAACGACTCCGGCGCACGCGCCGCCTCCCGTTATCCCGGCATGACCTATTGGACCTTCAACTGGCGCAAACAAGGCGGAGCCGAGCGGATGGTCGAAATTTCCAAACAGGAGCAATTTTACATGCAGGAATATTGCGGATGCATTTACTCGCTGCGCGACACCAACAAGTGGCGGACAGCCAACGGGCGGCCCAAAATCGTGCCTGGGGAAAAATATTACGGCGCGGAGGAAAAAGAAAACAGCTAAACCGAAAGGCCCGCTCCAACTTGACGTTTCCGTCACACCATAGCGCTTGCCTTGTCGTCTGCATCGGCTAAAGCGAGTCCATGGCGGATACGGTGCTCATAGTCGAAGACGAGGCGGATGTCGTCGATCTGCTCCGCTATAATCTGAGCAAGGCGGGGTTTTCCGTCCTGATCGCCAAGGATGGCCTGCAAGGCCTGGAAATGGCCCGCAAAAACCGGCCCGACATCATCGTGCTCGACATCATGCTGCCCGGCATGGACGGCTATGCCGTCTGCAAGGCGCTCAAAAAGGATCCGGTCACGGAATCCCTGCCCATCGTCATGCTCACGGCCAAGAGCGAACTCAGCGAACGGGTTCACGGCTTGGAAATCGGGGCGGACGATTACGTCACCAAGCCCTTTAGCCCGCGCGAACTGGTTCTGCGCGTTCAAGCCCTGCTCCGCCGTCTGCGCACCAGCAACCAGGGGGACGCGCTGGAAGTGGACGACTTTCAAGTGAATAAAAGCACCTTCGAAATCCGTCTCAAAGGCCAGCGGCTTGAACTCACCGCCACGGAATTCAAACTCCTCACCCTCCTGATCGAACGCCGGGGCCGAACTATGTCCCGCGACACCCTGCTTTTCGACGTCTGGGGCTACCAGAACGCCATAGACACCCGCACGGTGGACACCCACATCCGCCGCCTGCGGGAAAAACTCGGCCCGCATTCATCACGGCTGGAAACCATCCGGGGCGAGGGCTATCGTTTCAACCCACTCACGGACTCTTGACTCTCTGGACGGCACTTCCCGGCATCGGCATCGCCACGGCGGCGGGAGTTTATTTGTATTTCAAGGTCGTCCGGCCGCTCTCTCAATTGCGGGAAACCCTGCGCCGGATGGCCGCAGGAGATTTCCGGCCCGTGCTGATGAACTCCCGCAGGGGCGCCTTCCAGGAAACCTCCGGCCACATCCGCCGGATTTCCGAGCAACTCCAGCAACTCGACCGGCAGATCGCCGATGAGGGATTCAGCCTGCGCGCCATTCTCTCCAGCATGGTCGAGGGCGTGCTCATCACCGACCGCTCGCAAAGAATCCGGCTCGTGAACGAGCCGCTGCACCGGATGTTCGCGATGAAACAATCCCCCGTCAACCGCACCGTCATGGAGGCTTTTTGCAACCACGAATTGCAGCAGGCCATCGAGCAGGCGCTCCGCGACGGGAAGCCGCGCCATATCGAGATCTCCCTTCAAACCTCCGAGCCGGAGGGGTATTCCACCAAGTATCTGGAGGTTTGCGCCGGGGGATTGAATCCCAAGCCGGACGGGCTCACCCTCGGGGCGGTGGTGGTTTTTCACGACATCACCGCGGTGAAAAACCTGGAGGGCGTCCGGCGCGAATTCGTCGCCAATGTGTCGCATGAGTTCCGCACCCCGCTCTCCATCATCAACGGCACCATCGAGACGCTGCTCGATGGCGCCCTGGACGACAGGCCCGTGGCGGAAAAATTCCTCAAGGTCATGCACCGGAACGGCGAGCGCCTCACCCTGCTCATCGAGGATCTGCTCACCGTTTCCCGCATGGAACACCGCTCACCCCAGATCAAACTTCAATTCGTCGCCCTGCCTGCCGTGCTGAACCGTGTCATCGAGGGACTCGAACCCGCCTTTGCGAAACGCCACGCCAGCGTGAGCGTGGATTGCCATCCGGAGGCTGCGGAAATCGAAGCCGACCCGCACCGCATTGAGCAGGTCTTTACCAATCTCCTGGAAAACGCACTCCGGCACGGCCCGACCGATGGCACCCGCATCCGCATCACGGCTGTCCGCCGGCAAAATGATGTGGAAATCGTATTTTCCGACAATGGCCCCGGCATCCCCTACGACGATCAACCGCATATCTTCGAGCGGTTCTATCGTGTCCACAAGGATCGCTCCCGTAGCGCCGGCGGCACCGGCCTCGGGCTTTCCATTGTCAAACACATCGTGCAGGCCCATGGCGGAAGTGTTTCCGTTGCAAGCGTGCCGGGCCGTGGCGCCTCATTCAAGGTCCTTCTGCCCCTTGCCAAAAACCCTCCGCAAAATCCGCCAGCCGCCCAGGCCCCGACTGTCCATGCAGCGTGATCCCCGTCCCGTGGGAATCCGTGGATTCCTCATTGATTCTCCCTCACCCAACCGCTTGCGAGGCATTCGCGACGGTGCGCTGCTCATCGAAGAAGGAGTCATTACCGCCTGTGGAAACTACGAGTCCCTCCGCGCGACCCAAGCCGGGCGCGACATCCGCTGGATGCATTCCCCGGAAGGCGTGATCGTTCCGGGCCTGATCGACGTGCATGCGCATCTGCCGCAATACCCCGCGGTTGCCCGCCACGCCGAGTCCCTCCTGCCGTGGCTGCAACAGCATATCTTTCCGCTCGAAAAACAATTCAAGGCCGCCACCGCGCGCGGGCAGTCCCGCGGATTTTTTGAAGACCTCGCCCGCCACGGCACGACCTGCGCCATGCTTTACGCCGCCGTGTTTGCCGACAGCGCGGAGGCCGCGTTTTCCGCTGCGGAGGAAAGCGGTCTGCGGATCATCCTCGGCAAAGTCATGATGGATGTCGGCGGCTCAGGCTCCCCCGCACCGGAAAAAAGTCCCGACCAATCCTGCGCCGAAAGCGAGTCGCTCTGCCGCAAGTGGAACGGCCGCGATGGCGGACGCCTCGAATACGCCTTCAGCCCCCGTTTCGCGGTCTCGTGTTCCGGCGAACTCATGCGCCGGGCCGGCGAGCTGGCGCAAAAACACGGCGCCTACGTGCAAACCCACCTCTCCGAAAACACGGCCGAAGTGGCCCTGGTGAAAAGCCTTTTCCCCGACCGGGCCAGCTACACAGATGTCTATGCCCACTACGGCCTGCTCGGGCCCAAGACGATGCTGGGCCATTGCCTCCATCTCTCCGCTGAGGAAATCGCCAGGCTCGCCGAATCCCGCGCCGCCGTCGCCCATTGCCCGACTTCGAATTTTTTCCTCACCAGCGGCCTCATGCCCATGGACCGGCTGCGCCAGGCCGGCCTCCGCATCGGTCTGGGTTCGGATGTTGCGGGAGGCCCCGAACTCAACATGTGGCAGGTCATGCGCTCAGCCATCGAAACCCAAAAGGCGCGATACTTTCACGACCCCTCGGTGCCTCTCATCAGCCCGATTGAAGCCTTCCATCTCGCAACCCTCGGAGGCGCGGAAGCCTTGGGGAAAAGCCGCACCATCGGCTCTTACGAAATCGGCAAGGAAGCCGATCTGGTCGTTCTCGATCTGGCCGCCATCACGCCCTACGGCCGCAAACTCAACCCCCACGCCCAACTGACCGCTGAGGATGTCATCACCTTGCTGGTTTATCGCGGCGGCCCCGCCGCCGTGGTGGAAACCTTCGTGCGCGGCCGCTCGGTCTACCGCGCGCCCGCCCCCATGCTGGTCTGAGCACCTCTGCAACTTTTCCGAACGGGCAGGGTTGAATTCCTTGCACGTCATGAAAATAAAAATCCTCGCCTTCACCGCCTGCGCCCTTCTCGGCGCAGGGCTCGGCGCTTTCGCCCAAACTCCCGCCGAATCCCCCACCCCGCCCAAAGGGCCGCCGCCAGCAAAGCCCTCCGGCGAACACGGCGGGAAAATGCGCGGCCCGATGCGCGAACACCTGTTGGAAAACCTGCCTCCTGAAATTAAAAAACGCGTTGAGGATGCCCGCGCCAAGGCCCTTCAAGATCCTAAAATTCAGAGCCTGCGTGAGAATGCCGACAAGGCCAACGAAGAGTTCTTCAAGGCCATGCGGGAAAAAATGCAGGAGATTGATCCCGGTCTCGGTGAACTCATCAAAAAACAGGCCGACAAGGGCGGCAAGGATCGCAAGAACAAGGATAAAGGACCCGGCGGCCCTCCCGGCCTGGGAAATCTCAGCGAAGAAGAACGCCAGAAATTGATGACTGCACGGGAAAAGGCCAATGCCGACCCCGCCGTTCAGGATGCGGCAAAGAAAAAAGAGGCCGCCCAGTCTCCCGAGGATCGCAAAACAGCCTCCGAGGGATACCGTAAGGCCATGCACGACGCCATGATCAAGGCCGATCCCTCCATCGCCCCGCTTCTCGAAAAAATGGGGCCCAAGCCTCCGCAGCCCCCGCCTCCCGGCCCGGCTGGTGAGGGCGAGATGATGTCGCCCCAGAGTTGACCAACGAAGCATAGACGTCCGCGTTGCCTCTAGCGCGGCAAGATTCCCTTGCCCCCTTCGGACGGCCAACCAAAAACCGGAGGACATGGATGCCCCAACGCCGCCAACCCTTCATAGCTCCGCAGTGGAACCAGCCGAAAACCAACCCGACGCCTGCATGGGGTTGCGCTTTCCCGGCTCGCGAAACTCTTTGACCGGCGGGTTCTCCCGCCATTGTGCACCTCGCCAGCGCGGGACGAACTGAGGGCGGATTAACTTATTTTACGACTGCACCCTTGTAATCGCTGGTCTGGGTTTGAATAAACACACCATGGACCGGCTGTGTTTCCGGAATCCCGTCGCGCACCATGCGCGTGTAAGGACCATTCACCCTCTGCGGAAAGAACATGTCGCGCCGGTTCTCCAGGGTCGTGCATGAGGTCAGAAGAACGGCTCCGGCCGCGCCAATGAGAAGGAGGGTTGGTTTCACACCGCCAGATAAACCGCTTCGGATGGAACCTGTCAATCCGGTTCAATTTGAAGGTTGAGGGTTGCGGATGAAACGATGAGAATTCCGACCCGCCATGCTCGCCTACTACGTCCATGATTTGAGCCCGTTCCTGATCCGCTGGAATGAAAACCTCGGGCTTCGCTGGTACGGCCTCGCCTATGTCGTCGCGTTCCTCGCCGGCTATGCAGTGATCCGCCACCTGGCCGAACGCGGGTGGTGTGACATTCCGCCGCTCCAGGTCGGCGATTTCGTCACCGGTTGCGCCATCTTCGGCGTGTTGCTCGGCGGTCGTCTCGGGTACATGCTCTTTTACGATCTGGGGGAATTTTTGCGGAATCCGCTCATCATCGTCAAAGTGTGGGACGGCGGAATGTCCGCGCACGGCGGCATCATCGGAGTCATGTTTTACACCCTGTGGTATGCAGGGAGGCACAAGGTCGCCTGGCGCAATATCGGCGACAATCTGGTCGTCGCCGTGCCCATCGGACTCTTCCTCGGGCGGATCGCAAATTTCATCAACGGGGAACTCTACGGGCGGGTCGCCAGCGTGGCCTGGGCGGTGCAGTTTCCCAAGGAACTCTACGATGCGCCGGAGGAAACCGTTCAACGCGCCACCAGCGAGGCCTTCATGCTCAACCCGCAAGGGGCCACCGTGGACGCCATCATCGAAAATGTTTCGCGCTCTCCCGCTTTGCGCGAGCAACTCGCCGGCATCCTCTCACCCCGTCATCCCTCACAAATTTACGAAGCCCTGCTCGAAGGCGTGTTGCTTTTTGCCGTGCTGTGGATTCTGCGCACTCAGTTCCGTCTGCGCAACGGGATCCTCACCGGCACCTTTTTCATCGGCTACGCCATCCTGCGCAGCTTCTGTGAACTGTTCCGCGAACCGGATGCGGCCCTCACCGGCCCGTTCACGCGCGGGCAGTTTCTCTCGCTCTTCATTTTCCTGATCGGCATCGGATTCGCGGTTTCGGCCCGTTTGCGTCCAGCCTACCCAGTCGCCGGCAAAAAGGCCTGAGAAACCTTACCTAGTGGCGCGAGCCAGGGCGTCGAGGACGATTTGCTCGGTGAGGATTTCCGGCAGGGTGATGGGTTCGTCTGGTTTTCCCGCCGGATAGATGACAGAGAAGGGCACTCCGACGCGGCCGAATTTTTTCAGCGCGGCGGTGATCTCGGAGTTGGCGTTGGTCCAGTCGGCTTTGAGGGGAACGATGCCGTTTTTCTGGAAAGCCGCGCGCACGGCGGGGACATCAAGGGCGGTGCGTTCGTTGAATTTGCAGGAGAGGCACCAGTCGGCGGTGAAATCGAGGAAGACGGGTTTGCCGGCGGCGAGGAGTTCGTCGAGGGTTTTTTGAGTGAAGGGCTGCCAGGGAATGCCGCCGCGGGCTTCCCCGCTGGCGGAGGGGCGCTGGGCTGCGGTGAATTTCCTGAGAAAACAGACGCTGCCCAATCCGACAATGAGTAGGATGAGCAGGAGGGAGATGGCCCGCGTTCTCACGGAGGAGAGCGGACCGCAGAAAGCGCCGTAAATCCAGCAGGCCATGGCCAGGCAGAGCAGAAATCCCCCGGCCCAGATGACGGCCCCGAGCCCTTTTTGGTTGCCCAGGATGTCGAGCAGCCAGAGGAGCGTGGCGATGAGGGGGAAGCCCATGAATTGTTTCATCCGTTCCATCCAGGCCCCGGGCTTGGGCAGGATTTTCATCCAGCCTGGCCGGGCGGAAAGAAGGAGGTAGGGCAGCCCCATGCCGAAGGCGACGACGGCGAACATGCCGAGAATGACAGCTGCGGATTGGCTGAAGGCGAAGCCCAGGGCGGTTCCGAGGAAGGGCGCAGTGCAGGGCGTGGCGAGCACCGTCGCGAAGATGCCCTGGGCAAACGATCCGGCGAAGCCGTCGCCGGAGGAGGCTTCGGCCAGCGCATTCGTAGCTCGTCCCGGCAGCACAACCTCGAAGACGCCGAAGAGATTGAGGGCAAAAATGAAGACGAGCGAGGCCAGGGCGAGATTGAACCAGGGGTTCTGAAACTGAAAGGCCCAGGTGACTTCGCGGCCCGCGAGTTTGAGTGCGACGATGAGCAGGCCAAGCCCCATGAACCAGACAAAGATGCCCGCGACGAAGGCGAGGCCGTGGCCGAGAATTTTCCGCGGGTCTTCCCCGGCTTGGCGGATAAAGCCGAAAATTTTCAGCGAAATGACCGGAAGAACGCATGGCATGAGATTGAGGATGAGGCCGCCGAGGAAGCCGTAGAGGAGCGCGGTCCAGAGGGAGGTTGCGGATTTTCGATCCTCGCCTTCCGATTCCCGCTTGTTCGGAGCGGGGGCTTTTTTCCCGGAGGAAAGGAACCAGCCCTTGCGCCCGGAATCGGTTTCCACGGCGAGGACGCCGCGCAGGTCGCCGGCGGTTTCGAATTCAATGGCCGCAGTGCCATTGGTGACGGGGCTGTTTTTGGGGTGACCAACCTGCTGGCCGGACGCAGGCAGCGGGAAAAAATCGACGGATTTTACACCCGACAACCCCCCGACGGCGAGTGCGAGCGATGGGCCGGTGCTTTTCCAGGCCAGGGAATACGGCGGCGCATCGGTGGAGGGGAGTTGGTTGCGAAAGGTGGTAAAAAGTTCCGCGTTCGCGGGGGCGGCCACGGCGGCGACGGGCAGGGTGATTTCCACTTCTGACGAACCGGGAATACAAATCTCCTTGCAGACCAGCCAGCTTGCCTTCGCCCGCAGGGTGATGGTTTTCTCCGTGAGAGTCGCGGGGGGGACGATGGTGGTGAGGAGAAGCACTTTGCCCCGGTAGCCATAGACCTCAATGTTGCCTGGCTCGATGATGCGCTGCGGCAGAGGCCAGTCCAAGGGACCTGCGGAAAAGCCCTCCGGCAATTGCCAGTCCAGCTTGGTCGGGAGACCGGCGTCGCCGCTGTATTGCCAGTAGGTATTCCATCCCGGCGCCATCTCGAGGCGGAGTCCGACCTGAAAGGGTTTGCCGGGAACCATTGCCGTGGTGTCGGCGACAAGAGAAGCCGTGACGGGGGTCTGGCCCTCGTAGGGCTGGGCCAGCGCCAGCAGGGGGAGGCAAAAGGCCAGCGCCAGGCTTTTGAATTTCATCACGTCATGAGAGGCCGTTGCCCACCCACTTTATTCCTGAACGCGGCCCATTCCCCGGAATTTTTCGTACCGGGCCGCGAGCAACTTGTCGGTGGGCATTTTTTCCAAACTGCGCAAGGCGCTCACGATGGCCTCCTGCAAATTTTTCGCGGCGTGAGCGGGATCATGATGCGCGCCGCCAAAAGGTTCGGGCACGACGCCGTCAATGATGCCGAGCTTGAGCAACTCGGGGGCGTTGAGCTTGAGGGCCTCGGCTGCTTCGGGCGCGTATTTGCGGTGTTTCCAGAGAATGGCCGCGCAGCCTTCCGGACTGATGACAGAGTAGTAGGCGTTCTCGAGCATGAGTACGCGATCCGCCACCCCGATCCCCAGCGCGCCGCCCGAACCGCCCTCACCGATGACGACCGCCACGATCGGCGTGCGCAGCACCATCATTTCGCGCAGGTTGACGGCGATGGCCTCGGCGATGTGACGCTCCTCCGCGCCGACGCCGGGATAGGCTCCCGGGGTGTCAATGAGGCACACAACGGGGAGTTTGAATTTCTCGGCCAGCCGCATGAGCCGAAGGGCTTTGCGGTAGCCCTCCGGGTGCGGACTGCCGAAGTTGCGACGGAGGTTCTCCTTGACGTCACGGCCTTTCTGCTGGCCGATGACGACACACTTGATGCCGCCAATTTGGGCCAGTCCGGCAGGCATGGAGGCATCGTCGCCGTAAAGGCGGTCGCCCTTGAGTTCGATAAAATCGGTGAAGGCCTGCGCGACGTAATCGAGAAAAAACGGCCGGGCGGAATGACGCGCGATCTGCACGCGCTGCCAGGCGGTGAGGTTGGCATAGACCTCTTTTTTGGTGACCTCGATTTTTTCCTGCATCGCGCGCACCTCGGGGGCGAGGTTGATGTCCTGGCCGCGGACATGGCTTTTTATCTCCTCGAGCTTCTGTTGGAGGTCGGCGATGGGTTTTTCAAATTCAAGAATCTGGAGTTTCATGCAACAGTTTTAGTTTATCGTGACGGGAGCGCCCGGGGAAACGAGAACAAAAACTTCCTCCATGTCGGCGGGCGCGAGAATGATGCCGGCGGGCGCGGGGCCGTCGGCGGCAGGCTGACTGCGGATAACGAGGCCGCTCTGCCCGAGCATGAGCCAGCGCTCGCAGGCGGAATAGTTCTTGTCGCCAAAAGCCACCCGTGTTGAGCCCTGCAACGCCAGCTTGTCCGTGACCTTGGTTTTGATGGCGGCCTTGCCGCTGCGGATCGTGATCGAACCGGCGGGATACTCTTTAAAAAATTCGCCCCGGTTGAACACCGTGACCGTTCCGGCTTTGCGGTCCACCACGAGGCTGGTGTCGAGTTGCGGGATGAAAAGCTGCTGGCCGATTTGAAGATTGATCGAGTCCAGATTATTGGCCCGAAAAACCATCTCGGCGTTGGTTTTGAACTTCGCGGCGATCTTGACCAGCGAGTCCCCCTTGGCCACGGCATAAGCGACTTTATCGGCCGACGCGGAGGGGGAAAAAACCTGCGCGGCGTTTATCTCACCCAGAGCAGACTTGGCGGCGGCCAGGCTGGGCGATTCGGGGAAAGCCCGGAGGAATTCCGCCAAGGCGGCACCGGCGGCATCGGCAGCACCGGATTTTCGCAGCACCATCGCTTTCTTGTAAGCGGGCAGGCTGTAATCCGGGGGCGGAGACGGATCCACCTGGACGCTTTTGGCAATCTTGTCCTCCCGGTCAAGTTTTTTCGGCTTCCAGTAGAGGTCGTAGGCAAAATAGGCCGATCCGCCAAAGATCACCCCGGTGAGAAGAAGAATCGTCAGCGTGCGAAAAATGGACATGGCAGCGGGAAACCGGGCGTTGGCCGTATTAAGGTGGCTGGCGCGCCACTTGCAAACCCGAAATACAGGGGCTCAAATGAGGCCGCGCCTTTTCCATTCGTCCACGTTCTCGCCAGCGGAACGCTGGATCAGGTCCATTGTGAATTTGAGCAGGCAGACTTCCCAAGCATCGTCCACTCCGGAAATGAGGGCGGCGGTCGGATCTTTTTTAGCCGCAAGTTCCTCCTGGAGGCGTCCGAGGACAGCCTCAATCGAATCGCGCACGATGCTTTGCTCGAAATCTGTCTTCTTGAACTCGAAGCCGTAGCGCAGAATTTTAAAAGTCTGGCCATTCTCCTGCACCCAGTCGGCGTATTCGCGGGCCGAGTCGCCAAATCCGTCGAGCAGGAGCTTGCTGAAATGATGCGGGGACATAATGCGCGGCCGCTCCGCCTCGATGCGCCCGCTGCGGATGCGCACGGAATTCACCTCATCCATCAATTCGCTGACGAGTAAAAACCGGAAGCTGGTCGAGCCAAACGTCTCGATGACACGCTCGGGTTGCACCACCACGCGGGTGCTTTCCATGGCGTACCGAAAATCGTGCTCCTCAATCATCCGGGAATCATACGGTGGGCACAGGGTTGCGCAACAGAAGTCTCGGGAGGGGTTGAAAACAGGGTGTTTTTCAGTCCGTCACACCCGGCTCTTTTAGCGCCGCGGCGATGCCGGCAAGGTTTTTATCCTCTAAACTTCGGCGGCAGGGCCGCCTGGTTCCGCGGGAGAAACGCGCGCGCCTCCAGCAGCATTGCGGGAAAAGAATACGCCAAAGCGTCCTTTGTCAGTGCGCATGCAATGAGCCTGAAAGCCCTCCGGACAATCAGAGCGCTCCCGGCACGGAAAGAGCCTCCCGATAGGAAGCAAAAGCCGGAGCCCAGCCTGTCGCGCGCAGCTTCGCGTTGCGCACGCGTTTACTGGTCCATCCGCGTTTGCGATTATGATCGGGCTCGCCGGCGGGAGGAAGGGGCTGCTGAAAATAGTCCGCCAGCCAGCCTGAGACTTCCCTTTGCGTGGCTGGCGTATCGTCACTCACATTGTAAATCCCGGGGGCCGCGCGGGTGGTGAAAAGATGCCGGATGGCGCGGGCGGCATCATCGCGGTGAATCTGATTGATCCAGCGTCCGCCGTCGCCTTCGATCACCGCCTCGCCCGCGAGGAATTTCCGCCGGAGCACGGACCGTCCTGGTCCGTAAATTCCCGATAGCCGCGCCACGTAGCCGCCGGAAGCGAGGGCGACACCCTCGGCCTCGCGGAGGATTTTTCCCGTCGCGCGCTCAGGTCGGCTTTCACTGGTTTCGTCCACCGGCGAGCCATCCGTCTGCGCATAAACCGATGTGCTGCCGGTGAAAAGCGTCCGCTGCGGCTGAAACGCCGTGAGGACATTAAGCAGTCCCGTGAGATAAACCGCCCGGTAAGCCTCCTCGCCTCCCCGGCCCGAACTCGCGCAATGCACCAGCGCATCCCCGCCGCGCCAGGGCGCATCGGCGGTGAACTCCTGCGTAATATCCAAGGCGCGCACTTCAAACGGTTTCGCGGCCAGACGCGCGGCGGATTCGGCCCGGGCGCACAGGCCGAGAACATCCCAGCCGGCCGTACAAAAAAAACGGCCGCGGCCTCCCCGAGGAAACCGCAGCCGACGATGATGACCCTAGGCAAAATTGCTCAGGAAAGGTTAAGTTGGAATCGAATTTTCAGCTTGGCGCGCTTGGCGTTATTTTTGGCTTTGCGGCGGGCTTTTTGAATGGGCGTCTCGAAAGCGCGCAGCCTGCGCACTTCATCAAGGATGCCCTCGGAATCGAGCTTCGATTTCAGGCGCTTGAGGGCGCGGTCAATCGGCTCACCTTTACGAACGAGTACTTCCGGCATATTTGTCACCTACTTTCATTTTTTAAAAGGGACGCGCAGCATAGGGGCTTTTCTCGCATTCGTCAAACACACACTTTTTGAAGTTTCCCTCCCCACTAAAACCCTTTAAAAAAACGCTTCCGCATGAAAAAAATCCGTTTTACCCGGTCTCTGGCCGCCCTGGCCCTTGGCCTGGCCGGAACCTGCGCCTCGCTACCCGCCGGGGAAATCCTCCAGGAACTGAGCGCCCCCCAGCAGGATCAAGTCAAAAAAGGAACACAAATCCTTATCACTGAGGAAGTTAACGGAAAACCATGGCCGC
>Ga0114978_10003412_pt1 | contig 13009 bp, 8 predicted proteins | sample S_140212_EF_Meta_FD_87027 | JGI IMG/M metagenome (GOLD analysis project Ga0114978, IMG submission 87027) | Freshwater microbial communities from Lake Simoncouche, Canada to study carbon cycling - S_140212_EF_MetaG | ecosystem: Environmental > Aquatic > Freshwater > Lake | place: Lake...
CGGTGGCGGCGTTGAACGTGGCGGTCTGTCCCGATGACAAGCCGGTGGAAGAGACCGACGTGAAATCCCCGGAGAATCCGCCGGCGTTGGTGAACAGTTGCAGCACATCCGCGCCGTTGGCGAAAGTTCCACCGCTAAAGAGGAGGTTGAGCGAGCCGCCGAAGGTCACGCTGCCGGCGCCGTCCACGAGGTCGTAGCTTCCTGCCGTGAAGAGTGGGCTGGTGATTTCAAACGTGGTGCCCGTCGCACCGGACAGGTCAAGCAGGAAGCCCGTATCAACCATGACGGTGCCGGGTGAATTGCCCGGCAGAAACGATCCACTCACAGCCAGCGTCTTGCCATTGCCGGAGAGCGTTCCGGACCCGATCAGGTTCCCGGCCAGCGCAGAGGTGCCTGACGTCAGGGCAGTGAGGTCAAAGCTGCCGCCGGTGCCGAGCGAGAGGCCGCCGGTGCCGAGCGAGCCCGTGCCGGAGAGGGCCAGCGCACCGCCGGAGATCCTGGTGAGGCCAGAATAGGAATTCGCTCCGGCGAGCGTGAGCGTGCCGCCGCCCTGCTTCGTGAACGCGCCCGTGCCGCTGATGACGCCTGAATAGGTCGAGGCATCGGAACGGTTGAAGATCAGCGTGCCGTTGTTGGTGAGATCGGATGCGAGATCGCCGCTCGCCCCCCCGACGCCGATCTGGAGCGTGCCGCCGGAATTCAGATTGATCGTGCCGTAGGTGCCCTGCGAGAGCGTGCCGCCGACAGACACAAGGCCGCCCGACATGGTGAGCGTGCCAGTGCCGCTTCCGCCGACGGTGAGATCGCCGCTATTGGCCCACGTGCCGCTGCTCGCCGTGGCCGTGCCGAAACTGCCGACAGCGGCGCCGAGCCAGCCGGCTGAGTTGGTGACAAGACCGCCGGTGACGTTCAGCGTGCCGACGGCACCTGCTTGAGAGGCGATCGTGATGCCGCCTGAGGCAACAACAAGAGCTCCATCCGCAACAGTGAGCGATCCGCTACCCGCGTAACCGATCGAGAGTGTCCCGGTGTTGCTCAACGTCGAGGAGTTTCCGCTTGAGCCAGTCACAAGCACAGAGTTATCGGAAGAGGTATTTGTGTAGCTGATGAAGAAGTTGGAACTCACCATCCCTCCTCCATTTGCAATAGTCAGGCTGTTGCTTGATCCCCCATTACCAAGGATCACATCCCCGCTATTCGTCCACAAAGATCCCGATCCGGAAACCGTCACCGAATTACCGAAGGAGTTCGTAGTATTTCCAATGGTTGCCGAGCCGCTCGTCACGCTGCCACCGTTGGTCACGAGCAGCGAATTGGCGGATGAGTCATAACTTTGGCTATAGGTTCCAACGATAAGGGATCCCGTGTTGGTAAGCAACGATCCCGTGCCGGTGACGGTAACGCTGTTATTGGATCCGGAGATGCCGATGCTTGTGGAGAGCGTTGAAGAGACAGTCGCACCGTTGCTAATCGTGAGACTGTTGCCACTGCTGACATTGCCAACCTGGAGTGCCCCCGCAATGAGTTTGCTTCCCGGATCGGTGATGAGAGCCCAATTGTTCGCGGAAGTGGTCAGGGCGGCAGAGTTCTTTTGAAGGTCCGTTCCAATAATCGTAGCAAAAGAGTGCAACTCTCCACCGTTCTTCACCACGAGGGAGATGCCGCTGTTCTTATTTCCGACGGTAACGGTCCGAGGACCTCCCAACTCGTTGGGCGCGATGGCGCTGATGAGGTAAATATCGAAGATTCCTCCGTCCACCATCAACTGACCACCGTCGACACGGTAACCCAACCCCGTATGACTGGTCCCGGTCAAAATTGTAGTGCCGCTCCCATACTGCTGGATCATGGCGTAGGAATTCGTGCCCGTCGCCCCTTGGATCGAACCCCTAATCGTCAGCGTGTCGGACTGGTTGAGGCCGAGACTCCCCGTTCCCTCGCCGAAGGTTATGAGAGGAATATTAAGGGTCATGTTGGAATCGGAGCCTCCCTTGAGCCCGATTTCCACCGTGCCGACCGAGTTGGTGGCACCGGAGATGATGAGATTTGCCGCGCTCAGGGTCGCTCCCGAAGTGACTGTCAACGTTCCCGTTCCCACTACCCCTGCAATCGGGGAAGCTCCAACCCAAATCGACCCGCTGTTTGATAAGATGGATCCCGTGTCCGAGATCTGCACCGAATTGGCGGATCCTCCGAATGAACTGATGTAGGTGTTGGAAGCAAACACCTGGGCACCGCTCGTAATCATTAGGCTATTATTGCTTCCACTGTAACCCACGTAGAGGTCTGCGCTGTTCCGCCAGGCTGAGTTGCTTCCCGTCACCTGAACCGAGTTGTTCGAGGAGGATGAATCGTATCCGACAAACCCTGATCTGTCGGCCACAACGGCCCCGTTGGTGATCGTCATCGTGTTGCCCGATCCCAGATTTCCCACATAGAGATTTTGGGAGTTGGCCAACAGGGTATTGTCATTCGTGATCGTGAGGGCATTATTGGAGTCATTGGCTGCATTGCCAATATAGGTGTAGGCGTAACTGCTTGTGCCGCTCGCAAGGGAGAGTGCGGTTCCGCTTGTGACATAGAGGTTCGCACTCTGGTCGGAGATAACATTGGCAGTGGCAATTGGCGGGCCGGAAGTTATGCCAAGCGTCGTGTAATTACTTAACGACATTGAGGCGCTCGAAGCAGTGCCGGTAATGGTTCCGAAGAGACTGGTCCTCGCGCTGCTGGTTTTATCGATAAGTCCCAAAATCAGATTCCCCTCTGGGGTCGCGGATCCAATCAGCGTATAAGCGCTGCCGGCGCTTGTTCCAGAACCATAAAAGTAACCGCTGGTGTAAGTGCTGATAGAGAAGACGCCGCTTCCATTTGACCCAAAGAGATCAGGGTCTGTTAAATTCCACGACGTCCCCTGCATCCATTCCCAAGCCGTTGATAAAAGGGCCGGGTTGGTCGGGGTGTTCTGGGGGTAAGCGGAGCCTGTAAAGGGAGCCATGTAGGCCCAATGTGTGACGTTTTCGCCGGAGACTTCCTGCGAAAACATTTGCATCTCGATCAGATTTGTCCCGCTCTCGCTGCGATAGTTGCCAAGCGCTATCGTCACATTCCCGTTTGTCTCGGTGAAATTGATCTGAACCTGTCCGGCACTATTGATCACTCCGTTCATTACCGTGCCGGTTGCCGTATCGGTTGTTCCCCCAGATATGGGGGTCGTGAGCGATTGCGAAGACGTCCCCGTGAAAACTCCACCCACGCAATTGGTGATATACCAGAGTGTTTGATCCCCGATTTGAACATTCTGGGTCAAATCCGCTGTGGTTGTGATGTAGGCCAGCAAATTCTGCGTCGGCACATACCACTGGGAACCGGTGAGCATGCTGTCCCAGGTTGTTGTTTGGGAATATACTCTGCCGGAGATCACCAGCAGTAGAACTCCAAGCAGAAACCGTAAGGCGTTGTGTCTCAGGAGGGTTGCTGATAGGAAATCGCTTTCGACTCTCCGGAGCGTCGGCCCGGAGTTTGAAGCTGGAAGTATTTTCAAGCCAAAACACTGCCAGAACGGGCCTTGAGAGTCAAGCTCCCGCCGCGACAGCCCGAATAAAATCCTCAGCCAGGGAAAAAGTCTGCGATCTCCCATGCGCCGACCACCAAAAAGAGGAGCACGATGAGCCCGAGAAGAAAATTGGTCGCCTGTCGGTTTTTCAGCAGAGATTCGGGAATTGGCGCCCGGATGTTCAGATAGAGCAGTGTTGCGGCAAGGAATGGGATGAAAAAGCTGCCGAGGACAGTAAATGCTATGATGACCACCAGCGGTTTGCCGAGTAACACGAACGGAACCGACGAAATCGCCATAAAGAGCAGTGCCTTCCGATAGCCGGGAGCACCCGGCCGGGCCGCCGCCTCGCGCCGATCCCGCGGCACCCGGCGCAGCAGCCCAAAACAGTCGGAAATTACGGTCGGTATGGTCTGCCAGACACCAAACAGTGAGGCCACAACTGCTGCTAAAAATCCAATCGAATAGACAAAAAATCCAATCCGCCCGGTAAATGCCTCCAGCGCACCGGCCATGCGCGAGATTGCCTCGCGATCAGTGATTGCGATGCCTGCCGAATAAAAAACCCGGTTGGCAATGAGCATCACGGAAATCCCGAAAACCACCGTAAAAGCATAAGCCACGGCGAGATCCCAGCGCACCGCCCGGAGATCTCCCGGCGCCACTAATCCCTCGTGACGAAGCAGATAATTGTAGCTCAACAAGGTTAGGGAACCGCCAACTCCGCCGATAAGCGAGAGCACGCTGCTGGTGCTGGTAACGCTGCCGCCGTTCACGTCGAGGACGCCGGTGCCTGAGTAGCCAACGTAGAGGTTGCTGCTATTAGCCCATGTGCCGCTGGTGATCGTGGCCGTGCCGCTGCCACCGACGAAACTGCCTATATAACCGTAGGTGCTGGTAACGCTGCCGCCGTGCACGTCGAGCGTGCCTGTGCCGTAGCGGCCGACCTGGAGCTGGCCACTATTGGCCCACGTGCCACTGGAAACCGTGGCCGTGCCATTGCTGCCGACCTCGGAGCCGAGATAGCCGGTGCCACTCGTGACGAGGCCCCCGTTCACAGTGAGCGTGCCGGTGCCGGAGTAGCCGACGGTGAGGTTGCTGCTATTGGCCCACGTGCCGGTGCTGACCGTCGTGGTGCCGCTGTTGAGGGTCGTGTCGGCCCGGAGATCGGTCGGCGCAACTCCCGCGAAAAGCAGGGCGGCGAGCACCAAGCCAAGTGCCCGGGTGGGAGCAGCGAGGCCCGAGGAAATGCGACGCAGGAGAAGCCTTGTTTGCATAATAAAGAAAGTATGGTCTTCGGCTGGCCGGATAAGCAAACTCTCGCTTTCACGCATTCCTGCGCTTCACTGCTCTTGATCGGGCAATCGTATACGGAGGCGGGGGAGAACCCTGTCAAAATATTTTCCCTAGCCACCCGTGAGCACCAGGAAAAGGGCGGAACCCGGCGCGATTCCACGGAAAGCAAGTCCGGCTGATCTTCGGCGGGCAGCTTGGATCGTTTCCGGTCAGGCCCGGCAGGAAATCGGCGGACGCACGACGGGTTCGTGCACCCGCTGCCAGCCCGGCTAGGAATCAGCCGTATTTTGCCGGCAGGGACCGCCCGGTTTTCGCGCTGCGCATGGCGAGATCGAGCACGTGGATGGGGCGGCGCGCCCATTCGGGCGTGATGACGAGTTTTTCACCTTTGGTGAGGTGCGCCGCGATGTTGTCGTAAAATTTCTGACCCTGGCTTTTCGCATGCGGCCCTTGCTCGGTGGTGGCAATGCCGTCCTCCTTGCGGTGGATGACATAGTTATTCCAATCGATCACGTAATTGCCTTTCGTGCCGTGGATTTCCACCAGGCCAGGCTTGGGATTGGCGTCGAGATGGCTGATGCAAAGGGTGATCCAGGCTCCATTTTTGAACCGCACGGCCACCGCCCCTTCATCTTCGATGGAGTCGCCCTTCCACTTTGTCTGCGGGCCCCAGAATCCCTCGCGGGCGAAGCCGGAAACCTCCGTGATTTCGGAATCAATGAGCTGGAGGGCGTATTCGAGCAGGTGAACGCCCCAATCGTAGAGGATGCCGCCGGAGATGGATTTGCTGCTCCGCCACCACTCTCCCGGTTTGGAACGGCCGCCCATGCGCAGATCAATGCGATGAATGTCGCCGATGACTTTTTTCTTTTTCACCTGGTCAACGGCGCGAAGAATCCAGCCGTCCCAATGGCGGTTGTGATAGGTGCTGAGGAGCAGCTTTTTTTTGCGGGCACTGGCCATCATGGCGTCGCATTCGGCGGTGGTCACGGCCATGGGTTTTTCGCAAATCACATGCCGGCCGGCCTTGAGGCACTGCAATCCAAGCGGGGCGTGGGTGTTGTGCGGGGTGATGAGCGTGACCAACTCGACATCGGATTGGGTGAGCATCTGCCCGACATCGCTGAAAATCTGGATGCCGGGAAAATCCGTGGCGGCAACCTGCGCCCGCGCGGGATCCACCTCGGTCACGGCCACGGGCTCCATCCCGGCCGCTTTCATTTCATTGAGATGGCTTCGGCCCATGTTGAAGGCGCCGCCGTAACCGATCACTCCCACTTTGATTTTCTTCGTTTTCATGAATAAGTGTTTCAGAGAATTTTTTCCAAAAGGGGGAGAATCACGCCCGCGGGTGAATGGAGGGTTTCGGCCAGGTGCCTCGCGCCGGCCGAGTGCGTTTCGTAGTCCGCCTCGATCCGCGCGATGGCCTCGGCGCAGTCTTTCGGGCCTGTGAATGAGAGCAGTCCTGGTGCGGGGGCGATGGCTTGCGGCCATCCGGTGTCGTGCAAGACCACCGGTTTGCCAAGGGCGAGATAGACGACGCTGCGGTCGCTCATCCATCCGGCCCTGGAAACAACGTATCCTTCCTTCGCGATGCCGATTTCCCCGCGGCTGGCGGCAATGAATCGCAGGTAGGCCGGGATGTCGTCGGAAACCGCCGCCGAGGAGCAAAACCTCCATCCGGCTTCGGTGAAGTCCGCGTAATCGTCCCAGTCCGGAGTCATATCCGTGGCGATGGTGCAGGTTTTTTCCACCAGCCCGGGCAGGTCTTTCATTTCCATCAGGCTTTCCCGTTTGCCGGCGTAGCGGCGTCCCTGCCACTGCATTTCGGGATATCCATACCAGTGCGCGATCGTGGTCCAGGGTGCTTGCGGAGGAATTTCAGAAGCCGGCCCCAGCCTTTGCCGCCAATACTCCGCCACCACGGGCAGCCGGGTGGGAATCCAGGTGCGGCCAACCTTGGGCACGAGGGTGGAGGGATGGTTCATCGTGGTGCCAACCGTGAGAAAAACATCGTGGCCCTCGAAATTCATGTCACTGCCACACACCTCGACCCAGAGCTGGGTAAAGCCGGGATCCACATCGAGATAGGCCTTGCGCGTTTTTTCCCCCAACAAATCCAGCCGCTTGAACTGGCCGGAATAATTGAGAAACAGATCCGCATCCGACGCAAAATCCCGGAAGGCCTCCAACTGCGGAGACTGTCCGTTGACGATGAGACACTCCCGATCCTCGAACCCGAATTCCTGGACCGATTTTTTCCAGAACTCCTCCTGCGGGCTGGCTTGACCCGGAGTCTCAGGCGGTTCGAGCTCATGGACATCCACATGTTCAACGATCCAGACGTCCCACCCCAGTTCGCGAAAACCGAGCGCCCAATTCATGAGGGAGCAGTGATGTCCGGCGAACGACCGCGGGCAGCGGGCGATGACCACGCCCATAATGAGTTTTGGTGGTTTGCTCAAAGCGATCTCTTTCAATGCGGTAAAATCCCGCCGTTGGCGAAAAGAAATTTTTCGGAACTGAACAGCCACCCGGCCGAAACGCTGAATCTAGGCCCGGCGGAATCCGTTGCTGGCCTGATTCCCGGAGCGCGCTGCCTTGTCAGCGCCCAAAGATGGGAACCGGCAAAGCGGTTCCCTACAAAACTCAAAACAACATCATCGCCGGATTCTCGATGAGCTTGCGCAGGGTCGAGAGGTATTCCGCACCGAGCGCGCCGTTCACCACGCGGTGATCGCCGCTCAGGGAGATGATCATGCGTTCACCAACCACGATTTCATTTTTGGAGTTCACCACCGGTTTTTTCACGATGGCGCCGATGGCGAGGATGGCGGCCTGGGGCGGGTTGACGATGGCGAAAAATTGTTCGATGCCGTAAGAACCAAGATTCGAGACGGTGATGGTGCCGCCGGCGTATTCCTCGGGTTTGAGTTTTTTCTCGCGGGCGCGCTTGGCCAGATCCTTCACCGCTGCGCTGATTTCCTTGAGCGAAAGTTTGTCGGCGTTGCGGATGACCGGCGTGATGAGGCCGTCATCCACCGCCACCGCCACCGAGATATTCACCCCGGCGTATTGAATGATAGAGTCGCCGCCCCACGAGGCGTTGATAGAGGGATGCTGCACCGCGGCGCGTCCCACCGCGAGAAGGATAAAATCGTTGACCGTGAGCTTCGGCAGCCCTGCGGCTTCGTGCGAAGCGTTGAGTTCCTTGCGCAGGCGCATGAGCGAACCGGCATCCACTTCGACCGAAAGATAGAAATGCGGATTCTGCTGCTTGCTGGCCACCAGGCGTTCGGCGATGGCGCGCCGCATGTTGGAAAGCGGGATGGTTTTGTCGCCTGCGACGGCGGCTTTGGGCTCGATCTGCGGAGAAGGAGCGGCGGGTGATGGCGCGCCTTTCGCGAGAACGTCCTTCGCGACCACGCGGTCTCCCGGACCGGTGCCGGCAACGCCTTCGAGACTCACCCCGCGCTCGGCTGCGATTTTCCGGGCCAATGGGGTGGATTTGATCCGGCCACCTTTTGCAGCGGGCGCGGTTTTTTCCTTGGACTCCGCGGTTTTTCCCGGGGCCGCTTTTTCTGCTTTGGACGCGGCCTTGGCGGGTTCGAGCTTTTCGCCCTCGGCGAGAATCAAGGCGATTTTTCCGCCGACGGGCGCCTTGCCGCCTTCGGCCACATAAAGTTCCTGCAAGATGCCTTCGTCGAAGGCTTCCATTTCCATCGTGGCCTTGTCGGTTTCAATTTCAGCGAGAATGTCGCCCATCTCAATGGTGTCGCCTTTCTTTTTCTTCCAGCTTGCGATGGTCCCTTCGGCCATCGTGTCGCTCAACTTGGGCATGGTGATAATGGGCATGGCAACGAGGTCTTACGTTTTAGAAATTACGTTTTAAGCGGCAACCGGCAAGTCAGCAAATCTCCTTTACCTTCCGGATCACGCGATCGGGGGTGGGGAGTTGGAGGGGTTCAACGGCGGGGGAATAAATCGCCGGGGCGTCGAGAGAACAGACCCGGCCGACCGGGGCGTCGAGGTCGTCAAAGGCCTTCTCCATGATCAGCGAGGAAATCTGCGAGGAAACGCCGCAAAAGGGCTTGTTTTCATCCACCAGCACCGCGCGGTGCGTTTTGCGGATGCTCCTCAAGATGGCCTCTTCGTCCAGCGGACGGATGGAGCGCAGGTCAATGACCTCGGCGCTGATGTCGTGTTCGGCGGCAAGAATTTCCGCCGCTTTGAGGGCGGTGAGAACGGCGCGGCCATGGGCGATGAGGGAAACATCGGTGCCTTCGCGTTTGCAGTCTGCCACGCCAAGCGGGATGAGATATTCCCCCTCGGGCACTTCGCCTTTTTCGCCGTAGAGCAACGTGTTTTCCATGAACATGACGGGGTCATTGTCGCGGATGGCGGTTTTCATCAGGCCCTTGGCATCGTAGGCGGTGGCGGCACTCACGACCTTGAGGCCGGGGATGGCGGCGAGCCAGTTTTCCGGCGTGTGGGAATGGGTCGCGCCCACGCCGGTGCCGCCGTTGGCCGGACCGCGAATCACGATGGGGCAGTTGATAAGGCCGCCGCTCATGTAGCGGATCTGGCCGGCGTTGTTGACGATCTGATCGTATGCGACGGTGGCGAAACTCCAGAACATGAGTTCGATCACGGGGCGCAGGCCAAGCATGGAGGCTCCGACGCCCATGCCGATGAAGGCGGCTTCGCTGATCGGTGTGTCCACCACGCGCTTGTCGCCGAATTTTTTCCACAGCCCGCGGGTGACTTTGTAAGCGCCGTCGTATTGGGCAACTTCCTCGCCGATGAGGACGACATTGGGGTCGCGTTCGATTTCCTCGGCAAAGGCCTGGTTGAGTGCGTCGCGGTATTCGATGAGTGGCATGAAATTTTCGATTCTCGATTTTTGGATTTTCGAGGGATTCTCCCCTAATCGTTGAAAAAATATTTCCCGGTGCGGCCGGATTCGGTCTGGCGGTCCACCTCGAAATACACATCCTCGAAGATGCTGGCTTCCGTGGGATTCGGGCTCTCCTCGGCAAATTTGACGGACTCCGCCGCCTCGGCCTTCACCTCGGCGTCAATGGCCTCGTATTGTTCCTCGGTGAGGACTTTTTCCCCGATCAGGGTGGCCTTGAAGCGCAGGATGGGATCGTGCTCCTTTTTATAGCGCTCGACTTCCTCCTCCGAGCGGTAGCCGCCCTTGTGTTTGGAATCGGCAACGGAGTGGCCGTAGTAGCGGTAGGTATCAAACTCCAGCACGGTGGGTTTGGATTCCTTGTGGGCACGTTCGAGGGCTTTTTGGGCGACGGCCCGCACCGCATAAACATCTTCGCCATCGGCCCGGGCCCAATCAATTTTGAAAGCCTCCGCGCGCTGAGCCAGGCATTTGTCCACGACGGAGGAGCGTTCGAGGCTCGTGCCCATCGAGTATTGGTTGTTCTCGATCACGTAAATGACCGGCAACTGGAAGAGGGCCGCCAGGTTGAGGCTTTCGTAGAAACATCCCTGGTTCACCGCCCCGTCGCCGAGAAAGCAAAAGGCGGCACCGGTGAGGCCCTTGTATTTGATGCCGTAAGCGAGGCCGAGGCCGAGCGGGGTCTGGCCGCCGACGATGCCGTGACCGCCCCAGTAGTTTTTATCCGGCGCGAAAAAGTGCATCGAGCCGCCCTTGCCTTTCGAGCAGCCGGTGGCTTTGCCGTACAGTTCCGCCATGCACTCGTTCATGTTCATGCCGACGGCGAGGGCGTGGCCGTGATCGCGGTAGGCGGTGATGACGTGGTCGTTGTCGCCCAGGAGGGAAACCGTGCCGACGGCAATGGATTCCTGGCCGATATAGAGATGGAGGAACCCGCCGACCTTGCCCAGTTGATAAACTTTGAGCGCCGTTTGTTCGAAACGACGGATCCGCAGCATTTCCCGCAGCAGGCGGATTTTTTCCTCGGAAGCGAGTTTGGCGTTGACCGGCGCTTCGGCGTAATCAACTGAGATGGCGGAAGATTTTGACATGCGTGGCGGTGGTGTGTGATTTGCCCCCGGTTCCCGGGAGCGACAAAAGCACCCTATGTTTCGCATGGCAGCAGATTTTGACAACTGGGAAATCGCAGGATTCGCTTTTCTCCGGTCCTTATTTGCGCTTGGGATAGGGTCCATGGGGTCGTCACACAAATCCGCACTGTCCGCTCTGGCGGCATTTTGCCTTCTCTCCACCGGGTGCGCCGTGATGAAGGGCTACGAAAAAAACCAGACCAAAGCCCGCGAGGATCGCGCCCTGGCGACACTCCGCTGCCAAGCCCGCGCGGAACACACACTGTTCCGGCAACAACCGGGGTGGAAAAAGGATACTTATCGCAACTCAGCGGTGCGCGCCCGGGCCACCCCGGACAATGTCCGCGTGGAAATTTCCCTGGCCGAGCAGCGCGGCCTGCTGCTGGTCAACGGGGCCATCGCCCGGGACTTCCCCGTAGCCACGGGCAAGGCCTCCCACCCCACCCCCGCCGGAGTTTTCTCGGTCCGGGACAAACAGAAGGTTTATTCATCCAACCTCTACGGAAAAATTTATGATGGAACCGGAATCGTCGTGGTCGAAAGCGCGGACACGCGGACGGATCTTATTCCCGGGGGCGGGAGCTTCGCCGGCGCCACCATGGCGTTCTGGATGCGCCTGACCGACACCGGCGTGGGCATGCATGTCGGTCATGTCCCGGGCGGACACTCCGCCTCGCATGGTTGCATCCGGCTCCGGCGCGAAACGGCGGGCGAGCTGTTTGCCCTCGTCAAGATCGGCACACCGGTGGTGATCGCCGAGGTCGCGCCGGCGCTGGCAAAAGAATAAAGACGGCTGATGAGCGTTCTGATCCTCTCCTGCAGTCTCAATCCGGAAAGCCACAGCCGCCTGATGGAGGAGCTGAACGCGCTGTCGTCTTACCAACCACAAGGCGATTAGCCCTTCTTTTCTGAGCCGTCCGGACGGCCGACGCGCTGATTTACACCTCCACGTAAACCATCGCGCCCTCTACCCCCGCCGGAAACGTTTCAACGCCAGGATCCGGTGTCTCCACCCCCGCCACATAGCTTCCGGTGCGCACCGTGTGCGGATTGAAGATGCTGCGTCCGGTTTTGAGATCAAACTCCCAGCCATGCCAGGGGCAGCGAATGATCTCCCCCTCCCGCTCAAAGCGATATTCCCCCACCTTCGAGGGAGAGCAATATCCGGTGACAGTGCCCTCGCAGAGGGGGGCGAATTGGTGCGGGCAAACATTGAGCAGCGCGTGGTATTCGCCGGCGATATTAAACACCCCGATGGATTTGTTGCCGATCGTGACGATTTTGCGCTTCCCGGGGGGCAACTCTGCTGCGGGGCAGACGTGCTGTCTGGCTCTCATCGGATTTACCCGGCCACGCTCGCCGCCCTTTCACCCGCCAGATCAAACCCATACAACTCCTCGGCCGTCTGGTGGAAAATTCTTTTCGTCAATTCCGGAGCCATCTTGGGCAGGCCATGCGCCGGCGAGTCGTTGTCCCAGTGCGGATAGTCCGAGGAAAACATGACGGTCTTTTCGGCCCGGATCATTTCAAAGATAGCGTCAAGGTGGCGGGGGTTTTCCGGCTCCTCAATCGGCTGGGTGGTGAATCGCACATGATCCCAAACGTATTCGCTGGGCGGTTTGCGAACCCATGGCACCGACGAGCGCAGAGCCCTCCAGTTTTTGTCGAGACGCCAGAGCAGATGCGGCAGCCAGGCCAGGCCGCCTTCCATGCAGACAAACTTCAGCCGGGGGAATTTTTCGAAAACCCCCTCGCAAAGCAGGCTGGTCAGGTGGCCCATATAGTTTTGGGAAAGGTTCGTGTGCCATTCCAAATACGTGCTCGGCGCCCCGGCGATAAATCCATTGCTCATGCCGCAGCCTTCCGCGCCCGGATGGATGGCCACGGGGAGCCCGGCTGCGCTCGCCGCCTCGTAGATGGGCCAGTAGCATTTCTGCCCGAAGGGAATGCGGGCCGCGCTGCACATGAGGGTCTGCACCATCCGGGGATGCCCGGCCCAGCGGTGAATCTCCACGACCGCCGCCTCCGGATCCTGGGGAGTGATCAGGATCGAGCCGCAAAAGCGCGGGTCCGCCTCAAGCCACTTTTCCGCTAAAACTTCATTGTAAGCGCGAG
>Ga0114978_10003413_pt1 | contig 13009 bp, 9 predicted proteins | sample S_140212_EF_Meta_FD_87027 | JGI IMG/M metagenome (GOLD analysis project Ga0114978, IMG submission 87027) | Freshwater microbial communities from Lake Simoncouche, Canada to study carbon cycling - S_140212_EF_MetaG | ecosystem: Environmental > Aquatic > Freshwater > Lake | place: Lake...
AGGATCGCCGTAAAGGCAACGTAGGCCGGCGGGTGAAAATGTAGTTTGTCGGCGACGTAGAGATCGAGCCGCGGGTGACCATCGGCGTCCACCAACGCCGGATTGATGTCCACAAACGTGCGGCCGGGCGTGGCCGCGCAATAGGCGCGCGCCAGAGCATTGTAGTGATCCACGTCCACCCACAGCGGGACGCGATCCGGCGACCGCGTGGCCGAGACGTAGATCAGATGCGTCGCAGGATACCGGGCACGCACGCGCTCGGAGAATTCTCGGAAGCGCGCGAAGATCATCTCCGGCGCATCGGTCGGCTTGGCTTTGATGTCGTTGCTCCCGCAATAGTAGACGATGACTTTCGGCGCATAGGGCGGCACGATTTGCTCGAAGCGCGCGAGCTGGTCACCAGTGCGCGAGCCGCCAAACGCGCGATTCAACACGGGCAGCGGTGCCATGTGTTCGGCCACGTCTTCCCATTTGCGAAAAATGCTGCTGCCGACGAAGAGGATACCGCCTTTGACCGGGACCTGCGCACGATCTGCCTCGGCAAACGCTTTGAACGAAGGCTCATATTGCGTCCACCGTTTATCCGCATCGTCGGCAGCGCGGATCAGGCACGGCAAGATCAACAACAGAACCAGCAGGCGCAGGGAGTGGGATTTCATAGTGCAAAAAAACGAATGAAAAATTGGCAGAACAGCGCGCCGACCACAATCATTGCCAACCCCCACAGCAACATCTGCCGGAAAAGTTTCTTCGCATCGCCGCCGGCCGGCAACCCGGCGATACAGAGCGCGCCGATCGTCGAGAGCGGCGACACATCCACGATGGCCGCGCCGACATTGATACTGAGCGCAATCTCCAGAGGATTTCCGCCGCCGAGCTTCGCGACCAATCCCGGGACCATCGGCAGAAACGCTGGATAGACGACGCCAGACGTGGAGCTGTAGGTGGAGATCAAGCCGGTCACAAACGCCATCGCGCCGTTGACAGTCCCAGGCGTGGCAATCTGCGCGAGGAGCGATGAAAACAGATCCATCCCGCCAGTTTTCTCCAAAACGCCGACCAATACGCTCACCCCCGAAACCATGAGCAACACCGACCACGGGACGGCTGACACCGCCTCTTGGTCTTCCACCGTACGCGCCATGATCAGCACCGCCGCCGCCGCAAAGGCCGAAAGCCCCGGGTTGATCTTGAACGCCACGACGCCCGCGATCCACAGCGCCAATACCCCCAAAGTGAACCACTGACGGGCCGTGAGCATCGCATCATCCGCGGTGACTGCCGCCACGCGCGGTGCCCGCAAGAGTTTAAGTCCGCCAAACAGAAAATACGCAGCTCCCGCGACCAGCGCATGGGCGACGAAGTTCGCCGCAAAAATACTCCAGTCGTTGTGCGGCAATCCGGCCTTGTGCATCTGTGCCTGCACAATCACCCCCACCGCGCTAAAGGGCGACAGGTTGCCGGCATTCGCGCCATTGGCGACCATCAGCGCCATCAGAAACGGCGAAACGCCCGCCGTAATCCCGGCCGTCATGGCCAACGGCGCGACCAAGGCGCTGGCAGCAATTGCGCCCGGGCCGACCATTGAAAGCACACAAGCTAGTCCAAAAAACAACGGTGGCAGCAGCGCAGGCGTTCCCCCGCACAGCCGGACTCCCCGTCGCGCGAGCACCCCCAGCGTGCCGTTGATCTGGGCGATGCCAAACAGCAGCGTCACACCGGCCAAAGTCAGAAACAGCGACGAGGGGAAAAGCCCGAGCACCGCATCGGCTTTCCATCCGGCGGAATAAATCCCCAAGGGAAAAGCCAACGCTACCGCGAGGATACCGACGTTGATCCGCGACGTCAGGCTGAGGAAAATCACCGCCAGCAGCGCGAGGAGGGAAAGCGTGGCGGGGCTCATGGCGCGAGTGGCGTAGACTTAAGTAAATGCTTCTGCACCTTGCCCAACGCTGTGCGCGGAATCGCCGCCACGCGCACAAACGCTCTCGGTTGTTTGAATGACGCGAGCTGCGTGCGCAGGCGCGCCACGGTGGCGGCCTCGTCGAAGGTCGCCGCATCCACCACCACGTAGGCCACCGGCACTTCGCCGCGCACCGGGTCCGCGACGCCCACGACGGTCGCTTCGCGCACGCCAGGCTGCTCAAGAATCAACTCCTCAATCTCTCGGGGATAAATATTAAAGCCGCCGGAGATGATAAGATCGCTACGGCGGCCCTGGAGCGTGATGTAGCCGTCCGCCGCGCGCACCCCAATGTCGCCCGTACGAAACCAGCCTTCGCTCCACGCCGCCGCCGTCGCCTCGGGACGCCGCCAGTAACCCGAGCACACATTCGGCCCTTTCACCCAGACCTCACCCGTCGTCCCATCGGGCACGACGGCATTGGCTTCATCACAAATCCGTACCGCGACGTGCGCCAGCGGCAGTCCGACCGTGCCGGGGCGTCGCTCGCCGGCGTACGGATTTCCAATGTTCATCAACGTCTCGGTCATCCCATAGCGCTCCAGAATAACCGAGCCATAGAGCTGGCGGAATTTTTCGTGCACCTCCGCCGGCAACGGAGCCGAGCCGGAAACCGCGAGCCGCAACCGTGCACCGATCTGCCGCGCCACGACCGGCGAGAGTTCGAGCAGCCGGATGAACATGGCGGGCACACCGAAGAAAACCGTGGGCCGGTAATCTTCGAACCACTCGGCCGCCTTCGCGTGCTCGAAGCGTTCGAGCAGGCGCAGGTGGCAGCCGCTGAAGAGCCAGCAGTGCAGCCCATTCGCGAGGCCGTGCACGTGAAAGAGCGGCAACGTCGCGAGGTAGCGATCAGCTGCCGTGATATCCCACGCCGTCACCAGCGTCAGCGCATTGGTCGCAAAGTTGCCTTGCGTCAGCACCGCCCCTTTCGACGCACCCGTCGTGCCCGACGTGTAGATGAGCGCCATCGGGGTATCCGCATCCGCGGGCACCGCGATCCGCGTGGCGGGTTGAGCCGCCGCCTCCGCGACCAGAGCGTCCACGTCCCACACGACGACATCGGCCGGAATCAACGGCGCCAAATCGCGCGACGTGACGACCGCCGTCGGCTCGGCGTCGCGCAGGATGTGCGTGAGCTCGCGCTCTCGGTAGAGCACATTGATCGGCACGATGATCAGGCCGAGCTTGGCCCCCGCGAGCCAGAGATCGATCACCTCGACCCGATTTTGCAGAAAGAATGCGACGCGATCACCGGCCTTGGTTCCGCGCGCTCGGAGCAGGTGCGCGAGCCGATTGCTGCGGTTTTCCAAATCACCAAAGGTAAACGCACTCCGCCGTCCGTCCCCGCCCACAAACTCCAGGGCCGGCCGCGCGGCGCGGTCAATCAACGAAAGGTCAAAGAGGGGCAGGAGAGACATAAACGTGGGTTTAGCCAACAGACCGAAGACTTCGAGCACGATTACTCCGCCGTACTCTGAACAGGTTCGAGGTGACGGGGAAACTCCACTCCCTCCCACCGCGCCACGACTGCCGGCGCAGCGCAATGGCCAATCACATTCACACTCGTGCGAATCGGATCGATCAACGCATCAATGCCGAGGAGCAACCCCAGCCCCTCCAACGGCAGGCCGAAGCTTTGAAAGAGCGCCGTGAGCACGACGAAGTTCGCGCGGGGAATTCCCGCCACGCCTTTACTCGTCAGTTTCAGCGTGAGCAAAATCAGTAACTGCTGATCAAACGACAGCGGCACATTGGCCGCCTGCGCGACGAACAGCGTCGCCAGCCCGAGGAACAGCGTGCTGCCGCAGAGATTCAGACTGATGCTGAGCGGCGCCACCACGCCCAAAATCCGATTGGGGACGCCGAGGCGCTCCATGTTCGCCAGCGTCTGCGGGAGCGCCGCCGCGCTCGACGTGGTCGCAAACGCGATGAGAAAGGGCTCGCGCACAAAATGGACGAAACGCCGCAGCGGCACACGAAACGCGACGAGCGAACCGCCGAGCACCGCCACCAGGAAAAGCAGCTCCGCGCCCCACGCCGCCGCGAACAGGCGGGCCAAGCCGGTCAGCACGTCCACCCCTCCCGACGCCACCGTGCCGGCCATCGCGGCGAACACCGCCGCCGGCGCCAGATACATAATGAAGTGCGTAAAACGAAACGCGATCGTCACCACGGCATCCGCCAGTTCGAGCACCGGCCGCGCCTTCTCCCCGACCGACAAACACGCGACGCCGAAGAGAAAACAAAAGACGACAATCTGCAGCACGTCGCCCCGCGCCATCGCATCCACGATACTCGTGGGAAACGCATTCACGAGCACATCCATGAACGACATCGCTGGCGCGCCCACCGTCGCCTTGGCGACCAGCGCGACGCCATCCCCGGGGCGCACGATCACCGCCGCAAACCAGCCGAGCAACAGGGCCAGCGTCGTCGCCACCTCGAAGTAGAGGAGCGCCTTCCATCCGAGCCGGCCCAGATCCTTCATGCCACTCACGCCGCCGACCGCGCGCACCAACACCCCGAAAAGCACGGGCGCAATGATTGCGCGAATGAGCCGCAGAAAAATATCGCTGATAAACTTCAGGTGCGGCGCGAGGCCGGGCGCGGCCAGCCCGAACACGATTCCGCCCACGGCCGCGAGCAGCATCCACTGCGCGAGCGAGATCCCGCGCCACGCGCGTTTCCCCAAGCCAAGAGTGTCGGAACGATAAGCAAGTGAGAACATAAGGGTCAGGGTTTCTTGAGCAGGTCGTCAAAGGCGCGCTGGAAATACGCCAGCGGCTGGGCACCCGCGATCGTCGATTCAGTTCGTTTTCCGTCGGCGCTCCATTTCGAAATCACAAAGGTCGGCGTGCCCCTGATTTTCAAGCGCGCCGCCAGCTCAAAATCCTTCGCCACAGCGGAGCGCACTCCGCGGTCTTGCAGGCAAATCTCCAACTCGCTCCGGTCGAGCAGCGGGCTCTTCGCCACCAGCGCCTCAAGCACGCTCGGCGCGCGGTGAGCCACGGAGAACAGACCGTCTAACAATTCCCAATACTTCCCCTGCCGCTGCGCACAGCGCGCGATCGAGAAAATCTTGCCATACTGCTCGGACTCATCGTCCGAAGCGTTGACCACGACCCATTGGATTTTGCCCGTCTCAATATAATCCTTACGCAGCGTCGGAAACACGTTCTCGTGGAAATTCCGGCACTGGACGCATTTGAAATTCGAGATCTCTACCACCAACACCGGCGCCGTATTCACCCCGAGCACAGGGCGGCCCGTCAGCTCGACCGGCAGTCCAACGCGCGTCTCCGCCGCCCACGACGGGGCCGCGCCATGACCCAGCCCAAGCAGGACCGCCGCGGCGAAGAAACGGACGACGTTGGAGACGAGACGACGCATAAACGCGGTCGCTCACACCACCGGGGTGCGAGCGACCAACGGCACGTTAGAACCGCGTGCGCACGCCCACGCGGAACATCCGGCCGACCTGGTCAAACAGGCCCGGATCCGTGGGCATCGGCGTCGCCCCGCCGCTGCGCGGCGCATACGTCGGATCGCGGTCGAGGAGGTTGGCGATGTTCAGATAGATCTCCGTCTGCCAGCGCTGGCGCATCGTGGGGAGGCGATAGGCGACTTGGCCGTCGAAATAGGCGGTCGAGGGCACGTCGTTGTAGTCAGTCGTCACGCCTAGGACGCGTGTCTTGTCCCACGTCATCCGGCCAATGTAGCGCATCTGGAGGAAACTCGAGATCGCCCTGCGCGAATGGTTCAACGAGAGCGTGCCTCGCACGTGCGGCATCGCCGAGGAGCCGCTCCCGGCATTCGCCAGACCGTTGCCGGCGAAATTGATCGTCGGGGCGAGCGGCGAAACACGAGAGTACTCGTCGATGTAGCCCGCGACCGCCCGTACCGTCAAATCGCCGGGCTGGGCGTTGGCAAACCAGGTATTGAGCGGCAAACGGTAGCTCGCTTCAAAATCCACCCCGCGGGAAAACTCGGAGTTGAGGTTGACCGACGAAATCTGCGTGCGAATGACAGCCCGCGGGCTGGCGGAAGTGGGGCCGCGCGTCACGAAGGAGCAGAGCGGCGAGGCTGGATTGAGCGAACACTCGCGCACCGCGTCTTGCCCTCCGGCGAGGAAAATGGCGTCGCTGATCTTCGTGGTATAAAAATCGACCGCGAAATTTGCGCCCTTGAGCCACGACGGTTGATAGACGAAGCCCACGACCGCAGAATTAGCTACCTCGGGCTTTAGATTGGGGTTGCCGCTCGTGACTCTCGGCACGCCTTGAAACGTCAGGCCGGTGCCACCGGGAAAGGTATCGTCGATATTCGAGTTCTGCTGGGTCCCGGCGGTAAACAGCTCGCTGATGTTGGGTGCGCGGATGTCGCGGGAGCGCGACGCGCGAAGGCGAAGATCGGATTGGAGCTGCCAGACCATCCCCGCTTTCCAGCTCTCGGCATCGCCGCTCGTGGAGTAGTTCGCATGCCGGGCCGCCAGATTGGCCGTCACCTGTTTGGCGAAGAAGACATCCTTGATGATCGGGATCTGGAATTCAGCGAACTCCTCGATGATGGTGTAGTCACCGGAGAAGGGTTGAGTGTTGGCCAAGCGATAGCCCGCAGCCGCCGAGGTCGCATCTGACCGCGTCGTGGATTTGAGACTCCGCCATTGCGCCCCAACAGCCACCGCGAGAGGTCCGGCGGGCAATGTGAACAGATTGCCGGTGATCTTGGTGTCCGCCACGTCCTGCGTGGTGGTCTCGTCAAAACTCGTTGTGCCCATCACGTAGTCCAACGCCGCCCGGGACGGCGAACCCGCGCCAAAAGGATTGAAGGCGACAGCCTCGGGATTGGCCGCCAAGGCCCGCGGGACAATCTGACCGCCCACCAAGACCGCATCAGCGGCCACCGCCATGCGGGCGAGGATCAAGTTATTGGTGATCGGGATGCTGATATCGTTCGTGCCCCATTGATAGGACGTTTCCCAATTCCATTCGCCGAGCTTGGCGTTGAACCCGACCAAGAGACGGCGGTTCTTATCGTTGACGTGCGATTCGGTCAGCCCGCGCTCCAGCGTGAGGCGGTTCATGGTAAACGAGGTCACCCCGAGCGCAGTCATCCGCGCCACCAAATCGGGCGCGACCTGCGCGAGAAACGCGTTGCCCCGCTGGATCGTGAGCAGGTGAGTCGTCGGGCTGTTTTGCTGATCCGCCATGGTTTCGCTATAGGATCCCTCCGCGAAAACGGTGAGGTGATCGAGCAGCTTAAAATCGGACCGCAGAAACAGGTTCTTCCGCTTGAGTGGCCGGACGATCTCTTGCGACGTGCCAATGCGGAAGCCGTCGCCCCCACTCTGGAATCCGTTCGTCGTACCGACCGTGGTCGAGAGTTTGCCGTAGTCGTAAGGACTCTGCACGCCACCAGGACCAAACTTGATGCCGCGAATGAGCGCATTGTTGGCCGCCGTGCCGCCCACACCGGTGATGATGTGACCGCCCGTCGTAAACGGCGACCGGATGTCCGTCGCGAGAACCGCCTTGGTCGTGTTGGTCGGATCAGGGATCTGGTTGGTTTCTTCCCGGCGAGAAGCGCGACCATCACCGTTCACGCCTTTGCTGACCGCATACTCGGCATTGAAAATAAGATGGCCACGGCCCTTCAGATAGTCGGTGCCGAAAGTGACCGATCCTTTGTATTCCTTGTTGTCGCCTTTCTGGGACTGGCCCACGACCACATCGGATTTGAAACCAGTGAACTCTTTGTTGAGCACAAAATTCACGACCCCACCGACGGCATCCGAGCCATAGGCGGCGGACGCGCCGCCGTTCACGACGTCCACGCGATCAACGAGTCCTTGCGGAATGAGATTCGCGTCGATCTGGCCGGTTGGGCCACTGGGCGTAAAGCGCCGTCCATCGAGTAGCGTCAGCGTGCGGGTCACCCCAAGTGCGCGGAGATTGAGGAAATTGGCGCTGCTGTTCCCCGTGCCACCGCCATTCGTCTGCCCGCCACCCGGCGCGATCGCGGGGAGCTGTTTCAGGCCCTCCGCCATATTGATCGGCGCCACGGCCAAGAGCGCACCCTGGTCGATGACCAAGACGGGCGTCGGCGCAGTAAACGTGCTCGCACCTTTGATGTGCGACCCGGAGACACTGAAGGCCTCGAGCTTGAGGACTTCGGCGGAGGCCGCGGGCGCGGGGTTCGGAGTGGCTGCCGTCTGGGCGTCGGTGATCGTCACGAGGCCGGCACACAGTGCGGCCAAGACCAGGCGGGCACGCGCCAGCCGTGAAGTCGGAATGGAATTGAGCAGGGTGTTCTTAATCGGGTTCATAGCTTCTAAGGGTGGATTGCAGGGTCAGGGAAAGGATCAGCGGGCGCGGTCCGCCACGGGTTGAAATCGGAAAAGTGCTTTGGGCGTGGCCTCCAACACCGTCCGACGAGCAGCGGGATCTGTGATCCAACGGTCGAGTTGCGCGCGGGCATCAGCATACTCCTCCGCGTGCTCAAACTGCGTGTGCGGCCAGTCGCTGCCCCACAACAGCCGCTCCGGACCAAAGGCCCGCAGGAGCAGCGGCGCCGCCGCATCGGCGATCGCATCGCCAATGCCGTCGGGGCCGTTGCGATACGCACCGGAGAGTTTCACCCAGAGCCGCCGCGTCGAGGCCTGCGCCAGCAAATACTTGAAGCCCGGATCTTCGACGCCGAGTTTCGGATCGGGGCGGCCAAAGTGATCGACGACGACGTTGAGGCCCGCCGCCAGCAGGGGTCCAATCAAGCTCGGCAGGTCGCGCGCTTCGCGTTGCACCTCGACGAACCAGCCCAGTTTCTGCAACTCCCCCAGCAACCCCGGCCACGGCTCCAGCCGAACGTTCGGCAGTGGCTGTCCGACGAGATTGAGCCGGATACCGACGACACCCGCCGCGGCCAACTCCGCGAGTTGCGCCGACCCGATGCCCGGGTCCACCACCACGACCCCGCGCAACCGCCCCGGGTGGGCGCGGAGTGCGGCCAGCAGCAGCGTATTGTCGGTCCCCAGAAAGCTCGGCTGCACCAGCACCCCGTGGGAAATACCGTGCGTGGCGAACTGTTGTAACAGCTCGGCCAGCGTCGCGTCGTAATTGGGCACGTAACGGGCACCTGCCACTGGGGCGGAAGCGCGTTGGAAAATATGAGCGTGTGTGTCCACGGCGATGAGGTTTGAAGAAGAGGGCACCGTCACGCGGTCTACGCCGCGCCCGCTGGCAGCGAGCAGGAGAGCCGCAGCCAAAATTCGAACAGAAATTGCCGCGCGCGAAATCATGCGCAGGCGCACCGGAGCGGCGCGTTTGCATACCCGGTTGCGTCCACGTTCACCGCCCCACCTGAGTCGACGTCGAGTCGCCGGCCCTTGGTCTCGGGCAACAAACACACGGCCACAATCACGAGCGAATACGCCAGCCCCGCGTCGATGCCGATCGCGCGGCCCAGCGGCATGGATTCGCTCATGTGCCCGACGAGCCACGGAAACCCGGCCGACGCGATACGCCCGAAATTGTAGCAGAAGCCCACCCCGGTGCCGCGAATCCCGACGGGATAGAGTTCATTAAACAGTGCGCCCAAGCTCGCGGGAATTCCGGCGGCAAAAAAACCGAGCGGAAACCCCAGCACCAGCATCTGCCCGTTCGTCAGCGGCAAAAACAAATAGACGATCACCGTGGCGACGCAGCAGACCGCAAACAGCAGGATATTTTTCCTCCGGCCAATCCGATCAAGCAACTGGGCGCTCACCATACAGCCGCACCAAAACGCCACGATGATCACCGCGAGATAACCACCCGTGCTCACTACGGAGAGTTGTCGCTCGGTTTTGAGAAACGTCGGCAGCCACGTCATCAGCGCGTAGTAGCCACCGTGGGCACCCACGCCGAGGAGCGCTCCCACAAGCGTCACCCGCCACAAGCCCGAAGAAAAAATCCCGAAGAGGCCTCCCGCCCGCTGATTCGGCGTTGGCGCGAAAACTCCCCGCGCTCGGGTCTCGGGAACCGCCCGCCGCACATAGACAATAAACAGCGCGGGCAACAGACCGACCCCAAACATCACGCGCCATGCGGGCTCCCCCGGCAGCCACCACCCGAGCATAGCATAAATCAGCACCGCCCCGCCCCACCCAACCGCCCACGCGCTCTGCACCGTCGCCAGAACTTTGCCGCGATGCTCCGGCCGGATCGTCTCGGCCATCAACACCGCGCCGGCCGCCCATTCCCCGCCGAAACCGAATCCTTGCAGCGCCCGCAGCACAAAAAGCTGCGTCCCGTTTTGGGCGAACGCACAAAGAAACGTGCACACGGAAAACCAGACAATCGTCGCCTGCAAAATGCGCACGCGCCCGTAACGGTCCGACAGCGCTCCGGCGACCCATCCGCCCAGGGCCGACGTCACCAGCGTGACACTGCCGATCGCACCGGCCTCAGCATTATCCAAACCGAAGGCCACGATCAGCGCGGGCAAGGCGATGCTGAACATCTGCACATCCATCGCATCCAGCCCCCAACCCCCGAAGCAGGACCAAAAGGTCCGGCGCGCGGGTGGGTTGATTTCACGATACCAGCGAAACATGGGGTAATGGGTTGGGAAAATTGGTCGGGATTGCGTGGAGGCGTTCCCCAGATTGGCCGGCGCGGTGGGGTGTGCGGCTACCGGATTTCAACTTGGTAGCGGAACTCACTCGCCGGCCCCCGTGACTGCCGCCACTCCAGCGGCTGGCGATCCGCACTCAGCGCCACCCGTTCGATCACGATCACCGGTTCACCGGCCTCGAGTTCGAGCAGTCGGGCATTCTTCGCCGACACCGCTTCGGCACTCAAGGTCTCCTGCGCCGACGCCACCATCACGCCGCAATATTGCTCATAGAGCGGATACAACAAATCGCCGAACTCCCGGGTATCGATCGTGAGGAGCGCCTTAAACCGGTCATGCGGCAGCCATATATCTTCCAACACGAGCGGCCGGTCCTCGATCAACCGGAGCCGGGAAAACCGAATTGCCGGAGCCCCAGCCTTCAGCCCGAGCGCCTCGGCGACGACTACCGTCATCGTCGTCTCTTCACGTTTCAAGATTCGACTCACCGGCACACGCACCGCCCCGCCCGCACTCGCAAATCGAAAAAAGCGAAAGAACGACGACTGAAAATCCGGCCGCCGCACAAACGTACCCTTGCCTTGAAAACGCTCCAACACGCCGTCCGCCACCAACGAATCGATCGCCTTCCGCACCGTGCCGATCGACACCTGATGCGTCTCCGCGATCTCCGCTTCGCTCGGAATCGCCTCCTCTGGTTTCCAGCGGCGCGCGGCAATCTCCGCGCTCAGCGCTTCCCTCACGCGATGATAGCGCGGCAAACGGTGATCGAATTCGGGGGCCAAGGGTTGGGGTGACATACGCTCCTCTAGTCATATAGATGCCTTGGGCTCCCCACCGTCAATCGCGTTTTGAAAATATCTCGGCGCACCGGATCACCCTTGTCCCGCGTCCCACCCTCGGAGCACGCTCTTCCTCATGTCCGATCCCTTGCCACTGGCCCGCGACGTCGTCGCCCATTTTCGCGCCAATCTCTCTACCGTCTGCCTCAGCACCGCTTCGGCGGATGGTCTGCCCGAAACCTCGGTCGCCGCCGCGCTCCTCGACGATAACGGTGCGTTCGTGATCTTCGTCAGCGGCCTCGCTGCCCACACGCGGAACCTCCGCGAGAATCCCCGCGCCAGCGTCCTCCTCGCAGAAGCGGAGTCCGCCACCACCAACGCCCTCGCCCGCCGCCGCCTCGGGTTCTCCTGCGCCGCGGAGCCCGTCGCCCGAGCATCCGTCGCCCACGCCACACTCGTCGCCGCCTTCCGCGCCAAGTTCGGCGCGACCATTGCAGTCATCGCCGCGCTCCCCGATTTTCAATTTATGCGCCTGATCCCGCTCCGGGGTCGGGTTGTCATCGGCTTCGGTGCTGCCTTCGAGGTCGACCCGCTCGACTGGGCTCAACTCACCCCTGTCGGCCGTCCACCCACTCGCTGAGGCGCAACGATGACGCCGAACGGCGGGCCGCCGCTCGCTGGCTCGCTATTTTGGTGCCCCTTGAGTGAGATCGGTGCGGTACTTCACCCGCTACGCCTACGGGCGCTCCCTGTGGTCCGGTCGTGCACTTCTCATCCGTGTTCATCCGTGGTTAACGCTCCGCCTACCGTTAGTTTTCAATTGCTGCGGCCAGCGCCCCCGTGTTTGAAACCAAAAATAATATTGATTTTTGCTACCGCTCTGCGGTTCCGCTTCGCTACGCTGTGTCTTCCTGCCCACTGTCTCCCGCTCACGCCCGCTCCATTTCTCCATGAAAAAAACCCGCTCCCACTGGTCTGTTCCCACCATCGCTTACGAAGGTCCCGGCGCGACCAACGCGCTCGCCTTCCGGCATTACAATCCCGACGAGCTCATCGATGGAAAAACCATGTCCGCGCACATGCGTTTCTCCATCGCCTATTGGCACTCCTTCCGCGGCACCGGCTCCGATCCGTTTGGCCCCGGCACGATTCTTCGTCCTTGGGAAAAGGGCACCGACGCCGTCTCCATCGCCAAAGTCCGCATGGACGCCGCTTTTGAATTTTTCCAAAAAATCCGCGCGCCGTTCTGGTGCTTTCACGATCGTGACATCGCCCCTGAAGGCAGCACGCTCGCCCAGTCCAACAAGAATCTCGATGCCATCGTCGCCCACGCGAAAGACCTCCAAAAGGCCACCGGCGTGAAGCTCCTCTGGGGCACCGCCAACCTCTTCTCCAATCCGCGCTTCATGTGTGGTGCTTCGACGAATCCCGATGCCCACGTCTTCGCCTACGCGGCGGCCCAGGTAAAGCAAGCGATCGACGTGACCAAACTTCTCGGCGGTGAGAACTACGTATTCTGGGGCGGTCGTGAAGGCTACGAAACCCTCCTCAACACCAACCTCAAACGCGAACAGGACCACCTCGCCGCGTTTCTCCACATGGCGGTCGATTACGCCAAGAGCATCGGCTTCAAGGGTCAGTTCCTCATCGA
>Ga0114978_10003416_pt1 | contig 13002 bp, 25 predicted proteins | sample S_140212_EF_Meta_FD_87027 | JGI IMG/M metagenome (GOLD analysis project Ga0114978, IMG submission 87027) | Freshwater microbial communities from Lake Simoncouche, Canada to study carbon cycling - S_140212_EF_MetaG | ecosystem: Environmental > Aquatic > Freshwater > Lake | place: Lake...
CAGCGAATCAGGTGTGTTCGGTCAACTCGATGTCACCGACCAGTTCGGCGTGGTCCGTACCAACCCGGTCAACGGGGAGCGCGACTACCTTGGTGTCGTAGGCAACGTCTACGACCCGATCCAGAACGAAGCCACCGCAGGCTTCATCCAATCCCTGGTCGATGAGTTCGGTGCCAACCTGGGGACCGCAGGCAGCTTGGGTGGTGGCCGCGACGTGTTCATCACGATGAAGCTGCCGCACACGATGGAAGTTCAAGGCGTGAACGGTCACGTGGACAAAACGGAGTACTACCTGGCTGCCTTGAACAATCACACGGGCAAGACTTCGTTCCGCGTCATCCTGACGCCCATCCGCGTCGTCTGCCGCAACACCCAGCAGGCCGCTATCGGCTCTGCCAAGACTTCTTGGAAGGTCCGCCACACAGCCACTGCCGTGGGCAAGGTCCAGGAGGCACGGGAGAAGCTGGGCCTGGTGTGGTCCTCTGTCAGCTCGCTCGACGCTGAGTTCCAGCGCCTGGCGGAGATTCCGCTGGAGTACAAGGAGGCCAAAGAGTTCACCGAGCGCCTGGTCGAACTGAAGAAGGTTGACCCTGAGTCCGCCGCCGCTACCCGGCGTCGTAACGCCGCAGGCAAGATCCTGGACCTGTACCGCAACTCGCCTACGATCACCCCGATCGCAGGTACCAAGTTCGCCATGTACAACGCCGTCACGGAGTACGTTGATTGGTTCCAGGGTGTGCGCGGCGCTGCCGCCACCACCAAGGCTCAGCAGGATGCCCGTGCTCTGCGCTCGATCCGTGAGCTTGAGCAGTCTTCGACCCTGAAGACTGAAGCGTTCAGCCTCCTTAAGGCTGGCGTCTGAGGTGGACTGGGACCTCTGGATAGATGAACCGGTCGCAGACCGGGACCTAGACAAGATCTACAACCTAGCCGCGAAACTGCGGGAAGAGGAGAGCGAAGAATGAAGTACCACCTCGTCACGTTCCTGGTCGGTGCCTTGGCAGCCCTTGGAGGGGCTGCCTTGGCCCGTGCGGATGACGCTGTAGTCATCATGCCGTACTGCCAGTTCGAGGATGGCAGCGACGTGGACGGGTACTGCCTCTGGGTAGATCCCGACACAGGTATGGGCTACATCAACCCGACGCCCGAGGAGCGGGCGCGTAGCGCAGCTTTCGAAGCTGGTACCGGAGCGTTCGTAGGAGGGTACAACTGATGATCGTCGTTGTAGCAGCCTTGGGGACGTGGGCGACGCTTAGCGTTGTCGCCGTGTTCTTCGCAGGATCCTTCGCCGGAGGCGTGGACTGGGATGACGTAGATTGGGATGAGGATTTTGGATGACCAAAGTTGATCTGCCGCTGCGCTCTGTGACCCAGCTTAACTCCTACACCAACTGCCCTCAGGCGTACAAGCTGGCACGCATCGACAAGGTGTGGTCCCGTCCTGCCGCCTGGCTGCCCCAGGGGACGGCGTTCCACGCTGTCGCAGAGCTGTATGAGATCTGGATGGACTACGGCCTACCGTTGAGCCTGGAGGAGGCCCAAGACATCTACCGCTGGTTCTACGCCAAAGACGTAGGTGCTATGGCTAACGAGACACCTAATTTCGAGTGGTGGTTCTGGTCTGGCCCGTACAACGGCGAGCGTGACGTAGAGCGTCGATACGAGATCGGTCTGGAGCAAGTCGAGAAGTTCATCGAGTGGAGGAACTTCACTGGTCAACAGATCTGGATCACGCCTTCCGGAGCACCAGCTATCGAGCTGTGTTTCGAGATCGAGCTAGACGGCATCCTCGTCCGTGGCTACATCGACGCCGTAGTCGTCACCAAAGACGGCCTGCGGGTCCGTGACTACAAGACAGGTAACAAGCCGGGAGACGATTTCCAGCTTGGCGTATACGCCACAGCCATCGAGATCATGTTCGGTATCCGGCCTTCCCACGGTGACTACTTCATGGTAGGCAAGAAGGGTAAGAAGCCGCTGCTTACGGGACCCCACCCGCTGTTCGAGTGGGACCGTGAACGGGTTACCCGTGCGTTCCACGAGGTAGAGGCTAGGATCCAGGTTGGAGACTTCGAACCGGACCCTGAACCGGGCAAGTGCCGGTTCTGTGATGTCAACTACTCTTGCCCCGTTTTCCGGGGCTAGACCTCCAGGAGACAAAAAGTACACCTTCCTACAAGGAGTAACCATGAACGAGTTTCGGAGAGAGATCAAACACGGGCCTGGCAGTCTGTACGCCTGGGTTGATCTGGGAGCTATCGAAGGCTACCCAGGTTGGCACATGCAGGCGGCGCTGAACAGCTACCCGTTCCCTACTGATGCCGCAGCGCACCTGTTTGCTATGCGTAACAAAGAAGCCTTCCCCAGCAGGAAGGTCACGGTGCGGCTGATCGACGGTCGTAGCTATGACATGGTGGAGCCGAGCGGTGACTGAGTGGGAGATCAACGACAAGACTTCTAAGCTCCTCAAGTCAAACCACGCCCCGCACGAGACTGGCGGGGCCTTACGCACCCACCGTGCTGGTTGGCCCGGCGAAGCTATCGCCAAGGAGCTTAAGACGCGTCCTTTCAAGCTGCTGGAGATCCTTCGCAGAGACAAGGACGCAGAGGATCGAGCCCTCACAGCTGGCCGAGACATCTACGACGCGCTAATCAATACACCCAAGGAGAAAAGCTGATGGACTGGAACGTGTTTTTTGGAGTTATCGGAATCGGGATGTTCCTGGGGTCGGTGTTCTCGTGAGCGATCGCCCGACCTTGCTGGCTAGCCTCGAAGACATCGTCTACAGCTACCAGGTCGATGGCCACGCAAATTGCCTGGTCGATGAGCTGTACGAATTCATCCTCGACACTTACGGGCCCCCGTTCCATTCGGTCCCCGACGTGCAACGCGCCATCGAGCGAATCTGATGGACGATGATGAGTGAGGTAGCGATGAAGAAGAGTGCAGGTACTCGTTCTACCACGATGAAGAACTCGTGGACGAGGGCGATGAGTACGCGTACTACTACTGCTCACGATGCGACGCAGAGTGGGAGGAGCTGAAGTAGGTGTACACGGCCAGGCAATCGCTCTACATCAGAGGCTCCGCAGGAGACCCTCTACCGAAAGTGTGGGATGCACTAGATGAAAAAGGAACCCAGCTACGACGAGGGCAGCTATGCCTGATATGTGCTGGGCCTGGGACAGGCAAGTCTGCGTTTGTTCTCGCGTACGCTCTGAAGTCGAAGGTTCCGACGCTCTACTTCTCAGCGGATTCAGATGCCTTCACGCAGTTATCGCGGTCGGTGTCGATCCTGTCCGGTATGCCCCTAGAGAAATCGACTAGAGCAGTACGTTCCGCAGATCTCGGAGACGAGATTGGTAAGGAACTGGATTCCCTGCCCATCCGATTCAACTACAAAGCATCCCCCTCGCTCGACGTGATCGAGGAGTCGATGGAAGCGTATAACGCGCTCTACGAGGACTACCCAGCCCTCGTTGTCATCGACAACATCACCAACGTCCGGTCTGACTTCGGGGAAGGTAACGACCCGTTCAGTGGCCTGGAGGCTCTGATGGACTACCTGCACGAGATGGGACGGGAGACCGGATCCTGCGTCGTAGGGTTGCACCACGTCACAGGGCCTTACAACGACGGTGACAAGCCGATCCCTCTGTCAGGTATCAAAGGCCAGATCGCTCGCGTACCGGAGCTTGTGCTGACACTGCACAGGGTTCAGAACGAGTTCGGTCCAGACGCCTTGAACGTGTCCACGGTGAAGAACCGTGGAGGAAAGTCCGACCCGTCAGGGCAAGGCTTCGCGTCCCTAGAGTTTGTCGGGGACACCATGCAGATCACTGACTATCCCGCTTAAGGAAAGAGAACATGAGTACCCCCAACCAGATGCCCAAGCGCAGCAAGATGCGGCAGCAGCTTCTCGGCTCCCTCATCGAGACCAAGCCCACCTCGTGGGACCGCAAGGTTCTGTCCAAGAACGCGGAGGGCAAAGAGGTCGTCCAGACTGTGAAGGTCACCCACACAGCGCTCCGCTACCCCCTGGCTCAGAACGTGTCCGAGCTTAACGTCAACCGCGCAGCTAAGGTGCTCGCCAAGTGAAGATCGACATTAACGTCCTCATCACCATCATGGAAGCCGCGAGGGACGATCAGAAGGCTCTAGCGCCTTACGACACCGATTACAGCAAAGGGTTGCGTGACGGTCACGTCGGCGCTCTCGATGCAGTGGTCCGCAGCCTGCTCAGCATCAAGGACTTCTATGATGTGGTCTAGCGCCCTCACCCTGCTGGCCACGTTCCAGCTAGGGCTCGCCATCGCCTGGGGCCTGCAGTGGGCTGCTAGCCGGTGGCTGTAAAGCGAAGGTATCCGGCAACCAATGTCCAAGCCAACCGAAAGCCGTGCATCGACTGCACGGACGCAGGGATCCCCACCAAGCGTAAAGCGCCTCACCCTGGTCCGAGATGTGCAACTCATCATCGAGCGAAGCGACGTGCACGTTCGACTGTTTCTTGGTCGCAGCGCATACTGGAAACCTACGGAATAACGGAGCAGGAGTACTGGAGGATCTATGAGTTCCAAGGTGGTTACTGCTACATATGTCGTAGAGCTAACGGAAAGCGAAAGAGGCTGTCTGTCGATCACTGTCACGCCACAGGCACAGTCAGAGGATTGCTCTGCACGTCCTGCAATCGAAACGTCCTTGGACACCTCCGAGACGATCCAGAAGCTCTCTCGAGAGGTGTCGATTACCTCACCTCACCCCCTGCTGTACAGGTGCTAGGTCTCCGGATCACTCCGGACATGAAAGGTTAAGCAGCATGAATAAATGGATCATGGTTTCACCGTTCGCAGCAGCTATCGCCGCTGCGCTCATTTCCCCCGCCGCCGCGAATGCACTAGCGATCGCAGGACTACCGGTGATGGTGTGTCGATAGCCGACGTTATCCTGCGGTACTACCCAGACTGGGATCCCCCAGAGGACACCAAAGAGTGGAACAAGACGTGTTGTCCGTTTCATGGTGAGTCGAACCCGAGCGCAGCTGTCAGCTACGACCTAGACGGGTTCCACTGCTTCGCGTGCGACGTGCGCGGAGATGCAATCTCGATCATTCGACATGAGGAAGGAGTAAGTTTTGCAGAAGCTCAGCGAATCGCAGAGAGCCTGTCTGTGGGAGGCAACAGCCCGATACAGAGAAAGCCTGCCGGGAAGCCCAGCCGCCGAGTATTTGGCGAGCCGGGGGATACCCACCAGCACGGCGTTCGGCCTGGGGTTCGTAGCAGACCCTCTCCCTGGTCATGAAATGTACCGGGATTGCTTAGCTATCCCGTATCTTCGTTGGTCGCCGTGGCGTAAGTGGTCAACCTCAACGATGAGGTTTAGGAAGCTCGACGGCAGTAAGCCCAAGTACCTCTCGGTGCCGAACTCCGGCACCAGGCTGTACAACACCGTGGCTCTGACGAAGTACTCCAAAGACATCTCGATCACCGAGGGAGAGATCGACGCCATCACAGCGGACCTGGCCGGTGTACCGGCTGTAGGGGTCCCAGGTGCTCAGGTGTGGAAGCCGTATTTCAGGGAGTTGTTCATGGGCTACCGCCACGTGAACATCTTGTCTGACGGCGATGAAGCCGGTATGGACTTCGCTAAGCAGGTAGCTAAATCCTTGCCCAACGCAAGGATCATCCCTATGCCAGACGGCGAGGATGTCAACTCACTAGTGCTGAAACAGGGCGCAGCAGCCCTGCTGGAAAGGATTTGAAAGAGTGATCACGTACAATAGCTGGGACGAAGTTCCCGTTGGTGTCCCCGTAGCGGACATCTATCGTTCGGATGGCCTCGTGTGGATCAAGCATCCTGATGGCCGAGGCATCTTCAACGCCGCAACCAACCCCGCATCGCATGGCTGGTGCGAGTACGCTCTCCCCGACGAGCGGTCCTTCCCTATGGCGAAGGTGTCCCGGTGAACACGTTGTTCGCACCTGTGACGGTCTACACCAAGCCGGGATGCCGCGCTTGCGATCGTGTCAAGGCTAAGCTGGACGAGTTCAACGTCCCCTACCAGGCCGTTGACATCACGAGGAACGAAGAGGCGTACACCTACGTCACCCAGGTTCTGAAGTCGAAGTCTGTGCCTGTCATCGTCAGCGACGTGTACGAGCCCATCCTGGGCTACGACCCGTTGAAGCTGCGGGAGCTGATCGACTACGTGAAGCTTGAGGGCCTGCACGACTACGTCTACGAAGGAGATGAATGAGCAAGAAGCATAGCCGCAAAAAGGTGAGGGCAGTGCTGGCCAAGACTTACGTCGTGTTCTCAAACAAGGCCAACACAGGGTTAGACCCGTACTCGCGGGGCCTCGCAGCCGGATGGGCTGACGCTCTCGGATTCGCATACGACCTCCTCAACGAGGAAAAGTGACGGGGTTGGAAGCGTTCGTCCACGGAGAAGAGCTGTTAACTTTCGACAAGAACGAGGACGGCGAGCCAGTCCTTTACCTAGGAGCGGAGCAATGACCGACACACACATCGCGGCGATCGACCTAGACCCGGCCAACCGTCCGCGTGTAAGCGACCCGGTAAACCACCCGAGCCACTACGCAGAGGGCTGGTCAAACGGGGCTGAAGTCATCGACATCACCGAGAACCTGAACTTCAACCTGGGCAACGCAGTCAAGTACATTTCCCGTGCAGGGAAGAAGGATCCCTCGAAGATCATCGAGGATCTTCAGAAGGCACAGTGGTACTTGAACCGTGAGCTGACCCGAGTCGGTTATCAGCTGCCCCCTGCCGTGTTCCACCCGCGACGCGAGTGGTCGAAGCTGGACTATGTACTCGCCGGGTATCACCGTGGCGGATGATGGCAGGTATCTCTACCGACGTATCGGATCTAGCTCATCCTTCGAACTTGAGTCTAATGGTGCGTGGGAGCCGCTGCAACAGGATCCTTCCGACTTCGCACCGTTCGTTGAGGTATTGGGAAGATGACCAAGCGCATAGTTATCCTCTCCGACACGCAAATCCCCTACGATGACCGCAAAGCTCTGAAGGCTGTCATCCGGTTCATCGCTGACACACAACCCAACGAGGTTGTGCATATCGGGGATCTGATGGACTACCCGACACCGTCTCGGTGGACGAAGGGCACTGCAGAAGAGTTCGCTCAGCGGATCAAGCCTGACGGCGATCAGTGTAAGCGCCGGTTCCTCGAGCCTCTCAGACAGCGCTACAGTGGCCCCCTGAAGGTCCACAGAGGCAACCACGACGAGCGCCCGTACGATTACCTCACCCGGTACGCTCCGGCGCTCTGTGAGTACGCTGACGACTTCAAGTTCGAGAACTTGTTGGACTTCGGAGGCTTCGGAGTTGAGGTTGCCCCTGAGTTCTACAAGATCGCTCCGAACTGGATCTCCACCCACGGGCACCGTGGTGGGGTTCGCCTGTCTCAGAAGGCCGCAGACACCGCTTACAACGCGATGATGCGGTTCAACTCCTCTGTGATTATCGGGCACACCCACCGGCTAGGCATCAAGCCTCACACGCTAGGGTTCGGTGGGGCGCAGAAGGTGCTGTGGTCGATGGAAGTCGGCAATCTGATGAACATGAAATTGGCCCAATACCTGAAGGGTGCTACTGCTAACTGGCAGTCTGGTTTCGCGATGTTGACCGTCGACGGCGGTCATGTGAAGCCCGAGCTTGTGCCGATTAACGGTGGCAGCTTCTCGGTTGACGGCTACACGTGGAAGGTGTGATTTGGCGAACAAACGTATCAACACGATCTTCCACAAAGCCACCCGCAAGGCGCTGGTGGGCTGGGAGACAGAGATCGACTCGACAGAGCTGATCAACGAACTGTGGGTGTGGTACTTGGAAAGTGCATACGTCCAGAAGCAGTTCGATGAACTGTCGGAGGCTAAGCTAGTTCAGTTCGCCCGCAAGCAAGCTATCAACACGCTGGCGGAATCCACCAAGGATCGAGATCTGTTCCAGGCGAGGAACTTCTACTCGTCCGACAGTGTGAAGGCTGCGCTGAAGGGGGAGTTGAAGAGCGGGTATCTGGAGACGATTCTTCCGTTTGCGATGGATGCTCTCGGCGACAAGAACGCCTCGTACGCAGAGGCAATCAGATCTCGGTACACAGACGGTGATGTTCCGCCGCAGGGCAAGGAGCACATTCGCTTAGTTCGGGCAGTGAAGGCGCTCACTGAGCACATCAACATCATCGCCCTCACTTCGGGCAACGGAGTTGACAAGCCCAAGCTGCGACGGCCTGTAGATCCGACTAACCGCAGCGCGGGAGGGGATCACTCAGATCCCACAGCCAACATCGCACTGATGCTGATTGACCATCCAGAGCTTCGAGAAGAGGCTTACTACGAGACCCCTCTGGTGGACTTCCTAAGGGGGAAAGGTGCATAACTTGATGGATCCCACGTTCAACGGGATGCCGGGTTCGGAGATGTACCGGGCCCAGATCTTCCCCGAGCTGTTCCCGCACGAGAAACGTATGCTCATCGAGAACTGGGACGAGCAGGACATCGAGATGTACGTGACAGGAGGGGTGTGACCGGCTATCGAATCCAACTGACGATCGACTACGAGCCGGTGTTGGAGCACTACCCTGACTTTGTGAAAAGCAAAGCCCAGGCAATGGCGTACGATATCGAATCCGTTCTCTACGGAGAAATGTCGGTAGACGATCTAATCTCGTTTTCCGACGACGTTATCTACGGCATCCACGAAGTAGAAGAGAGTGAGGGATTGTGACTGATGCAGAGATGAAAGTCTTGCTGGACGGGCTTCTCGCCAAGGAGTACATGCGAGGCTTAGCAGACGGCAAGGACGAAGGCTGGTTCGAGGGCTACAACGAGGGATACAACGAGGGATACCGAGATGGGAGCGGGCTTGAATAAGAATGACATCCCTTGGGGACCGACAGGTGAACTCGTCTACAACCGGACGTACAGCCGAGTACTACCGGATGGATCACGCGAAACTTGGCCTGAAACTGTCGAACGAGTTGTTGACGGTAATCTTGCCCTTGTCAACAGCCGATTTCAGCTCGAAAACGAGCGGGAAGATCTCATCAGGTTGATGACGCAGTTCAAGATCCTGCCCGCAGGCAGGCATCTCTGGGCTAGCGGTGTCAAAGGCGCTCAGCACCTCTTCAACTGCTGGGTCGCAGGCTGGCCTAACCCGATCAGTGACCACTTCAAGTTCACTTTCCTCCGACTCATGGAAGGCGGAGGCGTAGGAGCTAACTACTCCAATCGCTTCTTGTCGGAGTACGGACCGGTTGTGCATCCTCTGCAAGTTCACATCGTCTGCGACGATGACCACGAGGACTACGAGGCATTAGAGGCCGCTGGCGTCCTCTCTAAGCGGTTTTCACCGGACTGGGATGGTGCTTACCCTATCGAGGACTCTCGAGAGGGCTGGGCGGATGCTCTGGCCGATCTGATCGACACTCACTACGAACCGAGCACGGTTCACTTCCAGCGGGTGTACGACGTGAGCCGTATCCGGCCTGCAGGGCACAAGCTCAAGACGTTCGGCGGCCAGGCTTCAGGCCCTACGCCGTTCGCCCTGATGCTCATCAAGGTGTCCGAGGTTCTGTCGGACCGTGCCGGGACCAAGCTGACTGGCATCGACGCTATGGCAGTGGATCACGCTATCGCACAGTGTGTGGTGGCTGGTGGCGTGCGTCGGAGCGCACGCATGTCGATGATGCACTGGAAAGACGGTCAGATCTTCGAGTTCATCGACTGCAAAGCGAAGTCTGGTGAGCACTGGACTACGAACATCTCTGTCGAAGTTGACGAGGAGTTCTGGGCCGTTCAGGACAAGGACTACGTCGAGATCGGCGGTGGTTACATCGACACAGGCACTCCTGACAGGGCGCGGGCCGTCATGCGGGAGCTTTCCTACGGAGCGGTTCGCAACGGCGAGCCGGGAATGTGGGACTCGTCCCTCTCCAACGTCGGTGAACCTAACGAGGTGATCGGCACTAACCCATGTGGCGAGATCACGCTAGAAGCGTGGGAGCCGTGCAACCTGGGTCATGTGAACCTGGCGGCGTTCATGCGCCCCAGCACTAAGGTGGACTACCTGGACCTGTTCAAAGCCCACAGGCTGATGACACGGTTCTTGATACGTGCCACGTTCAGCGCCGTAGGCGACGATAAGAGCCGGGAAGTTCTGGACCGTAACCGTCGTATCGGTGTTGGCCACTTCGGGGTTGCCTCGTTCTTGGCGTTGACCAAGCGGAAGTTCTCTAAGGCACCTGGATCAATGTGGTTCAAGGGGTTGCTGCAGGAGCTTGCTGACGAAGTTGACAAAGAAGCCGTCAAGTTCTGTCACGAGCTGAGGATCCCGGTTCCAGTGAAGAAGCGAACCATCGCCCCTACAGGGACGGTGGCTAAGCTGGCTGGAGTATCCGAGGGTATCCACCCGATCTTCAGCAAGTACTTCCTCCGACGCATCAGGTTCAACAAGCTGTCCGACGCAGAGACCCTGCAGCGGATGGTTGACGATGGCTACGATGTGGAGGATGACCTCTTCGCCCCTAACACCGCCGTGGTCACGATCCCCACCAAGGACACTCTCGTCCAGTCTGTGGTGGATCTGTACGGCAGAGACGGGGAGGACTACGTCGAGGCGGCAGACGACCTGTCGCTGGATCAACTGATCGCCTTCCAGGCGATGTACCAGACGTACTGGGCCGACAACGCTGTGTCCTTCACAGCCAACGTCGATCCTGAGCGGTACACACCGGAAGACGTAGCAGAGGTGCTCAAGAAGTATGCGGGCAAGATCAAGGGAAGTACGATCTTCCCTGAAGCTTCGTTCCCCCAGGCTCCTTACGAGCGATTGTCGAAGGCGGACTATGAAGCAGCCTCAGTAAAAGCCGTCGAAGACGGTGTCGATGAAAACTGCGCCAACGGCGCATGTCCAATTAAGTGAAAGGCAGTAAACACTTGTCCATTGAAGATCCGTTCGAAGGCATCGGAGAAGACACCACCGACGAGGCCCAGACGGGCCCTGATACGACCGTGGTGAAGCCCGCAGCCGTCGGTGACGGTGAGGGTAAGATCGTCCTCACGTTCAAAGAGGGCGCGGGCTACGACGCCTCGTGGGTCGTTGTTCACGCGGAGAGCGTTGCCGACGGCATCGCCATCCTCGCTGACAAGCAGTTCGGTGATCTCCTGGCTCGCACCAAGAAGATCGCAGCGTTCTTCAGTGGCGGTTCCACCGCCCAGGCTGCCTCCAACGGCGGCGGTGGCGGGGCTCCCGCTGCGTCGCAGGAAGCTCCTGGCGGCGAGAAGCGGTACTGCTCGCACGGTGAGATGGTCTACCGTTCGGGTGTCAGCAAGAAGTCGGGTAACGCTTACAAGATGTTCGCGTGCCCGTCGCCTGACCGCAACGGCCAGTGCAAGGCCCAGTTCCTCTAAGGTCTAGCCGACGAGGGGGCAGGCTTCGATAACCTGCCCCCTAACCCCTCTCTGAAAGGAAAATGATGACTGAACGCGTTACCATCGTCTATCTGGCTCAAGGTCGGCAATGCGTCGCTGCCGGTGAGCCCATGTTCGACCCCGAGGCTGGGATCCTGTCTGTCCTGTTCAAGGACGGCACAGCCCGCCACTTCAACTGGGACCACGTCGTTGACTACTACCACGCCTCTGAAGATGAGTCGCGTAGCTTCTTCCGCAGCCGAGAGGGTGCCAAGTGAGTATCCTGATTGATGTGTTGGAGGAGCTGGACGGGATCATCGCTGAGCGCGAGTACTTCAAGACTGAGTACTACGCGGCGCAGGAGTTGCTCTCGAAGGAGAGCGAAGAGGTTCGAGCCCTGAAGCTCAAGCTTAGCTCTGTCAGCCACTTCTTCGGCGAGGCACTCGCCCAGGGCGAAGAGGCGTTCAAGCCTGAAACGGGCCCTAGCCGCCCCAACCGCAAGAAGCTGACGTGGCAAGAGGTCAAGGACATTCGAGCCGCCTTCCACGGCGGCATGAAGCAGGCTGATCTAGCCCGCAACTACGGCGTTAACCCGTCTACCATCAGCCGCACAGTTCGCGGCTTCTACAACTGATGCTTATCAAACGCGTTGAGCGGTTTGCGATTCCGGTGTCCCGCGACTTCGCAGGGGCACTTCCGCCCCTGGAAGGGATTACGGTAGGGCAGTTGATTACTGCCCTGGACCCGCCGCCTTATCACGGAATTGTTAGCACCGACAGAGACAACGGCGACTTGATCGTCATGGACTATAAACCAGATATCGAAGTATAGGAGCGCAAATGATCGAGTTACGGCATGAGGTCGGGGGTGACCTCGTCACAGTGAAAGTTGTTGAGACACCGGAAGACCTAGATGGGTTCCGTGACTTCATCCGTACTCATAAATACCTAGCGCTGGATACGGAGACTACCGGCCTGGACATCTACAGCAGCACCTTCCGGTGCCGCCTCGTTCAGTTCGGCACCCAGTCTGAATCGTGGGTGCTGCCTGTGGACGAAAGCCCGACTCAGCTGCAACACGAGGTGAGCCTGGCGCTGGAGCACCTCGACAAGATCGTCGTGCAGAGCGCATCGTTCGACCTTCAGGTGCTGGACCGTTGCTTCGGAATCAAGATGGAATCGCTGTGGCCTAAGGTGGTTGACACCCAGATCCTGGCGAAGCTCGTTGACCCACGGCCTTACGAGGCCGGTGGCTTCGGGCACACTCTCGAAGAGCTGATCGCCAAGTTCATCTCCGAGGAGCAGGCCAAAGATGTCAAGGGCCTGATGGTCAAGCTGGCCCAGGAACACAAGACGACCAAGGCTAAGATCTGGTCGATCATCGACCTGTTCCACCCTGAGTACCTCCTGTACGCAGGGATGGATACGATCTTCACAGCGAGGGTCTACACCAAGCTGCTGAAGCTGGTGCCCGCTGTGTCCAGAGGTCTGATCTCGTACGAGCGTGAGGTCTCTGAGATCTGCTCCTACGTGGACCGTAAGGGCTTCTTGCTGGAC
>Ga0114978_10003418_pt1 | contig 12999 bp, 8 predicted proteins | sample S_140212_EF_Meta_FD_87027 | JGI IMG/M metagenome (GOLD analysis project Ga0114978, IMG submission 87027) | Freshwater microbial communities from Lake Simoncouche, Canada to study carbon cycling - S_140212_EF_MetaG | ecosystem: Environmental > Aquatic > Freshwater > Lake | place: Lake...
GGACAGCCCGTGGAAAAACTCCTGCGTCCCCGGCTCGCGGAGCCGCGACGGCGGGGCTGGGGGGAGCGGCTCACGGCGGTCGGCGCGGTGCTCGATTTCCCACCGCCCGCCGGGGCCGGGGACGAGGGCAGCCTGAAGGCTTGCCGGATGTTTGTGCTGGCTCACATACCGCCCCCCCGGCCGGGTAACCCGCGCCACCTCGCGGAACACGTTTCCGACCTCGGGCACGTAGCAGGTGCTCACCGGATGGATGACGAGATCGAAGCGGGCCGTGGCGAACATCCGCAGATCGTCCATCGAGGTCTGGACGATCTCCAGATCGAGCCGCCGCTCGGCCGCCACCTGCCGGTCGAGGGCGAGCATCGCCGGGGAGAGATCGACGACGGTCACCCGCGCTCCGGCGGCTGCATAGAGGGGGCCATGCTTGCCGCCACCGGCCGCCAGGCAGAGGAGCTCAAGGCCATCGAGCCGCGCCGGGAGCCACGGCCTCCCCGTCGGCCCGCCGCTCCCCAGCCAGCGGCGCGGATCGTCGAACGCCTCGTCGACGGCCGGGCGGGCGAGGGCCGCCTGCGCGGTCGCTAGCCTGTCCCAGGCGCGGGCATTGCAGGCCAGCGCCGCCTCACGCCGCTGCTGGTCGGTGGGATCGTGCATCAGGGGGCTCGTCATCCTCTGCTGACTTTTCCACCGGCTCAATCGCGGTCGTAGAGGGCGTCGCGGGTGGCCGGGTCGCGCGGCTCGCCGTCACAGACAAACCCCAGCTTCTTCCGCTCCATGAGCGCTGCCTGCTCGGCGGTGAGCCAGGTGTCGCCGGGAACGTCGACGGCGAACACCCACGGCCGCGACTCGATGTGGCCGTCGAGAAAGCAGACGTTGGCTTGGGTGGCGTGACGGAAGTGAACAGTGGGGAAATTGCCGCTGGGGGGGACGAGGCCGCCGAGGTTCTCGAGAAACTTCAGGTCGTAACGCACCTGGGCGCTGTCGGCGAAGGCAATCGTCCGCTGCGTTTCAAGGACACTCGCGAGCTTGAAGCGCCGGTCGCGGTCTTCGAGCTTCGGGGTGTAGTTGGCGTCGTAGCCGATGACCGTCCCGGGCCCGAGGGCGGGGTTGTAGTCGTAGCCGCTGCACATCGTGCCGTAGGTCAGCGCGTCGACCTGCCCCGGTCCGAACGACGGGCACTGGTAGACGGCAACATTCCCCTCCAGGTACGGCGTGAGGAGGCCGGAGGTGAAATCAACCCCCTCGGGGCCGCCGGCCGGGTCTGCTGAGACGGTGCCGAACCAGTAGCGACTGCTGCCCGGGTAGGGATATTCGCCGGCGAGCGTGCCGGCGATCCGCCGGGCGTCGTCGAGCTTCAGCGGCGGCAGCCGGCCGCGCTGCGCGTCGGTGAACAGCTGCACGGCCAGGCCGAGCTGGCGGAGATTGCTCGAGCAGGCGGCCGTGCGGGCAGCTTCTCGGGTCGCCTGGACGGCCGGGAGGAGGAGCCCGAGGAGGACCCCGATGATCGAGATCACGACGAGGAGCTCGACGAGCGTGAAGGCCCGCGGCCGGCGCGGGGCCGGCGGAATGCAACCGGGAATTAGCAAACCAACGACGGCCCCGCCCACGGGGGCGACCAACGGGCGCACGGGGAGCGCAGCGAACAACGAGCCGATCATAAAAACCTCCTCGGGCGGTGCCGGGCCCCACCCTGCCGACGCTGATCCTGTCCCCACGCCCCGCCTGCGGACTGCCAAGCGCGCAGTCAACCGCTGAACTCGGGCCCGGGATCATCGCCGACTTCTTCCTCCACAGCCCCGCGCGCGCGGGACGTGCCCGTGGTGCCGCCCTCGCAGCAGTCACGCGCTCCTGGGACGATTGGTAGGTCTTCTGACTCCCGGGCCGACGTTGTCGCCTTCTCACGTCCGCCCCCCCATGTCACATGGGGGAAGAGAAACGCAATGGCATCGATGACAACGGTCGTCCTGCCCGGTCACAGCGGCGGGGCCGTCCCGGAATCGCACCGGTGTTCCCTGTTGAGCCCCCCGTCGCCAGCTGCGGCGGAGGGACACCAACGTCTGGTGGGTGAGTTTAGGGACAGGGCAGACCCTGTCAACGAACCCCGACGCCGGCCTCACAACCGACACGGCTTAACGGCCGGGCGAGCGCGCGCGTGAAGCTGTGCCGGTGGGGCTGATCCTGCGCTTCACACTGTGCTGGTTGGAGGGCCAGAGGCCGCAAGGTTTACCCCTTCGAAACACCACGCAAAGTCTACCCAACAGTCACCACAAGTCCTTGAAACAAAGAAACTTGCAGCACACTCAAGCCGCTTTCCCAAGCCGTCCGATACCCCAAGTGTCCCCCGGGGCATCACTGTGCCCGTCGGGCAACCAGGGGGCGACAGCAACCTGCCATGAATCGAGTCACGGAATGGCTCGACAGGCCTGTCGCGGGATAGTTCGTGGATCACTCCTCGGGGTGACCTAGCCTCGCGATCGGGACCTCAAACCTCTCGCGTGATCCACAAGCAAAGGAGTTATGGCTCGATGAAGCGTATGTTGTTCCTCGGTGCGCTGGTCCTCGGCGTTACGGTCTGTAGCCAGTCTTTCGGTTTCGAGATCCTTGACCGGATGCTCGGCTGCAAGAAGGGTGGCACGTCGTGCACGGAACCCAGCTGTGGCGCTGGCAACGGCTGTGCCGATGCTGGTGAGCCCGGATGTGCTGCCGGCAACGGCTGCCTCGGTGGCTGTGGTGCTGAGCCCGGATGTGCGGCCGGCAACGGCTGTGCGGAACCGGCTTGTGACGCTGGCAACGGCTGCACGGACGGTGGATGCACCTCCGCTCCGAAGTGCCGCAAGAAGCACTCGCTGTTCGGTGGGCTGAAGGGGCTGTTCGACGGCTGCAAGCGGAAGTCCTCAAGCTGCACCAGCGCCAGCTGCTGCGGTGCTGAGCCCGCCTGCGACGCCGGCAACGGCTGCCTCGGTGGGAATGGTGGCGAGCCCGGATGTGCGGCCGGCAACGGCTGCGGTGCTGAGCCCGGATGTGCAGCTGGCAACGGCTGTGCGGAACCGGCTTGTGGTGCTGGGAATGGCTGTGCCGACTCGGGGTGCACCGCTGCTCCCCGCAAGAAGCACGTGAAGGGTTCGATCCTCGGTGGGTTGTTCAAGGCTCTCCACAGCAAGAAGGGTTGCCACAAGAGCTGCACGAGCAGCACCTGCTGCGGCGACGCTGTCGAGCCGGGCTGCGGTGCCGAGCCTGGGTGCGGTGCTGGCAACGGCTGCGGCAACGGCTGCAGCGACCCGGCCTGCAGTGCCAACTGATCGAGTCTCCCACAGCCTCACGACCCATCGGTTGATCGCGAGACCAGCAGGGTGAGTCAGGCAGAAGGAATCTTGTCAGTCAGATGAAGACAGTGCGATAGGTCGAAACGGACTACCCGTTGCCCGACTTCGGCCAGTGAGCTCCGCCCGGGACCAAAAGTCCCGGGCGGAGTTTTTTTGTTTCCCTCGCGAGCGCCCCCCCGCTCTGTGTTCCTTGCTGCCGCGGGAATCGACTGCTACGCTCGTCAGAGGGGGTCGTTGCCGGGCACGCTGTCGTGGCGCGGTGCCATGCCAGAGTGGGTCGATGGTCGGGCGACTCCCCTCAGGAGTTCCCCATGCGTCCCCACAGCGCCGCTCCGCTCCGCCTCGTGGTAATCCTCTGGGCTGTCGTTCTGGCGGTTCTCGCCGCTCCCGGGGTCGCCGACGACACCCCCGACAACGAACTGCGTTTGTGGAAGGACGCCAGCGGATCGTTTCAGGTCCGGGCCAAACTCATTGAGCGGACCGACGGAGCGGTGCGGCTGAGGAAGACTGACGGCAAGGAGATCTCCGTTCCGCTTGCCAAGCTCAGCCAGGCGGACCAGGAGTACGTCGACAAGACGACCGCGCCCAAACCGGTGGTCGTGGTGCCCGAGCGCGAACGTCGCGGACTCCGTCGTGGCGATCCCTCGAAATCGGCCGGCGCCAGCAAGCCCCTCCCCGACACCGGCCGCTCCATCAATCCTGGCGTTGATCCGGTGACCGGTGATTTCGAGCCCGATCCCCTCAATTTCGTCGCCGTCGCCGAGCTTGGCTCGGTCCCCGTCTGCGACACCGATGCCTACGACGCTGTCTCCGCGCCGAAGCCGGCTGACGCCGCCTGCAGCAAGGTCCTCGTCTCGGTCGGCCGGCACGTGATCACCCAGCCGAACGACGCCAAGGGACGGATCTACCTCGTCGACTGGAAGCAGCGCCGCGCCGATCCGGTGTGGGAAGTTGGCAAGAAGCTCGAACTCCTCGACCACGATCCCGACAGTGGGCGATCGGTGTTCACCGAGGGGATGGACGGCCTCGGGCGCGGAGGAGAGATCGTCGTCGCCGAAGGGTTGGCCACGGGTGAGGGGAAGATCCTCTTCCGCCGGACGCTGCCCGGCGCGGGGAATCCTGGCTTCCAGCCCCACGTCGAATGGGCATGCATGGTCTCCGCGTCCCACCTGCTGGCAATCGTCGACTTAAACCTTTTTCTCTGGGATCTTCCCGCGGCCAGACTCCTCTATCGAGTCGAGGGGATGAAGTCGGGAAACACGCCTGCCGTCAGTCCCAACGGTGCCTCATTCGCCCTGTCGTGTGAAGGAGGCATCGCCGTGATCGAGACGGCCACCGGGAAGGTTCAGCGGAGGTTGTCGCAGCCCGGCTGGGCCCCCACCGCCGCCTTCGATCCCACCGGCCGACACCTGGCGATCTGCACGAGCAACCGATTCTGCATCTGGGACTGCCAGACCGATACCATCACCGCGGATGCCGTGACGACCGAACACCTCGGCAGCGGACCGCCTCACTGGATCGGCCCACGGACGATCCTCTCCTCCAACGGCAATGCCATCGACACCGAACTCGGCATGGCGGTCTGGAAGTACGCGCTGCCTCAGGAAAAAAACTCGCTGGTCGCCGCCAGCCGGCTGTGGTTCAGCGGCAACCACTCGACCTGTTCGGTGACCGCCGTCGAGGTTCCCCATCGCCCGGTCGGCTACGTCGTCGGGGCGATCCTCGCCGGTGGTGAAGCAGCGCTCGTGATGGCACCGGGGATGGCGGTGTCGATCGCGGTCGATAACCGCCTCGGACCGGCGGTCCCGATCGACGAAGCGGCGATCCGCCAAGGGATCGCCCAGGCCTGCCAGCAGGCAGGCTGGGGCGTCCAGGCCCAGGCTCCAGTCCAGCTCCTGGCCCGGCTCGAGCGACTGCCGGCGCAGGAACTCAAATTCCGTGATGCCCGCAACGGCAACGGCGTTACGACGGCGACGATGCAGCCGTTCAAGGCCGATCTCGAGATCCGCCGCGGCAATGAGCTGCTCTGGAGTCGGGGGACGCAGAATTACCCGCCGACGCTTCTCTTCCTCGGCGAGGGAGAGACCGTCCAACAGGCCGTGACGAAGTGGGAGCGCCCCCATCAAGACTTCTTCACGAGCCTCCATCTCCCTCCGCGGATCCCCCGCCACGACGGCCCCACGAAACCGGGCTACAGTCTCTTCAGAAGTGGCACCTGGGAAGATGTGTCGTTGCCGGCCCCCAAGCCCGCACCTGCCGCCGGACAGCCGCCGATCGCACCGCCCCGACGGTAACGCCCCGCGGTGTGTTCGTCGATCAGCCCCCCGCCCCGCCGAGGATCTCCGCCGCCGGGCCTGCCCGGTGGACTCTCCCCGCGACGAGTTCCACCACCTGCGTGGCCGCCCGTCGGGCGAAGGAATGGTCGTGGGTCACCACGACCATCGTCTGGCCGCCGCGGGCCAGCTCGACGATGACGTCGAGCACCTCGGCCGACATCTGCGGATCGAGGGCGCTTGTCGGCTCGTCGAAGAGCATCACCCGCGGCTCCATCGCCAGGCTCCTGGCGATCGCCACGCGCTGCTGCTGCCCGCCGGAGAGCGTCGCCGGCCGGGCCTCGGCAAACCGGGAGAGCCCGACGCGCTCGAGCAGGCCGAGACCCCGGCGGCGGGCCTCGGGCGCCGGCACGCCACGGACGATCCGTGGGGCGAGGGTGACATTGTCGATCGCGGAGAGATGGGGGAAGAGGTTGAACCCCTGGAACACCATCCCCACGTCGCGGCGGACGCGTTCGAGGGCCCGCGGCAGATGCTCTCCTGCGCCGAGCTCGTGGCCGGCAATCGTCACCCGCCCCTCGGTGAAGGTCTCGAGACCGTTCAGGCAGCGGAGGAGCGTGCTCTTGCCGCCGCCGGAGGGCCCCACGAGCGTCGTCACCGTTCCCTCGGCCACCGTGAGGGTGACCGCATCGAGGATCCGGTTCCCCGAACGGATCGCGGCGAGGGAGTCGACTTCGATCATCCGGTCACGCTCCGCGGAAAGGTCAGCCCGGGGCCCGCTCGGAACGCCGCTCGAGCCGGCGCTCGAACCAGCGCGAGAGCAGCGACAGCGGCCAGCTCATCGCCAGGTACAAAAGCGCCGTCACGATCGCCAACTCGGCGATCCGCCCCGTCGACAGCGCCAGGACACTGTACCGCTTCGTCAACTCGATGACGGTGATTGCCGAGCAGACGCTCGTGTCTTTGAACAGCGCGATGAAGTCGCTCGTCACCGGCGGCATCACGATCCGCACCGCCTGGGGCACGAGCACATGCCGCAGGCTCTGCCACTTCGTCATCCCCAGAGCGAGGGCCGCCTCGAACTGTCCCGCCGGCACCGCCTTGAGCCCCGCCCGGTAGATCTCCGACTCGTAGGCCGAGTAATTCATCGCGAGCCCGAGGATCGCGGCCACGATCGCCGGCAGCGCGAGCCCTACCTTGGGAAGGAGAAAGAACAGGGCATAGAGCTGGAGCATCAGCGGCGTGCCGCGGAGGAGCTCGACGTATCCGGACAGGAACGGCCGCAGCCAGGCCGGACCGTGGAGCCGTCCCACCGCCACCGCCAAGCCAATGAGGATCGCCAAGGGGAACGATGCCACCGAGAGGAGGATCGTCATCCCGGCTGAGCGGAGGAGGAGCGGCAGCGCCCCGCGGATCAGGTCGGCGAGGCTGCCGCGCTGCGCCGGCGGCACCTCGGCTGCGTCGCGGAGGAGGAGCATCTGCTGCCGCCCGGCGAGATCCCAGCGGTCGTAGAGCGCCTTGAGCCGGCCGTCGGTGATCAGCCTCCCGAGGGCATCGTCGATGGCCGCCGAGAGCCGCGGCGTCTCGGGGGCGGTGAGGATCGTGTAGGTGCCGCCAGCGAACGACCGGCCGACGCCGCGCAGCTCGCCGAAGCGATCGGCGTTGAACGAGGCGATGCAGTCATCCATCAACGCCGCGTCGATCACCCGCCCACGCACCTGCTCGAGGCAGTCGACGGTGCCGTCGAAGCCGACCACCTCCACCTGGAGATCGGTGCTTCGCCGCATCTCGATCTCCGCCGCCGAGCCGGTCAGCACCCCGACCCGCCAAGGCCCTCGCGGCCCCTCCTTTGCCAGAGCATCGAGGGAATCGAGAGCGGAATCGCGGCGGGCGACGAGCTGGAGCGCGTAGGCGAAGTAGGGGCGCGAACAGTGCCAGTCGCGGGCCCGCTCGGGGGTCGATTCGAAGCCGTTGATGACGCAGTCGGCGGCCCGGCCAAGGAGCAGCGGGAGACGGTCCCACTGCCCCTGCTGGAAGCGCGCTTTCACGCCGATCTCTGCGGCGAGCATCGCGGCAAGTTCCACCTCGAAGCCGATGAGGCGCGTCGGATGCTCCGGATCGACGTAGACATGCGGCCCGCCCCCTTCCTGATCGGCCGCCCAGACGAGCTCCCCGCGGGCGAGCACCTCGTCGAGCTCGGCCGCCAGCCCGTCCACGGGAACCGCGGCCAGCAGCCACACGGCCGCCAGCAGCCACCACGGCCGACACCCGCGTTCTCGCTGGCGGGCCGGCGTCATGGTGTGTGACCCTTCAGTCGCCCGAGCGTCGATCGCCCCTCCACCACCCGGGCCTCGAGGGCGGCATGGCGGCGGGCGAGGTCGTCGCCGGTCTCGAGGAAGGCCGCCGAGGTGGTCGCAGCGGCGGCGAAATCGTGGAGGAACGGATCGACCAGCCGCGCTCCGGGGAGGCGGGTGACGAGGCCAGCGATGTCGCGGTCGAGCCCTGCCCGGAGGCGGGCGAAGACGATCCAACGAAGGAACAGCCCCCAAAGGATGATCCACACAAGCGCCTCCTCGAGGAACCCGAGCCCGCCGAGCGGATGCCCCTGCCAGAGGTGGCCGTAGAAGAAGTTCCACGCCGCCCGGCCGAGCACCGCCACGATCAGGGCGCCGAAGAGAACTTCGCAGACGCCGTGCATCAGCGGCGAGTCGACCCGGTCGCGCCGCTCGGCCACGAGTCGATCGACGCCGCCGACGAGCCAGTAGCCGGTCCGTTCCATGAGCGTGCCGACCGACGTCTGCACCGCACGCTCGTCGAGCCGTGCCCGGCCGACCATCGGCTCGCCGATCGTGGCCCGCGCGGCAAGCCCGACGAGGATGCTTCGCGACTGCTCGACATCCGCCTCCGCAAGCCCGATCTCCTCGATCGACTGCCACGCGCCGTCGCCGGTCGCCACGGTCGGCACCCCTTGGCCGGAGAGGATCCGGCCCACGAGGCCGCCGCCGCGGAGCTTCGGCCACAGGCTGCCGAGCCCGGCCAGAGCGTGGAGGAACATCGCGAATGGCCCCCCCTGCCAGCGCTCGACGAGCTCCTCCTGCATGACGCGCTGCCAGGCCGGACGGCTGGCGCGGAGCTTGCCCGCGACCGCCTTTTCCATGAGCCCTTCGAGGCGTCCAGTCTGGACCGTGACGCCGGAAGCAAGCTCCGCGACCGGCCGCCGCAGGGGCGCCAGTTGCCCGAGCGCCTGACTGAGAAACCATCCGGCCAAGTCGAGGGCGCCGGTGCGGCGCACGCGCCGTGCCGCCCGGCCAACCAGCTCCTCGTCGATCGCCTTGACGAGGCCAGCGAATCCCGGTTCCGGCTCGAGCCCCGCCGCGGCCCGGCGGGCGGCTTCGAGCCCGTCGAGGCGATGAATGGCCGGCGCCTCGATCCCCTGGCGCTCGAGTTCGCGCCGCCAATCGTCGCGAATGTCGGCGTCGCGGGAGGCGTGGGTCTGCACGAAGAGGAGCGGCCTCCCCGGCGCGAAGGCCGCCACCTCGCTGGCCACGCTCCACGAGCGGTACTTCTGCGCGGTGGCGACAAGGAGAAGAACGTCGCAGGCCGGCAGGATCCGTTCGAGGAGATCGCGGTTGTGGTTCTTTTCACTGGGACGCTGCGTCCCACCGGCAGCCAGCTGCGTCCCACCGGCAGCCAGCTGCGTCCCACCGACCGGCAGCTGCGCGCCTCCGGCTGGGGGCGGAGTCCCGGGGCCCTGGGTGTCGGGATCGGGGCAGTCGATGAGGACAATATTGGCAACGGCAGCGGCGTCGCTCGTCACGACCCTCGCGCCGACCTCGTCGAGCGCCAGCCACGAGCAGTCGACATCGCGGGCCACCACCACCACCGGCGCCACCGTCGTCGGCCGAGCGACGTCGCCGGCGGGGCTCACGTCCCGTCCGGCCAGCGCGTTGACAAGCGTGCTCTTGCCGGTGCCGGTGCCGCCGATGACGCCGACGACAAGGACCCGCGAAAGTTCGCGGCGGGCCCGGTCGAGCCGCGGGGCAACCTCCTCCCATTCCGCCCGCACGCGGCGGGCCGGGGGCCAGTCGGGGAGCGCACCGCTCCATCGCGCGAGCCCGGTGATGAGATCGTCGAATCCGGCGTCGTCAAATCCGGGCGCCGGCGTCGGGGGGACGACGGTCGGAGCGTCATTCGGGCCAAGAGAGGGCATGTCGGTCATCTGGAGAACTCCCGCCCACAGTCATAGAGCAAGCGCCGCGCCCGCGCCACCTCCGGCCGGCCACCGGCCGTGGCGAGCCGCTCGATCACCTCGAGGCGATCACCGAGGACGACGTCGTGGAGCGTCTCGGTGAGCACCCGGCTCCGTTCGGCCGACCACCCGGCGAAGAGCCGTTCGAGGAGCGGCTTGAGCCCGGCCATCGTCAGCCCGAGCACCCCTTCGCCCGCCAGCGGTGCAACGGCCCAGACGACATAGTCGCCGGCGGTGTGGACGAGCGTCGTCAGCCCGTGCCCCGCGGCGGCGGCGGCTGGCACCGCGGCCGCCCCGGCCACCATCAGCCCCACCGTGATGCAGGGGCGGGCGACTGATCCGAGGCTCAGGCCGGTGAGGAGAACCTGGAGAAACTTCGGATTTTCGCGGGAAAAGCGGTCGAGCTCACCGCGAACGAAGGTCCGGTAATCGTCGGAGACCATCGGCAGGGCGGCATGCCGTCGCTCGAGATCGGCATACCACGCCGCCCGGTCGCCGCGGACGAGCGTGTCGCCGAGGAGGGCCTGCAGCCGCGGGCTGCGACGGCAGGCCCCGTCGAGACGGTCGATGAAGGTCGAGAGCGCCTGCTTGAGCGCGGAAAGCTCGACGGCCGTGAAGTCGTCGCGCCGCTCCTCCGCCGACCGCCCGATCCCGATCCGCCGCCCCACCCACGCAGCCCCGCTTCCGGCAGCGCGGTAGAGGCGCGAAAGATTGATGTCGATGCTCGACCGACGCGGCTCGAGCCACTCCCAGATCTCGTTCCAGACCAGCTCCCGCGGCGCGGAGGGAAGTTCGACTCGCACCTGCGCCTCTTCCGCAAGTACGCCCCGCGCGTCATGCCACTCCCGCGAAGAGGACTCGATCGCGTCGAGCCAGGTCGCCATCCCGGCGGAGGGATCGAGGACAACGCGGAACGCCCCCTCCATCGCCTGGAGCTTGATGCGGTCGAAATCGACGCCGGCGAGCACCGCAGCGAGATCGACCGACGCCGCCGCCGGATCGGCCGTGCCGCCGGTCAGCTCCGGGAGGTGGAAGAACTCGATCGTTCCGCTCTCGGCCCGGGCGAAGTCGTGCGGCACCGCATACACCGCAAGCGGCGCCGCGCCGGTCTCGGCGACGAACGTCGCATACCAGCCGGCGATCCGCTCGCGCTGCGCGGGCCAGTTGACCATGTTGAAGACGACGACGAGCGACTTCCCGGCAGCGGCGGCGGCGGCGAAGAAATCGCGGACGGCAGCATCGTTGTATTTCTGCTGGGTGAGGACGGCGACGATCACGTCGCAGGCGTTCCTCACCGCCTCGGCCCGGTGCCAGTTCTCGCGGAGCGTGCCGTCGACGTCGGGGGTGTCGATGAGGATCAACCTGGCCGGCTGACGGCCGACGGGATCCTCGCGCCACACGAGGAGATCGTCCCCCGCGGCGCTGCCGCCGAGGGCGTCGGTGTCACTCGACCAGGCGCGGGGGGTGAAGCCGGGGAAGAGCGCCGCAAGATCGACCGACCCGGCGAGCCCGCGCGGCAGGCTGGCCACCGGGCAGCGCGTCCGCGCCGGCTCCGGCAGCGACCGGCTGATCTCGGCTCCGACGAGGACATTCGAAACGAGGCTCTTGCCGGTGTTCGTGCCGCCGCAGACCGCCGCCACCATCACCGGCTCGCGCGTCACCTGCGGCCGGAGCTTGCCGAACAGTTGCCCATGCCACTCGGCTCCGTCGGGCGACGGCGCCCCCAACTCAGCGGCGAGCCCCCCGAGGCTGTCAACGACATCGCACAGTTCGCCGACGCTCCCCGCCCAGGCTACGTAGCGCGACGTGGTCGGGGGCCGAGGGGCTTCGGGGGAATCGTGGGGGACGACGGCCAAGGCGGGGCCTCTTCGGGTGCGGGAGCGACGCTCTGCGGGGCAACTCGTTGCTGCCCGTCGCGGCACGCGCTACACTTCGGACACGGGTACCGCGGCCCCGGGCCTCCAGTGTGTGCTGTGACCGATCGGGCCGCAAACATCTCCCTGTAAGTCCGGACTTCCGATGCTTCAGCGCCGCCCGGTTTTCCCCGGTGTCATCGAGATGAACCACCAGGCGGGCTGGCGGATCGGTTGCAACGTCTATCTCGTTTATGACGACCGCGACTGGGTGCTCATCGACGTCGGTTACTCCGAGACCGTCGACGAGATCGTGGAGATGATCCGCCAACTCGACTTCCCCCTCTCGGCCTGCCGAGGGCTGGTCGCCACGCACGCCGACGTCGATCACATCCAGGGGCTGGCCAAGGCAAAGGCGATCCTCAAGGCCCCGATCATCGCCCATTCCCTGGCAGTGGAGTCGCTCGAGAGCGGCGACCGGATCAAGACGTTTGCCGAGATCGCGGCGCAGAACGTCCATCTCGAGATGCCGGCGGTGAAGGTCGATCGGACGATCGGCGACGGCGACACGCTCGAGGTCGGCTCGCGCCGGCTCGAGGTCTGGCACACCCCCGGCCACACCGACAGCCAACTCGCCTTCCGCCTCGACGACCTCCTCCTCTCCGGCGACAACATCTACCGCGACGGCTCGGTCGGGGCGATCGACGCCCACCATGGCAGCGACATCCCGGCCTTCATCAGTTCGCTCGAACGGATCGCCGCCAGCGACGTTGCCTGGCTCCTCCCCAGCCACGGCCCGATCTTCCGCAAGGACGATGCCCTCATCGCCCGGACGCTCGACCGAGTGCGCGGCTATCTCGCTCTTGCCGACTTCGGCACCTGTGCTCCGGCCTGGCCGCTCATGGAGCAGTGGGATCGGGAGCTGGCCGAGGGGCGTCTGCCGGGCGGGCCACCGGCTCGCGGCTGACCGACGCTGCAGCCCCTGATGGCCCCCGCAGCAACCGGCCGACTGTGCCGGTTTTTCCGTGAAGAACGGTCGTGCCGCCGGTCGATATTCCCCTTGCCGCATCGTTTCCATCGTTGGCACGCGCGCCACGTCGGCTCGCCTTCACTGAAGGCTTCCGGCTTGGAGGGCGCATTCATGGGCGGGTGGCAGGGGGGTTCAGGGGGAACCTCCCGACCGATCGCAGGGGGACTCCTTCGCATGAAACGCCATCTGCTCGCCGCGGCCGTGCTGGCCGCGACGTTCTTTGCCACCGCCGGCGAGGCTTCTGCCCAGCAGGGCTGGGGTGGTCAGCCATCCA
>Ga0114978_10003421_pt1 | contig 12989 bp, 17 predicted proteins | sample S_140212_EF_Meta_FD_87027 | JGI IMG/M metagenome (GOLD analysis project Ga0114978, IMG submission 87027) | Freshwater microbial communities from Lake Simoncouche, Canada to study carbon cycling - S_140212_EF_MetaG | ecosystem: Environmental > Aquatic > Freshwater > Lake | place: Lake...
CAGCGATCCATGAACTGTCTGAGATCATTCTGCGCAATGGTGAGATTCCAGCCGGAACTGATCAGGACCATGTGGCCATGGCCCAAAACTATGCAGACTTTGTCAACAACCTGGTCGAGAATCCGCGCAAAAAGCTGATTGAAGTCAACCTTGATGAAGGCTTAAAGTCCCTGCACCCAGCACTTGGCGGCACGGCTGATGCCATCCTGGTCGATGGCAATCATCTTCATGTCATTGATCTAAAGACTGGCCGTGTGGCCGTAGAGGCCGAAGATAACAAGCAGCTGCTGACCTATGCCCTTGGTGCAATGCGCCAGCTCAAAGCGCCAAACACCATCGAATGCACCATGCACATTTTCCAGCCCCGTACGGGCCACAGCAAGTGGACAGTGTCTGGGAACTATTTGGAGCTGCATGGCAGGCGCTTGAAAGAAGCAGCCGAGCTGGCGCTCTCAAGTGATGCACCAACCCACCCAAGCCCCGATGCCTGCCGTTACTGCAAGGCAAAGACTATTTGCCCCAGTATGCGCGAGAAGGTCCAAGAGGTCGCTAGAAACGATTTCAAGCCTGATACCACTGTCACCACTGAGATGCTGGACAACGCATCACTGGTGGCCACATGGGCCGATGCAGTGCAGACCGCTGCCAAGGCTCAGATCGCTGAAGGCAAAGCCATCACTGGCTGGACCATGCGTGCAGGCCGCAAGACAAAATTCTGGAAAGACGAGGCACTGGTCATGGAAGCATTCAAAGACAACTTGAAAGTGTGGGAACTAAAAAGCCCCAGTGCTGTCTTGAAACTTGGTGTCGAAGTCAGCGAAGACCTAGTCGGTGAGAAGGTGGCTGCGTCTTCCCTAGTCAAAGAAAAGGCGAAGGAATAGAATTCACATCCCTGCCAAAAGAAAAGCCTGGCAGTGCGCAAACACCACCAGGCCAAATTTCAACTAAAGGCAACTCACAATGAAACACCCAACAAAAGGAATTTCAGTGCCAATCATAACTGAAACACCCCAAAACGACACATTCTCTAAGTCCCAGTCTGTCGCCTGCAAGATAGGCGCTGTCGCCCCAGATGCGGTCTTCTGTACCTTTGCCCTGCAAGGCTCAAAGAAAATCCCTTACAAACGATCCGGCCAAGGCGTGGCACGGGATACAGACCCAGCCGATCTCTACAACGCTGAAGACATTTGGGCCATGGAGGAAGCCCCTCATGGAGAGTATCTTGGCCTAGTCCAGCAGCGCCCCATTATCAGCGCATCAGGGAACTATTTGGTTTGCCTTGATGTAGATATGAAACACGCCTCTGGCCCGACCAACGTGGCCATCCAGCGCATGGCCAAGTATGTCAAGGCCAACAATATGCTGACCGAGGTGTCAGTCTCAGGTCGTGGCCGTCATGTGTTCTTATGGGTCCAGTCCCCACCGGTCAAGGACATGATTCTCCCCAAGTACAAACTGGGCGGTGGTCAGGAACTTGAAGTATTCGGCCTGCCAAACAGTGCAGGCAAGTCAGTGCTACTCAGTGGCAATGCTGTGGCTGGTGAATTCCAAGAGGCCGTAGACCTCTACGATTTACTCAAAGACTGGGGCATCATCGAACAGCATCAATTGCAAGAACCAAGGCAAAATCTTTCAAATGAAAGATTTGACTTCACCCAATTAGGCTCAAGAATTGAAGACAGCGATCTTGATCGTGCCATCAAGGCTTTGCACCATATCAACCCAGACTGTGACTATGACCAGTGGATTGAGCTGGGCCAAGCACTGCACACTGAGTTTGGCGAGGCAGGTCTCGGCCCATGGATGCAGTGGTCCATGGCTGGCCAGAAGTTTGCAGGGACCAAAGACATTGAACAACACTGGAAGAGTTTTCACCAGGGCAAAGGCGTGGGGCTTGGCACACTCTTCAAGTACGCCAAAGACAACGGCTGGGAAGCTCCAACCAAGCAGACTGAGCGCAAATCAGCTGTAGAAGACTTTGCCGCGGTCATTGGCCAAGCACAAGCACCAGTCACAGAAGACGCGCCAGACCCATCATGGCCAGAGCTTTCCCTAGACCTGACTAAGCTCAACCCCATCGATTACTTGATCGAAGGCTTTATGGCCCATAGCTTTTTCATCTTGGCCGGCCAGCCTGGTGTGGGAAAGACCACAGCAGTGCTGTCAATGTGCATGGTCATGGCAGGGTTTTCGGTAGAAGGTTGCGAGATTCACGCTAAAAAGAAACGCAAGTCAATTATCGTGACTGAAGACTCGGACCAGATAATCAGAACACTATTTGCATATTCAAAGCATTATGGTATTCAAAACCTTAATGAGTGGTTTGTAGTTATTGATGCCAGAAGGTCCAATGTCAAAGATTTATTAAGACTTGCACATAATATTGAGCGTCATACAGTCAATGGCATTAAGCCATTATTAGTTCTTGACACGGCCAATGCGACCATGGATATTGATAATGAGAATGACAACTCAGAAGTCGGAGCCTATATTGCCGCCATCAAGCAGACCATATTTGTCCAGCAAAAAGCGCCAGTCTGCATTCTGACCCATACAAACAAAACCATATCCAGACAAGACTCAGATGCCATGGCCCGTGGTGCATCAGCATTTACAGGCGATGCAACCCTCACCGGAGTGCTTTTCATGGATGAGGATAACCAGCGCTACTTAAAGCTGACAAAAACGCGCTATGAGCCTCAATTTAGAGAAATAAAATTCGACTCCATCACATTCCCAGAAATAGTCTTAACCCCAACTGGTGATATGCAAGAGATTATTTGCAGGGTGGCCATCCCAGCCATGTCGTCAGAACAAGACAGGATGGCTGCCAAGCAGTCAATACAAGACAATGCCAAAGAGCAGCGCATCCAAGACAAGTGCGATGAGGTCTGCAACCATGTCCAAGCCATCATCAATGACAAAGGCAGTGTCATTATGCGCAGAGGACCAGGCAGGCCAGTTGTGCCAAAAGAACTCCAAAACGCCTATCAACTGGATTGGACTGAAATCTTTTCAAGCGTCAAAGGCAGTGACGCAGGCTATATCCGCAAGCACATTGGCACGGCCATCTTTACTAGATTCGCACCAAATGGACCATCATCAGGTTGGGTGAAACTAGCATGATCATGCTAATGCGGAAAGGCGGAACTAATACGGAACTAATACGGAATTCCGTATTAGACAATGGCAGGGATTGTTGGATAAGTGGGGTCATTAGACCCACTTATCCACAGACCAGTCTCGGCTTGGAAGGTACTTCAGTTTCTAATGCGGAAAGGCGGAAAATTCCTTAAGGGTTTTCCGTATTAGAAACGAGCATTAGATGGGCCAACTCAAAGGAAAGTTATGCACAGGTTATCCACAATTGATGAAATGGTCGAAGATGAGCGCGTTTTCTGCCAAAACTGCGCTAATGCGGAAATGGTCGAGCAGCGCCAGTCGATGCCAGCAGAGCAGATGGAAAGACACAGAAAGGTCAACGCAAAACCATTGCAGTGGATGTTTGACCAGGCAAAGGTCAGGAATGGATGGGCAACCATCACATGGTCCGAACATCAGTGCCGCCAAACTGGACTGGCTGCATTCCCGACCGATGTCAAACACCGATGCCACTTGTTCCAAGCCAAACCCACGGCAGTAGAATCCGAAGCATGGTGGTTGACATAAAGCGCAAACGAAAAAGCATTGAACACATTGACCAGGTCAAAGTGGTGCAACACGTTCGTGCGTTTTATCCAGACTGCATCATTGCAGCAATACCCAATGGAGGCGATAGAAGCGCTTCAGAGCGCGTCAGATTGCATTCTGAAGGGGTTTTAGCAGGGATGCCTGATCTGTGCGTCTTAGAGCCTAAAAACGGGTTTCATGGGCTTTTTATTGAAATGAAGACCAAGGCCGGAGTGGTTTCAAGCAAGCAAAGTGCTGTGGGTTTGCAGTTAAACGCAAAAGGATATCTGTGCCTGGTCTCAAGATCAGCGCCAGATGCAATCAAAATCATTGAAGGGTATTTGAATGGCAAAAGCACAAACACTGAGTGAGCTTGCTGACAACATTGTTGAGCGCCAGCTCACACTGCGTGATCAAGCAGCTGTCGAGAGAAAAGAGATGTCTGGAATCAATAAGAAAATTCACGCATTCGGTGGTGAGGCTATGCTCTTTGACCATATCTCACAAGGTAAAACAATCGATTCAGTGATTAAGTCTTTGGACATAAGCATTGGCGGGTTTTACAAATGGATCGAAAAAGATACGAAACGGGGAGAACTCCTCGCACGCGCACGCACGCGAGGTGGGAGAAGTTTAGCAGAGCAGACGCTAGAAATTGCAGACAACGCAAGTCCTCAAGAGGCGCAAGTGGCCAAGCTGAGAGTGGATACAAGGCGCTGGCTGGCCTCCAAGCAGGCTCCAGACGAGTATGGTGACAAGCAGCAACCACTGGTCAACATCGACCTTGGAAGCATGGCGCTCGATGCATTGCGCAAGCGCAGCGTGACTTTTGAGGATATGAATACAAAATGATTCAGTGACTTTATACAACGTTCATTATGTTAAGTGGACAAGTCGTTATCCACAGAATTAAGTGCATCAAAGTATTACAAGCACACTTATGCACAGGAATCTGTGGATAAGGTTGGCCAAAATCTGGGGACAAGTCGGTCGCGGCCAGCTGGCGGTCGGTGGCCGCAGCCCCCCCCTTGTCCGGTTTGGCGGGGGCGACTGTGGCGGCACTAAACACCTACAAAAAAAAATTTTAAAAAACTAAAAAACTAAGTTGACATAAAGCGCAAAAAGCATCGACAATCTAATCTCCACAAACAACGGAGTAACCGAATGAAATCTAAGCTGGCAACAGTGGTCATCAATGGCCATGAGTGGATCGTGATCGACACTGATGAGGAAAAAGACGGGAAGGTGTTCTGCACTTTAATGGGTCAAGACGGGTTGGCGACCTGGCACACTTGGGTGGACAAAAATGATATTGATGGGATTGTATGAACACGATTATGCTAATTAAGGTACGCCAGTTATTCAATGTTGATTATGTTCCGCGTAGCACTAATCGACATAATCAATTGCAATATGTCAAATCATTAAGGCAATTAGGCAGTAAATGGTTGGTACATAAAGATAATGAAGTGCAGAGAATCCAGTGAAAACTAATTTTGTAAATAATCCGGTGAGATTAAATGGCAATTGCCATGGTCATAAATTGCAGTTATGCAATAAATGCGCACAGCAAAAGCCACCAGAGGGTGGGGTGGAGATGAGTGCGACCAGGTGGTTGTGTGCATCTTGCTGGACCGATAGGATCACGGGCCGGAACTTAAAGCAAGCGAGGGGTTTGTGAAGGAGAATGTGTTTGCTCAGTGGGTGGACCGGTATCAGCCTGACCCCGTGCTGTTTGTGCGGGAGGTTTTGGGGGTAGACCCTGACCCGTGGCAAGTGAAGTTTCTTGGTGCAATAGCGCGTGGGGATAGGAAGATATCTGTGCGGTCTGGCCACGGGGTGGGCAAATCCACTGCGAGCAGCTGGGCCATGCTCTGGTACTTTATGACTCGATCTCCAGTCAAGGTGGTGGTGACTGCACCGACAAGCTCTCAGCTGTATGACGCGATGTTTGCAGAACTGAAGAGGTGGATCAATGCGATGCCACTTCCACTTCAAGGTCTCTTGACTGTCAAGCAAGAGAGGATTGAATTTAACGCGGCTCCAACTGAGATGTTTATTTCTGCCAGGACAAGTCGGGCAGAGCAGCCGGAGGCTTTGCAGGGGATTCACAGTGAGAACGTGATGCTGGTGGCTGATGAGGCAAGTGGTGTGCCGGAGCAAGTGTTTGAGGCCGCGGCTGGCTCGATGTCTGGGCATAACGCGGTGACGCTACTTTTGGGCAATCCGGTGAGAAGCAGTGGGTTTTTCTACGACACTCACACGCGCTTGTCTGATGAGTGGACCACATTCCAAGTGGCGTGTACGGATTCGCCACGGGTCAGTGATGAGTACGTCAAAGAGATGGCCATGCGGTATGGCGAGGAAAGTAACGTCTACCGGATCAGGGTGATTGGTGAGTTTCCAAAGGGAGATGATGACACTGTGATTGCCATGGACTTGCTTGAGACGGCTGTCAATCGGGATGTCGCGCCAAGTCAACACGCGCCCATGATCTGGGGCTTGGATGTGGCGCGGTTTGGCTCTGACCGGTCAGCACTGTGCAAGCGCCAAGGTAATGCGGTAACAGAGAATATCCGGACATGGAAAAATTTGGACCTGATGCAATTGACTGGTGCGGTGGTGGCAGAGTATCAGGCGCTGCCACCAAGCCAGCAGCCAAAAGAAATTCTGGTCGATAGCATTGGCCTTGGAGCTGGGGTGGTGGACAGGTTGAGAGAGCTGGGCCTACCGGCCAGAGGCATCAACGTGTCCGAGTCCCCAGCCATGGGCGGGACTTACAGGAATCTGAAGGCAGAGCTTTGGTACAGGGCGAGAGCCTGGCTTGAGGCGCGGGATTGCAAGATGCCAAAGGATGAGGTGCTGATTGCAGAGCTGGCCACAGTGCGATACAACTTTACTTCAAACGGAAAGATTGCCATTGAGGGGAAGGATGAGATCAAGCGAAGAGGATTGCCAAGCCCTGACAAGGCTGATGCGTTTGTCCTGACGTTTGCGTCTGATGCGGTGATGGGAATGTACGGAAGTGCAGGCTCAAGCAAATGGTCGCAACCACTGCGCAGAAACTTGTCTAGGGTTGCATAATTGCGAATATCCACTAACCATGAAAGGGATGGCCATGAAGGCAATGACTAAAGCTCAAAAGAAGGTCGGTAAGGTAATGCATGAATTCAAGACTGGCAAGCTGCACAGCGGTGGAACTGGCAAGGTTGTGAAGAATCCACAGCAAGCAATTGCCATTGCATTGTCTGAGGCCAAGATCAAACAAAAGCCTAAAAAGGGAATGAAATAATGGCCACGATGCAGCGCACCATGAGCCAAGTCATGGATAACAAATCTGGTATGGCCCAGAAAGGCAGCGATCAATCATGCCCAATGCCCACGCAAGACATTACACTGAATTTGAAAAACCGAGCCAAGGCAATCACCAGCGCGGCCTATGGTCCTGAGAATCCTAATCTGCCAAACAATGCGTTTTGGCAAAAGAAGGCTGACCAGTGGGATGTGAGCATTGATGATGCCAAGCAAAGCCGGTGCGGTAACTGCGCGGCATTCAATGTGTCTGACAGCATCAAGCAGTGCATTGCCAATGGCATTGGCATGGAAGCTGATCCATGGGGCACGATCAAGTTGGCTGATCTTGGTTATTGCGAGATTTTTGACTTCAAGTGCGCAGCTTCAAGAACTTGTGATGCATGGGTGGTTGGTGGACCTAACACGGGTGAGGGCGATGGCCAAGACATGAATGACAGCCAAGATGACTCAGAAGATTCTTTGATCACCATCAATTTACACGGAAAGGATTGAATGATGAAAGCCGGACTTTATGCCAATATTCATGCAAAACAGGCTCGGATAGCCAATGGCTCAAAAGAAAAGATGCGGAAGCCTGGCACAAAGGGCGCTCCATCAGCTGCTGACTTCAAGGCCGCGGCTAAGACTGCAAAGAAGCCAAAGAAATGAAGACACCAGCTTGGCAGCGTAAGGAGGGCAAAAGCCCGTCTGGCGGCTTAAATGCCAAGGGCCGTGCCAGTGCGAAGGCCGAGGGCATGAACTTGAAAGCGCCAGTCAAAGCAGGCGATAACCCAAGACGCGCCAGCTTCTTGGCAAGAATGGGCAATATGCCTGGTCCTGAGATGAAGGGCGGTGAGCCGACTAGGCTGCTACTGTCATTGAAAGCATGGGGCGCAAGCTCTAAGGCTGATGCCAAAGCCAAGGCAGCTGCGATCAGTGCCAGGAATAAGGCAAAGAAATGATTTGTCCAATCGTCATTGCCACTGTCAAGGGCCATGGTCTGGCCGTATTGCTGGAGTCCATCAAGCAATATGCGCCAGAGTGTCCAGTTTATCTGCGTGGTCTTGAGTCGGTGCTTGAGAATTTTGAGGCTGACTTCAAGATTTATGGCCAACCGAGGAGCTTTGGCGAGGACTACAACGAGGTGATTGAGGCAGCGCTCAAGGACTGGTCATCTTGCATTGTGGCCAATGACGACATTGTGTTGACACCCACCAGTGTGAAACTATTGATGGAAGATGTGGCCATTGTCAGGACCATGAACAGCTACAAAGCTGGGTGGGTGGCGGCAAGGTGTGACGCGGCCAGACCTTGTCAAAATGTGCGCATTACTGAGCAGCCTGAGAAGTTAAATTTCTACAAATTCCCATCTGAGTCACACATTAAATTGGTCCAAGAAATCAGCCCAATATTTGCATGGATATCAAGTGATGCATTTCAAGAGGCAAAGTTTCCCCCTCTGAATTGGTACTCAGATGATGTGCATTGTATGGATTTAATCCAAAAAGGCTATGGCCACTATGTAAGCGCAAGTTATGTTCATCACATTGGCTCAAATACCATCGGTTTTAATGCCCAAAAGCTCCATGAAGACGCGCTTCCATGGCTCAAAGAAAACAGACCAAATTATGCGAGTGCCTGGTTTGATTCTTAATCTAGGCTCTGGCAAAGACTGGAATCCTGAGTATCTGAATGCAGATATTCAGGCCAATAAAACGCCTGACTGGCTGGTGGATATTAGCGACATCAAATGGGGCGATACGCTAGATACAAGGTTTGGACAACTGGAAGTTGTGCCAGGGATGTTTGAGACGATTCTGGCCAATGATGTGCTGGAACACATCCCAAATTTGGTCGATGCCATGACCAACTGCAAAGAGCTGTTGAAAGTTGGTGGTGAAATGCGGATTCATGTGCCGTATGACTTGAGTCTTGGCGCGTGGCAAGACCCGACTCATGTCAGGGCATTTAACGAAAATTCTTGGAAGTATTACACCGAGTGGCACTGGTACTTAGGCTGGCCAGATCGGTTTGAGCTGACAACGCTGGAAATGAGGCTCTCAAAGGTGGGAGAATCATTAGAATTGCCCCATGACGAAATTATCCGCACCCCACGGGCTGTAGACTCTATGTATGTGGTTCTCACAAAGGTTAAACCATGATCGATAACATGACTGAAAATTTATCCACCGACATTGCAGCCACTGAGCCAATGGATGATGCAGAATTGCAAGCGATCATCACGCAAGACCTGACTGATGCGGTGAGCTATGTTGACAGTGATCTGTCACCCACACGCGCAAAAGGTACTGAATACTATCGCGGTGATTTATTTGGCAATGAGGTCGAAGGCAACAGCATGGTTGTGGCCATGGAAGTGCGAGACACTGTCTCGGCCATGTTGCCAAGCCTGATGCGTGTGTTCTTTAGTTCTGAGAATGTGGTCGAGTTTGCCCCTCGTGGCCCAGAAGATGTGAAGATGGCTCAGCAGGCGACCGACTATGCCAACTATGTTTTCCAAAACGACAACAACGGGTTTTTGACAAGCTATGCCATCTTCAAAGATGCGCTGGTTCGCAAATGCGGCATTGCCAAATTCTGGTGGGAGGATGATGAGAAGGTCCGGATTGAAGAGTACACCGGCCTCGATGACCAGACGCTAGAGATGCTGATGCAAGAGCCTGGTGCAGAGGTCAAGATCATTACGTCTTATCCTGACCCTGCTATTGACGAGATGCAGATCAGCACTGTTGACCCACTGACTGGTCAGCCGGTTATGGCCCCACCAGCCATGGTCCATGATGTGCAGATCAAGCGCATCACAAAGGATGGCCGCATCAAGATCATGGCCGTGCCGCCAGAAGAGCTTCTACTAGACAGACGCGCCAGATCGTTTGACGATTCGACCATCATTGCCCACCGGCAGATGGCCACCATGGCCGACCTGATTGCCATGGGCTATGACCAGGATGAGATTGAAGAGAATCTGTCAACGACTGACCTAGACAGCAATGATGAGTATTTGGCGCGCCAGCCACTATCCACAACATTTGGCACAAATGATGCGGCAAACCCGATGATGCGCAGGGTGCTATACATCGAGGCTTACTCGCGTGTGGACTTTGATGGTGATGGCATTGCAGAGCTTAGAAAAGTCTGCTGCATGGGTGGTGGCTATAAGGTGGTGCGCAATCTGCCGGCCAGTTACATTCCCTTTGCTGACTTTCCATGCGATCCAGAGCCACACACAAGCCCACTTGAGGCGATGTCTATTTTTGACATTACCCGTGACTTGCAAGAGATCAAGTCAGAAATACTTAGAAACACATTGGACAGTCTGGCCCAGAGCATTCACCCACGCACAGCGGTGGTTGAAGGCCAAGTCAACATCGATGATGTCTTAAACAACGAGACAGGCGCCATCATTCGCATGAGAGCGCCTGGCATGGTCCAGCCATTAACCACACCATTTGTTGGTCAGGCCGCATTCCCGATGATGGAATACATGGACCAGATCAAAGAAGATCGCACCGGCATGAGCAAGGCGGCCATGGGTTTGAACGCTGACGCATTGCAGTCAAGCACCAAGGCAGCTGTGAATGCAACGATATCAGCCAGCCAAGGCCGCATTGAGCTGACAGCTCGCATTCTGGCCGAGGGCATGAAAAAGTTATTCAAGGGAATTTTGTTCTTGGCCACAACGCACCAGGACAAAGCCAGAATGGTGCGAATGCGCAATGAGTGGGTGCAGATCGATCCAAGGTTCTGGGATTCGAGCATGGATGCCAATATCAATATTGCACTTGGCAATGGCGACACCAACGAAAAACTGCAAGCACTGATGATGATCATGGCCAAGCAAGAGCAAATCTTGCAACAACTTGGCCCAACGAATCCATTGGTCACGCCACAGCAGTTTAGTAATACCCTGCGAAAAATCGTAGAGTTATCTGGTTTCAAAGATGCAACGAGCTTTTTCCAGAATATCCCTGCTGACTATCAGCCTCCAACACCCACACCAAAGCCAAGTCCTGAAGAGGTGTTAGCCCAAGTGCAGGCTGAAAGTATCAAGGCTGATATCCAAAAGAAAGCAGCTGAACTTGAACTAAAGCGCCAGCAGATGATCATGGATGATGATCTGGCCCGTGACAAAATGGCTCAAGATATGTATCTCAAAAAGTACGAAATTGAGTTAAAGTACAAATCACAGATCAGCACAGCGGAAATTGACGCTGCGCAGAATATTGATCGTGAAGCAATGCGTCAGCAGGCATTGGTGGCCCAGCAGCAAGCGGCACAGTTTGTGTCGCAGCAACAGCCACCAGCGCCTGAGATGATGCCCCCATCAACCTTTCAAGGAATGGCACAGTAAGTGACAAACGAAGACCTGGTAAACAAAGGCCGAAAGGCCAAGCAGCTGCTAGAGGATGAAACCCTCAACACTGCAATTGCAAAATTGGAAAACGACCAACTTTGGGAATTTAGATCATCTAAGCCCGAAGAGTCTGTGAAACGCGAGACAGCGTGGTGTATGTTGCAGGCCATTGACGGCCTAAGACAAGAGTTGGTCAAAGTAATGGACAACGGAAAAATTGCACAGAACGCTATCAGCAAATCACAGAAATCCTAATTTAAGAATATCATGGCAGAAATACAATCAATGAATATGGTCGATGCGACCAGTGCAATCTCGGCAATGTTGGCCCCTGATGAAGGACAAGCAGAACTTGACGAGACGCAGCCAGTCGAGGAGTCCGAAGAGGACACCGAGACAGCGGCTTCTGAGGAGGATGAGTCTGGTGTGGAAGACGCGCCAGATGAAGAGACTTTAGAGGAACAGTCCGAAGAAGAGGAAGAGACCGAGGAGAAAGAACAGCCACAGACTTTCACTGTCAAAGTAGACGGCAAGGAAGTTACTGTCACGCTAGACGAACTCCAGAAGGGCTATTCCAGAACTCAGGACTACACCCGCAAAACGCAGCAGATTGCCGAAGTGCGAAAGCAAGTCGAGCAAGAGACGCAGGCAGTGCGGGCCGAACGTGAGCAATATGCTCAATTGTTGGGAGCATTGCAAACCCAACTTCAATCTTCAGAGCCTCAAGTCGATTTGGAACGCCTCTATCAAGAGGACCCGATTGAGTGGGTGAGGCAGAACGAGGTAATGCGACAGCGACAAGAGAAACTCAGTGCTATTCAGTCTGAACAGCAACGATTGTCTCAAGTGGCCCAGTATGAACAGCAGCGCGCAATGGAGGCCCAGCTTGCAAGCCAGCAAGAAGCCTTACTTGCAGCCTTGCCGGATTGGAAAGACCCCAAGAAGGCAAAGGCCGAGAAGGCGCTGGTGATTGAGTCTGCGAAGGCAGCAGGCTTTACCGATGAAGATTTGAAGAGCGTTTACGACCACCGCCTGGTCTTGTTGTTGCGTAAGGCGGCAATGTATGACCAGATGGTAAGTAAGCGCCAGGGCATTAAGCCCGTGGTGAACAATGGCCCACGAACAGCCAAGCCTGGTGCAGCTGGTCGGGTTTCGACAACAACTGAGAGTGTGCGAGCAAAGCAGCGTCTTGCAAAATCCGGTCGCATCGATGATGCGGCCTCTGCAATTGAACTTTTATTGAAATGAGATAATTATGACTATCGTTAGCAATACGTTCTTGACCTATTCGGCCAAGGGCATCCGCGAAGACTTGAGCAATGTGATCACAAACATTGCCCCCGAAGAAACCCCTTACATGAGCAATATTGGCCGTGAAAACGTGTCAAACAGCTTGTTTGAGTGGCAAACAGACACATTGGCCTCTGCTGCTGCAAATGCACAGCTTGAGGGTGATGATGTTGCATCATTTGATGCTGTGACTGCTACTGTGCGTTTGCAAAACTATGCACAGATTTCACGCAAGACAATCATCTTGTCAGCTACTGAAGAAGTAGTGAACAAGGCAGGCAGGCGCTCAGAATTGGCATACCAAATTGCCAAGCGCGGTTCTGAGCTAAAGCGCGACCAAGAATTCATCATGTTGAATGGC
>Ga0114978_10003422_pt1 | contig 12988 bp, 19 predicted proteins | sample S_140212_EF_Meta_FD_87027 | JGI IMG/M metagenome (GOLD analysis project Ga0114978, IMG submission 87027) | Freshwater microbial communities from Lake Simoncouche, Canada to study carbon cycling - S_140212_EF_MetaG | ecosystem: Environmental > Aquatic > Freshwater > Lake | place: Lake...
ATGAACATACCATAATACGCTCTGTTCCATCAGACTTGGTAAACGTCACACGAATAACACCTTCACGCGCCATCTCAAAAATTTCTCGCTTCGTCCACATATTATATATTCTCCTCTTCATCTTCGTATATCCACATTCCTAAATCAAACAATGTGTCCATAAGTGAACCGACACCAACTTCCCAATTCATCTCATCCGACATCCAATCGTCTGGATCATTATTTTCTACAACATGTCCAACACCATCTTTGAACATCTTTTTACCTTCTCGCAATGCAAGATGATAAAACAAATTATAATCGTCTTCTTTTGCACCACTCACAAGCTTGTGTAAATTAGGAAATTTTTGGCATTGATCTTCTTCAAACTCCACGATAAATTTTTTTGCCATATCTTTCCACATTTTTTCTTTTTCATCCCGCGTGAACGTATGATTTTTAGCTTTTTTGCGTGCCATCACATAGCTCCTAGATTTTACGACCGAGGGTCTTGGTATCAGCACCATCAGTGATATATTGATAAGCGCCTTTGGAATACGCGGGTGCAGTTCGTGCAGCCTTGTTTTGGATTTCTTTGATTGTCTCTTTGGTCTCTTCAAGCCCACGCTTCCACTTGTGGTCATTGAGCTTGTCGCGCTTAGCAGCAATGCCGCCAGGAATGGTGTCCGTCATAGGAGCCACTTGGCGGTCATTCTGCCACTGGTCAGCAACGGCTTTCTTGGCTACATGTTGGCGTGGAACGTAGCCCACACGCGCCAGGAGGGCTGCGGTCTTACGAGCCGACTCCTCGGATGCGCGTGTGGGCGACGAAGCCTTGCGTTTGCGAAGATTGGTGGTATTGTAGTAGATGGGAAGGATAGCCATGTAAACTCCTATTGAGTTCATATAGTAGCACAATCATCCTTCATTGTCAAGTGGTGCGCCGGGAGGGACTCGAACCCCCGATCAGACCGTTATGAGCGGTCGGCTTTAGCCGCTAAGCTACCAGCGCCAATTGGTCAATTCATTTCTACCCAGCCAGTGAGAATGTATTTGGTACCACTCAATGGCGGATTACCTCTGTGGGTATGTGTGTAGCCAGCTGGCCATAGAATAAGCTTGCCAGCTTCGGCCTTGTAGCGTTTGGAGTAGTAGAGAAACTCCGTCTCGCCACCCTCTGGAATATCGTTGAGGTATACGATGAAGGACATCAGCCGACGCATTACATTTGGATCACCATCCTCGCAGTGCCAAACATGATAGCCTTCACCCTTGTGCGTCTTTTGGATCTTCATCAAACGAATGGAATGGTGTGCCATGTTCTCAAGCACACCAAACTTCTGGTGGTAAATTGGATATGCTTCGTCCCAAAACTTGTCTACAAAATACTTGAACGGTTCTAGGTCGCGAATATCCAATTCGTTGGATGCTAAAAGCGAGGTGACAAACATCTGGTCATCCGCTTTCTTATCGGATGTTTCTCCCATCTTCTGCCGTGTGATAGTGAGACCCATGGATTCGTACCGATGGTAGCAATCAATGTACCCTTGACATTCCTCAGGAGATAAAAAGCCGTCGTATTCCAGAACAAAGTTATCAATGGTAATACTCATGTGGAAAGAATCTCCTTCAACCGATCAGCCGCGTATGACGCAGCAAATGCTTCTGGCTTTACCTTTGGTGTGAATCCACAGAGACCACGAATGTATCCAGTCGCTTGCTGAATAACGCAGCTTGATCCGTGCATTTCATCGGGATTGATATCGAGGTGGACTTCCACATGCCTATCACCAATTGCTTCATACAGTTCTAGGTACATGTTCGCTGCACGATAGACTTCATTCATCAAACGAAATGATGGCCGATCGTGGCGCTTATCGTAATCAAATTCCGATGTTACGTCACCGAATACCTTGCAGCCCTTGTTGCCATCATAGTGAACGACAATCGCTACCGTGTAGTCTGCGATCCACTTACCATCTTTGCGACAGTAGCGTTCCGAATCTGCACCGATATAGATTTTTGTGGTGTCTGAGGTGTTGCTGATAAATTCGCGGACTTCATTGATGTTCATTGGTTTTCTCATGATGATATTTAGTTGGTGGTGCCCATGGTCGGACTCGAACCGACACTGTGGAGATTTTAAGTCCCCTGACTCTGCCATTGGCCTACATGGGCATTACTCACTATATAGAATAGGATTATACACTCGGAGATTATTTATGTCAAGCGATGATTTTTTTTGCCCTGCGCCTTGGACAGGATTGTATTACCATGAAAATACCGCATCACCGTGTCACATAAGCTTAGAAAAACAACATATGACGCCAACTGAATATTTGCAGAGTGATTGGCTTGCAAATATCAAAAGCGAATTGAAAGAAGGAAAAGTTCCTAAGAACTGTGAAGTCTGTTGGAAAAAAGAACAGCGAGGCCTTAAGAGTTCAAGACAGAGCGAAATTAGAATGATGGGTCGCGGAAGCTATGGTTATGGATTAGGAGTAAACAGACAATCATCAGATTTTAACGCAGAAGATCCTACAGAAGTTGTTCGTATTGAACTACGAGCGAGCAATCTATGCAATTTTAAATGCAGAATGTGTAATGCGGATTCAAGTTCCGAATGGCAAAAAGAAGTGGAAGAACATCCAGTCCTTTTAAACTACACACAATTTAAATTCAGAGATTTCACAAATACTTCCGAAGGTAATTTTGACGAGCTAAAGAAGCTATCATTAGATAATGTCAAAACTGTATGCTTCACAGGCGGAGAACCATTGCTAATAAAGCAGTACTATGATTTTATGGATCACATGATTGAAAATGGATACCATAAAAAAGTAGTATTGGAAATGTTTACCAATTGCAGTGTATGGAATCCGCTTTTCATAGACAGACTAATGCAATTTGAAAAAGCTAGAATCGTAATGAGCATAGACGGTGTTGGAAAAGCTGCTGAGTATAATAGAAAAGGTACAAAATGGGATGTGGTTGAAGAAAACTTCATAAAATTTTCAAAGCTTCCATTATGGAATTTGCATTACAACGTGGCTATCAGCCCATACAATCTTCTAGACTTTGCAAATCTAGCTAAGTTTTTGATGAAGATTTATGATATCAATCCGATCTTACAGACAAGATGCTATTCGGTAACTTTACCATATGCTCTTCACTGGGTACATCTAAACAATGATCTCCGCATAAGAGTTATGAATGAGATTGATAAGTCAATAGAAATTCTACAGCCGTCTAATTTTGATGTTCTCAAGAAAGAACTTCTTGCTATTAAAGCCCATATGCTTGAAACGAGACCCGAAAGAGAAGACCTCTTTATCTCATTCACGAAGACGCTTGATACCATTCGCAATGAAAAATTTGAAGACGTTTATGGCTACAAGCTATATTGATGGAGCGGGTAAGCGGAATCGAACCGCTGCATAAACCTTGGCAAGGTTTCAAGCTACCATTACATCATACCCGCATTGGAGGAGCCACCCAGATTCGAACTGGGACCTCAAGGATTTGCAGTCCCGCACATTGCCGTTTTGCTATGGCTCCAATTTTATTTATGTTCCAGGTGGTCCAACAGCAATTTGGGCCACAATCGCATCGTGACGCTCTTGTGCGCTTGGTAGTGTCGAAGCAAGAACCATCTCGTCTTTTGTGCCGGAGATAGGTAGACCAGCATCCAACTTTGTTCTGATATCATCAGCTACCATTTCTTCAATAGCTAAACGACAGCGTTCGTGAATCGCATTCTGAATCCAGAGGTCAGCATCAAGCGCAACATAATGTAGTGCTTTAACCTCTACGTCTGAAAGTTCAACTGTATATGTTTCCGTCATCTTCTCTCCTATGCCATTAACCAAATTGTTGCCATATTGTGATTAGAACCGTATGCACCCATTCCTGATCCATTATCTGGTGCTGGTGCTATGTGAATGGCCCACGATATAGTATCACCAGCAGCACACGAAAGGATCGTTTCTAAATTCTGTGTGTCCCAAACGTCTTGAGTATTCCAATGGGTAAAATGCTGTAACACACCATTCTTGACTACACCATTATATCCAGAGTTTGTTGCTGTTGCTGCTGCGCTGCCGCCAGTGTAGGCGATAACCGCTAATGATGTATAATATAATCCTGCGACTGGACAGGTAAAAACATACGAACTCGTACTCCATGCACTATTAACATTTACACCAAGACTGTTAATTGCCCAAGGATATTGCCGATCCTGTGTCGTAGTGCTGGTCTTAGAGCCAAACATAATAGGTTGATTTGGAACAAGCACTCTCGCATTCGAGTCAACCTTGGTTGAAGAAGCGCCGAATTTAATTCCGCCATCATATGATAAGTTATAGCCGTTGATATTTAGTGCCATTATATGGTCAATCCTATGAAGAAGTTTCCATGGTCACCACCGCCATACCAATAACCATATGATGGATGTATTTGAAAACTAATCGTATCTCCGACAGCGCAGTATAATAACCCGCTCATGCTAACATATTCCCAATACGATGTATGATTCCAATGACTAAAATGATGTGTTCCTCCATTCTTCATTATATAGAAATATCCGTAACTAACATAACTAGCAGCTCCGTGAAGACTTCCGGCGGCAATGCCACCTAAGCCTGCCAAATATGTTCCAGCAACTGGACATGTAAAATATCCTGTTGAATTATTCCAACAATTTCCAACATTTGCTTGAACGCTTCCAAACGTAACAGGATTACCTCTATAGAAAGATCCTTGTCCAGATAGAATAGCTTTCATGTATGGAGTCTGCGGTCGTGTGATGATTCCATTGGAATTTACTGTCATCCAGTTTGTGGCACCATTGTTCATCGTTAATGCAGTGCCTGCGCTTGATGCTAGAGTAATTCCGTTTACGTCTATTGCCATTTTTATCCTATCAGCTTACACCAAATGGCATGATGGTTATGAGGATACCATCCAGCATTATGACTCTGCGCCGTAGGTCCAGCTGGCGCAGGAGATTGATTAATAAAAAATGCCAATGTATCACCAGCAGCACAAGAGAATACCGATGAACCTCCTCCTTGATTCCATGCATTTGCTGTAGATATATTCCAGTGGATAAAATAACTTAGGGCACCATTTTTAGCAAATCCTGCATATCCATAACTGTTAGCATCGAACTGACTACCATTCACTATTCCGTTGAATCCTACAGCATAGTATCCAGCAACTGGACAAGTAAATACGCCTGTTGATGTGTTAATATGTCCGCTGTTATAATTGAAGCCATTAATTGGCCATCCGGTCGATGGAGAATAGTATGTGTCATTACCACTGATATCTTTCCAACCGCTATAACCTACTAAACCAAACGTAGATGATGTGTACAAATCGGTACCGTATCCGCTGCTATTGAATACGAAATTGGTATTCATAGCAATGCCAGATCCTGAACTGTTTATCGTAGAACCACCGATATCTAGACCCATATCAACTGCTCGCTTTCGGTGGAACAACAGATGGATCAACTTCAATCAATGCAAATTTAAATGTCTTACCACTCTTGTTATTGACTAGGAATAAATCTTCTTCGCCTTCAACGACCGTATAGTCGCCGATGCCATTTGATAGATGCAAGTCGTTTGTGTAGATGTTGCGCCAACGCAAACTAGAACTACCTAGATCATATGTGTTTGTAGTGCCAGGCCATATGCTATTATTCATATTTAATACACCAGCAGTATCACAATACATGTATCCAGCACCGCTATTGTCAGCATTATAGATAGCAAAGTCGCCACCGTTTCTCATAGAAAGTTGTATGCCGCCACCACCGCCCGATATCGTTAATATACCACTCATTGTAGTATTGCCGGAGACAGCAAGATTGGTACTGATGGCAGCACGGCCCGTATGCGTGAATAAGCCAGATGTTGTTGGTGCAGATTTTGTGGCATACAATGATGCAGCATTAGCTACCTGAAGTCTGTCAGATACCAGCGTTCTAATAGCAGTATTGGTAGCAGTGAGACCTGCCCATGTTGCATATGGACTTAAAGAAACGCCAGCTACTGGTGACCAGTAAACACCTGTGCCAGATGTTCGGAGATAATAACCAGCAGTACCGGGAGTATTGTTTGCTACGATGGCACTTTTGATGACTGTGTTACCAGAGATTGTCATCTTCCCTGGCATAATCAAATTGTTGGCGCTTACATACGCATCGCCAACCCATGTTTGAATTACATTGTCAACCGTCAACACAATACCGCTAACGACGGCCTTGAATGTGTCTGATGGAGATACTGTTTCGCTTATTGAATCTGCATATTTTGCCATACCACTATTTAGTATGGCTGGGGATCAAGGATTCGAACCTCGGACATCCAGATTCAGAGTCTGGCGTTCTACCAACTGAACTAATCCCCATCATACTTTAGAAGTTGATTTTCAATCCAATCATACCAACTGCGCCGGTGTAATTAGAACCTTTATCAGCTCCTGCTGTTAGTTCTATATATGCGTCCTTTACAATTTCAACCTTCGCGGTCGCACGTACCTGCGCGACAGTACCAAAATCTCTGGAACGTGTCACTCTTGTTTCAACACCGAAAACATCGTCAATGTCATATCTTATACCAACATATGGTCTTGCTTCAAATGAAGAACCAACACTAGGCAATGTGGATAGCAATGCACTACCACCTTCGGTCTGCGATACTACCTCAGACTTGTTTAGTACGACACCAACTAGTGGTCTGAATCCTTCAAACTCCTTAGCGGAATAGAATGTGATATCGCCGTAGTAGTTTCTTGTCTTCACGGTGCTACTGTTCACAAGTGCAAACACTGGCAACGATGTTGTCGTGGCATATTCAGCGGTGCTATAACCAACTGCACCCTTGACCCAAACATCTTCCTGCTTTGTTAGAAAGTAAGCTGTGCCCGCATATGCGTCGGAGCTAGAAGATGAACCTACGAAGCCACTGTTTTCAGTCTTGGATATATTGCCAGCAATACCAGCGGTGTTATTCTCAACGGTTGTCTGATAGCCAAATGATAGCCCACTGATACGGAATGAACCGCTTGTTTTCGCATAACCCAAGCTAGGCGTAGTCCATGCACCATCTTTAGTTGATAGAGCATCGACCAAGAATGGATTGAAATTGCGAACCGCAATAGAATCCTTTAGAGATACGCCAGACGCAGATGCAGTCTGCGCTACTGGTTGACCGATTGTTATAGTAGCACCATTTTGCGTTGTTGTCAATGCTGTTCCGTTAGTTGTGACTGTGGTGCCATCGCTATATGTTTCTACCGCATGTGGTGTTGTCACTGTGGTAATGGTATATGGGCGTGTTGTCACTGGCGTTGTGGTGCGTGTTATCGCAATCCACTGGCCAGAATTTACCCTCGCATTAGCAACATTATAAGCAACAACAGATGTTCCATATGCGGTTGAGGATGTTGCGGTTGATGGCGCGTTGGCTGTACTAACGAGAGTGACAGGTGGTGGTGTTGGATTACCAGCCGCTGCACCCTGTGATGGAGTTGCTAGTGTGGTAAAGCCAACAGATGATGGGATAGTACACTGGTCGGGTGCGATGCTTACAGTTGAGCAAGCGCCGCCATATACGCCAAGCTGAATAGAATTACCGTTAGAAGTGTTATTCCCAGAGACTTCAAAAGCAATAGTGTAAGTGGTGCCAGCTGTAAGAGCCACACCTTGGTAAATGCCGTCGAACGAGCCAACAGCGCCATCATACCATACGCCACCATGAGCGCCCCCAATATCAGTCCAAGTGCCAGCGGCAGCAGGATATGTTCCATTTTGATACCAAACTCCCCAGTTTGTTGGGGCTTGCATGTTAGAAACGCCATTGTTGGTCGTTACACTAAAACGGCCGCCTGTGGTAAATGTTCCGTTAGTTAGAAGATTTGTGTTTGAACCGGCAGCGGTCAAAGTAACATTGTCAAATGTCCAGAACGCTGGATCTTCGCGAAAGGCAAAACCTACGAAGTTCGCTCCAGTTGTTGATGGAGTAAACGTGTAGGTAAATGGTTGCCATGTGTTTCTTGTATTGCCTGTAACAGTGCCAAGCGAACCTGATGGTAGCGTTTGTGCATATGGTGCTGTAATTGCCGCACACATTATTGCGGCGGCTGCTAGTAATCTTTTCATTTTTGCTCCTATGTTGCATGAAACAAACCTGTCATCAATACAACATAGCGAACAGAAATGGCGGAAGAGGTAGGATTCGAACCCACGGAACGCTTTCACGCTCGCTAGTTTTCAAGACTAGAACCTTAAACCACTCGGTCACTCTTCCGTATAAGTCTCTAGCCCGGAAGCTAGAGGTGCCGATGGGCGTACCCAATCGGCGTTGATAAGCAAGGGTGCGTATCTCCTACGCTTGCCTGCTGCCCCTTTACAGCTCCCTCAAACGAAGGATTCTCTGGTTAGTGAGAACCCATGAGGCGAGAACTTTTCGGATCGTAGCGGAACCACCCGCAGTCGATTTGTTCCAACTAAAGTTTCTCGGTCCATTCTGGCACCGGTGCTAGGAGTTGAACCCAGGCCCTCAGTTTTGGAGACTGATGTGCTACCGTAACACTTCACCGATAATTAGCAACCTATTTATAATGGCGGAGAGTGTGAGATTCGAACTCACGGAACCGGTTAGGGTTCGCTCATTTAGCAAACGAGTGCTTTAGGCCACTCAGCCAACTCTCCATAACCTATTCACAAAATCTAGTAACAACCCGTGATGTTTACCATCGTGCCAATATCCATCAAGATACTGATAAGGACTCTCATACCAAAATTCCTCACTCTCAGGATGGCAACCAATCAGACCAAGATTGCCTTGAATGATTGCCATCGGTTCATCGTTAGCATATTTGGCAATAGTATCATATTTTCCAGTGCCTGTAAAGACACAACCGTCATAGAAGAACATCTTTTCTCTTTGACCAAGCCATTCAATATCAGCGACCGTGCCATAGCTTCGGCGTATCTCAGCCGTTGGTCGCTTGATATATTGAACCGCATCTAACCCGTCAAGAATGTCAAAATATCTAGACCCAGCCCAATAAGCACCCATACAAATACCCACATACCGACCGCCTCGAGAAATGAAGCTTGCGATTGTATTGGCTTTCCGACGAGTAAAAAAATCGAAATAGGAATCACTATCGCCAATGCCACCAGGAAAAACAATCCCATCCACATTACTTAGCACCTCGTTTATATCATCATTGATGGTAAATATTTTGATTTCATATCCAGGCGATAACGCTCTTATGATCCCGTTGCAGCATTGCTCGGAACATTCTGGATGGTGTTGAAAGAGCGCGAGACGTTTCATTCGATATATTTATAATGGTGCCGACTCTCTGTTACGATCAGAGTTCTCTAGTTCTTCAGACTAGCGTGAGGACCACCTTCACCAAGTCGGCATAAAAGTATATAGTTGGTAAGAGCGAACCTTACCACGCAGTACCACCACACTCGCTTTGTGACCGTGAACCTGGGAGGGTGATCCAAACGCCGCGAGACTATATTGGTTGCAGAGGGTGGAATTGCACCACCGGCCTTTTGGGTATGAACCAAACGAGCTACTACTGCTCCACTCTGCTTCAATTGGTGCCGAAAACTGGACTTGAACCAGTGACCATACCCGTATGAAGGGTGCGCTCTACCAACTGAGCTACATCGGCAAACTGTTCCCGCCGTTAACTGGCTCCATAAGCGCCACGGGTTTGTTTTACATCGGCTGCCGCACGGTGGGCACACGGTCCGATGGTAGTGGTGGGTGAGGTAGGAGTCGAACCTACATTGTTTACCGCAAAGGGACCGGATTTACAGTCCGGGGATGCACACGCCATAGCATCAACTCACCCAATTCTTTTATACTTGAACCCAGACTTGACCTTCAAGCCACGCTACGACCTCGTCACGCACGGCTTTTACCGCATCTGGCTTCATAAACTTTTCAATTTTTCCATGCTCATATTTGATGACCATTGAAACAATACGAGGCAAAATATACGCCTTGAACGTACCATTATCTTTACGACAATGTTCTACCGTTTTGTAAATTCGCCCTTCCATGTATGCGCGAGCGAGATAGGTAGCACGAGCTTCATTGCGAACATCGAAGCGGCGATGGCTATTCAATGACTCCCACATAAAACGAACTTTAGTCTCGTCCTTTTGGTGTGTCTTGAGCCATTCAATCTGACGCTTGAGTTTCTGTTCCTCAAACCGAATGACGCCAGCTTCCAATGCGAGATGTTTAGACTTGATCTTTAACTTGATAGACATGTTGGTTTCCTTATTGATGAGTACATTATACGATAGTGATTATTCAAAGTCAATAAGAAAATTCATGGGGGACGAAAAACCTACAGAAAAAATACCTTCATGTTATTACTCCATTATCAGTTGGTGATCCTAACGGGACTTGAACCCGCATTCATCGTTTTAGAGACGACTGCATATCCGCCATGCTCTAGGATCTATTTATAAGTGGTACTACCTCCAAGATTCGAACTTGAACTCCGGCGTCCACAACACCGGGTGCTTACCAATTACACTAAGGTAGCACAAACTGCTTCTGAATAAGATTCATATTTGTTGTTACTGCCACGCGATCGGTATCGGACTGATTATGCGATACTTGATGAACTAACCAACCGGGAAACATAATCATCTGCCCAGCTTTTGGCTTATAGCTGAACACATTATAATGTTCAGGATTAAGACTAATCCATCCTAATGTCGATCTGGGATCGAGCAGACGAATGTTTCCGCCTTTATCTCCCACATCCACATAATAAGTGGCTGCAATCGTATTCATTCGATGATTATGAAATCTGTATTCTTGACCATATTGTCGAAAATTGATCCAACCTCTAGCATGCCTAAAGTAGTCTGGCTTGTATTCCATCTCAAAAAATTCAGTTGCGTATTTAGCCGCAGATTCCAAAAAGAAATCATGAAGTATGTTTATGCCTTCATTATATCTATGACTCCAAATATTTCTATCTTTTTCATATTCGAAAACGTCCAAACTACCTTGATCGGCAACTCCTTTGAGATTGCCGTTCAGGATGACCTCATTGATCCGTTCGCAATCTGGCAAATCAAAAATTGCTACTGGTGTTGAAAACAGATTTAATTTCTGCATGATATGCCTTTAAATTGGTGCCCATAGTAGGACTCGAACCTACAACATTCGGAGTTTGAAACCGACGCCTCTGCCAATTGGACCATATGGGCTAATTTTAATGAAGCTTTCTGTGTGAAATGTAATAGTGATACGCTTCACCCACACGCTTCATGTAGACATACATCCAACCACAAAGCATATAAACAAAATTACCATGTACCGTTTGCATATTAACACCTTTGTTGTTGGTGCCCCTGGAGAGATTCGAACTCCCACCACCCGGAACCTAAATCCGGTGCCTCTACCAGTTGGACTACAGGGGCAAACTTTGGCGCTCTTGAAGGGAATCGAACCCTCCTCAACCCTTAGACAGAGGGTCAGCCTCACCAGATGCTTACAAGAGCAAATTTCGGTGCTGGTTACTGCCATCCAGCGTTGCCTTTCCGCGCAACAGGTTCTGAGACAAGACGGTTCAAGCAACTCGGTCTCTTCAGGCGGCCGCAGCCTATATCCACCAATGCCGCTTGAACCCAGGTTAGGTGGTGACGCAAAGGATCTCATCCCTTTGAATTATGGTGCCCCCACGAAGATTCGAACTCCGGACCTACTGATTACAAATCAGTTGCTCTACCAGCTGAGCTATAAGGGCAAAACTAGAGGGATGGTGTTGTGTACACAGGCCTCGCCAAGCCACACCATCCCGTACGCGATATGGAGTCCCGTGAGGGAGTCAAACCCCCAACCTTCGGTTTCGTAGACCGATGCTCTATTCAGTTGAGCTAACGAGACAAATTGAATTCAGGATCTTGACAGATGCACACCATGGTTGGATTTCTCGGGTTTCCCAGCATCTTCTCGTCATTCACAGTAGGTAACCATTTCCTTCTACTGTTAGTCCTGAAATGGTGGAGGTAGCCAGAATCGAACTGACGACATCCTGCTTGCAAAGCAGGCGCTCTCCCAACTGAGCTATACCCCCAATTGTTTGGCAACCATACAGGTCGATGCACTTCGTCGTTAAACTTCGCACTCTTTATTGGCCACTCGTTACCTCATATGAGGTATTATGGTAGTCCGTGACAGGGTTGAACTGCCGACCTTCTCCGTGTAAAGGAGTTGCTCTTCCACTGAGCTAACGGACCGTGGATTAGAAGAAGAGGCGTTCCCACTAATAGGGATACTTGAATCCCATCGCACGACCAATGGGATGTTCTCTCGGTGTTCGTGAAACAAGCTATGAAGCTCCACCGATACCGCCTCTTCTAATTGGCTCCTCGACCTGGGCTCGAACCAGGGACATTCTGATTAACAGTCAGACGCTCTACCAACTGAGCTATCGAGAATCAAACTATAATAACAACGAATGCTATTGTAGTTTATATATATGCATTTGGTTGGCACAGAAGGTTACGATCCTTCCACCCCCGTCTTATCAGGACGGTGCTCTACCACTGAGCTATGCGCCACTATTTGGTGAACCATGCAGGGATCGAACCTGCGACAAAGAGATTAAGAGTCTCCTGCTCTACCAGCTGAGCTAATGGTCCTAAATTGGTCGGAGATGCAGGATTCGAACCTGCGACCCTCGCGTCCCAAACGCGATGCTCTACCAGACTGAGCCAATCTCCGAAAACTTGTTAGGAGTGGTGTTATGTTATGGATATGGATAGACTGACATACCGTTCGCTTTACTCTGCAACCTTATACATGGGAGCAACCCCACTTTTCGATTACAACTCAGTTTATGCCGTGCCTGCAGGACAGAGGGCTCCAGGGACTGTGCGCTGCCCAGGAACACTGGGATTTTCCATAACACCACACCTAACAAGTTGTTTCTTCTAAAAGAG
>Ga0114978_10003423_pt1 | contig 12982 bp, 21 predicted proteins | sample S_140212_EF_Meta_FD_87027 | JGI IMG/M metagenome (GOLD analysis project Ga0114978, IMG submission 87027) | Freshwater microbial communities from Lake Simoncouche, Canada to study carbon cycling - S_140212_EF_MetaG | ecosystem: Environmental > Aquatic > Freshwater > Lake | place: Lake...
TAGGGTGACCACCAATGGCATTGATTAAAGCAGACAGGGTCAAAGAATCATCGACAAGCACCGGGGCAAGCACTTTCGCATTAGCGGGTGCTTATACCGGGTTTCGAGCCTTTAGCTCTGTCTGCTCAGTTGGCGACACTTTTTATTATGTCATTGATTCAGATTCTGGAAGCGAATGGGAGACTGGACTAGGTACATATTCAGCAACTAACACGCTTACTCGTACGACAGTTTATGCCAGCAGTAATAGCGGAAGCATTGTTACCTTTTCGGCTGGTACGAAAAATGTTTACATATCTCTTACCGGAAGGCAAATTGATACGGTATCCGCCTCGCCTCCGGCATCTACTGGTGCGCCTCCTCTGCTTGAAAGTTTAGCTGGTGCAGCGCATACCGCACTAACCGCATCAACAGAATACAATGACATTTATTGGAATCTTGCACGAACGGTCCAGTTCTCAACTGGTGCGATTACTACTCAAAGAGCAGTAAGGATTGCCGCTCCGACCTATTCATTTGTTGCTGCAAGTACGATTACGACTGCTGCGACTGTCCAGATAGATGGCGCACCAGTAGCGGGGACCAACGCAACGATTACGAATACTATGGCTTTAAGGATAGCTGGAATAGCTGGAACTAAAGGCATTTCTTTATCAAGTTCGACAAGTACCAACAATGCGGCAAACAACGCAATTGAAGTTGCAGGCAGTTATGGCACAGGTTTTCAGGTCCGCTGGAGTGCTGGCTACACGCTAATAGGTTCGGCTACTCATAGGGATTCTTCTGCTCAACTATCAATATGCCAATCCCTAATTGCGGGAACAGCGTTGTCTATTGCCAATTCATCTACAAACGCCGCCAGCGAGTCGATGAATGTTTACAATAGTTCTGGAACCAAAGTTCTTGTTGTTACATACAACGGATGCTTAACCGTTCAGCCCGGTGCGCTTTCTGCGGTTACGCCAACCCCTTGCCAGACAATTACTGGACCAGCGCACACTTCCCTAACCGCATCTACGGAGTACAGCGATGTTTACTGGAACCTTGCAAGGACTGTAGAATTTGCGACAGGTGCAATTGCAACCCAAAGGGCGGTAAGAATTGCTGCTCCGACTTATGCGTTTGTTGCTGCCAGCACTATTACAGACGCAACTACTTTTCAAATAGATGGTTCTCCCGTTGCCGGGACAAATGCAACAATTACAAATCAGTCAGCACTCAAAGTCCTTGCTGGTGTTGCTGCTGCCAAGGGCATTATTGTCCAAGGCGCACCATCACAAAGCGGAAACTTGACTGAATGGCAAAATAATGCTGGATCAGTTTTATCAGCAATAAATAGCGCAGGTAATTTTACAGGAACAGCTTCAAATGTTTCTGGAACTGTAGCTATTGCCAACGGTGGCACAGGAACGACAACTGCACAGCTTGCAATAAACGCCCTAGCTGGTGCGGTTACATCTGGTAGCTACTTGCGGGGTAACGGCACTAATGTAGTCATGGCTACGATTCAGGCAGCTGATGTTCCAACGCTAAACCAGAACACGACCGGAACGGCATCAGGATCGGTAAGCGGGACGGCATCGTATGTGCCAAAATTTACTAGTGCTAATGTGGTTGGTAATTCAGTTATTTATGACAACGGAACAAATATTGGCATTGGCACAGCATCACCTACTGGTGGTAGGCTTCATGTGAAATCATCGAGTGGTGGCGGAAATTTTGTTATTTATGTAGAAAATTCATCAGGATTTCAAATAGGCGGATTATATCAGAATATAAGCGGACACGGCGCACTTTTTATTGCCAATTCTGCTGGCAGCTACCAAGCTGTTGTTTCAGCTTCTGGCGATAGTTATATTCTACAGCCACTTGGTGTTGGTATTTCAGTTCCAGCAGCACAACTCCATGTCACTAGCGCAGCAGCAGCGACTAAAGGGCTGATAGTTCGAGGTGCATCAGCGCAGTCTGCGAATCTACAAGAGTGGCAGAATAACGCTGGGACTGTATTGGCACTAATAGATTCTGCCGGTTATTCTAAAAATCAAGGGATTAACGGAATACGGGAGAAAGTCACCGTCTCGGCTACCGCCGCAACCGGTACAATCAATTATGAAATGCTGACGCAGAGCGTTCTTTATTACACAACAAACGCCAGCGGTAACTTCACTTTGAACGTCAGGGGTGATGGTTCAAACTCACTCAACTCTCAGATGAACACTGGCGACTCTTTAACTATAGCTTTTCTAGTAACTAATGGCGCAACGGCTTATTACCAAACGGCCATGCAGATAGACAGCGTTGCGGTTACTCCAAAGTGGCAAGGCGGTACTGCGCCTAGCGCAGGAAACACAAGTTCAATAGACGTGTACACGTACACGGTTATAAAAACAGGCAACGCAGCATTTACCGTTTTGGCTGCTCAAACCAAGTTTGCTTAGGAGTATTACAATGCCGCTCATAGGCAGCTTTGGTAGTGGTAGCTCTAGGGGCTTTGGAAGATTTGGTATTACAGTTCAATTACCTACTGGTGGAACCATTACCACTTCTGGAGGCTACAGGATTCATACATTTACTGGAAGCGGTACATTTAATTCTGGTACTTATACAAGTTTTGACATATTAGTTGTTGGCGGTGGCGGCGGCAGTCAGGCTTCGCCCGGTGGAGGGGGTGGTGGTGGCGGTTTCCTATCTTTAACCGGCTACACTCTTGCAGCTAATCAAGATTTTCCGGTAGTTATTGGAGGCGGGGGTGGCCAAGGATCAGCATCTTATATTCAAAAATTGGCTTTTGACCCGCCGTCTTATGGTCAAATCCTAAGCGATGGTGGCGGCCAAGGTGGTTATAACACATCAGGGTCAAATGGAAGTTATAGCGGCTACTCGGCCCAGGGTTACGGTGGGTCAAGCGGCGGAGCCGGTGGTGGTTATTACGGAAGTCGTGGATTAAAGCCTGGTGGAGCCGGTCAATACCCAGGATTTAGTGGTGGATCTGGTGAAACAATCAGCAATGGTTCTGGTCGAGGCGGCGGCGGTGGCGGGGCTGGTGGAGACGGCCCAAACGGAGGATCGTCTGCGGTAGCTGGAGGTAGTCCACTCTACTCGTCTATTTCTGGTATTTCAACTCCCTACTGTGGCGGCGGTGGGGGATATAGTACACCTAACGTACCCGTTGTCGCAGGCGGTGCGAACACAGGCTATGGCGGCCAAAGTGCTAGCGGGGGCTCAGGTATAGTAATTGTACGCTATTTAGTATGATAGGAGGGAATATGGCTCATTACGCTGAGTTAGATAAAAATAATATCGTGATTCAAGTCATCGTAATCAATAACAGCGATGAATTGAAAGACGGCATTGAAGACGAATCAACTGGAGCTGCCTTTTGCGCCGCTCTGACAGGTCGTCCGAGCTGGAAAAAGACATCTTACAACAACAACATTCGTAAGCGTTATGCAAATATAGGCTTTACGTACGACCCAGTTAAAGACGTGTTTGTTGCGCCTAAGCCTTATCCTTCTTGGATTCTCGACGATAATTCTGACTGGCAGCCGCCCGTGCCTATGCCGACAGACGGCGGTATGTATACTTGGGATGAAGCTGAGCAACAGTGGGTGTTGCTGCCAGAACCGCCGGTTTAATTCCAGCAAGCATGGCTGATTCGGCAGCAACAAACAATTCAATCTATTATTCAACTACAGCGTCAAAGTTGGTTTACAAGGATGATGCCGGGGCTGTTAATAACCTTTATTAAGGAGTTTTCTAATGCCTGATCCAGAAGTAAACGCTGTAATGCCTGACTTCCCTCCAGTCCCTGCTGCTGATCCAGTAGTCACTCCTCCAGTACCGGAAGAGACTCAGGATGTATGGGGTCTAGATTACCAGCATATTCGCAGGTACGAAGTTGAAGGCGGCTTCAAATTTGAGCTATACACCATTTGGTCTTTGGGTCGAATGTCAGCTACCGGAGTTTGGACTCCAGCGAAACCAGAGAACAAGAAGAATGTGGTATTGAGCGATATGTTGTCGCCAACTTCTTTGGATGAAAATCCAGAGATCGGTGCGATTGCAACGCCGTTCTTTACTAACCTAGCATCTCTATGTAAGCGAGTTGGCAACCTGTGAGGTAGTCAATGCTTGGCGGTTATCCACTAGCAAAAGCACCATTAGCAAGCCTCGGTTCAACCGGGGCTAATGCTGTTGGTGCGTTTGTTTCGTTGGCTTTAACCGTCCAATCTGGAACAGCAACAGGTACTGCTTCGGCTTCAGGCCTGTCGAATTCATTAGTAGTATCCAAGCAGCTTGGGACAGCTATTGGAACAGCAGCGGCTTCAGGCCAATCAAATAATCTTGCTGTATCTACTCAATCAGGCAGCGCATCTGGATCGGCATCGGTTTCGGGACTATCCAACAGCCTGACAGTATCAAAACAAATTGGTTCTGCTACTGGGAATGCCTCGGCTAGTGGTCTATCTAATTCGTTGCCGTTATCGCCTTTGTCTGGATCATCAAGCGGTTCTTCGTCTGCATCTGGATTATCTAGCAGCCTGACGATCTCAAAACAATTGGGATCGGCGACAGGAACAGCCTTAGCATCTGGACAGTCTAATAGCGTTGTAATTTCAACATTAACAGGCTCTGGATCAGGTTCTTCTTTTGCTTCTGGACAGTCCAACACTCTGACGATTTCCAAGCAATTAGGCTCAGCTACGGGGAGTGGTGAAGCATCTGGTCAATCAAATTCCATCGTAATATCCAAGCAGCTTGGTTCTGCTACAGGAACGGCAACTGCTTCCGGTGCATCGAATAGCCTAGTGATCTCCAAGCAATTAGGTTCTGGTTCTGGTGCTGCTTCTGCTTCAGGATTGTCCAATACAATCACCATATCAACTGTCCAGAGTGGAACAGCTACTGGTTCTGCATCTGCTTCGGGCTTAAGTAATTCAATAGTAATTGTAAAGCAAAATGGTTCTGGTTCTGGATCAGCTACAACATCTGGATCAATCGGCTCAATAACAATCCAGCCTGTTGCAGGTTCAGCCTTTGGATCAGCTGTAGCCAACAGCGACATGACTTTTGTGGCTATTGTTCATCAAAACGGTTCAGCTAAAGCATTCAATCCACCAGGTTGGGCGCGCGCCAGGATATGGAAAATTAGCCCAGAGGAATATAGGTTGATAGCCATCCCAAGGTTAAAACGATTGACAATTGCTACATCTTATGTCAAAAAAGTAAATAATCCGCGAGCTGTCGAATTCGCAAGGCCTATAAACTGAGGCAATTATGTCATACGATATAGGTGACTCAGTCAGGTTAAGCGTAAACTTCTGTGACGCAATTAACTTTGCTACTGTCGATCCTACTGGAATTGACCTACTAATAAAGACTCCTGATGGTGTTGAATCAACTCAATCATACCCGTCTTTAGTATTAAAAGACTCAACTGGAAATTACCATTTTGATTATGCAATTAGTCAAAGTGGAAGGTACTGGTATCGCTGGCAAGGTACTGGGGCGTATCCTTCCGCCGTGGAAGGTTACTTCGTTGTCAAGCCAAGTCAGTTCTAGATTATCCAACCGAAATATCCGGGGCAGGGCGGGGATGTTTTTGCTGTTTCCTGTCACGCCTCATGCCGTTCCCGAAGATGAACAGCGTCACGGAGTGGTTGCCCCGGTTATCTTTTCCCTTACTGGAGAGTCTAAATGGATTGGTCAATTCGTCAAACTGATCCTCATGCCTACCGCTTAGACTTTTCAGGCTTAAAAAATAACGACAGAAAACGGGTCATGCTTCTATCCGATCTCCATTGGGATTCAGCCCAATGTAATCGTGATCTACTCAAGCGCGATCTAGATGAGGCATTGGAAACAAAAACTCCCGTCATCCTGGTTGGAGATACATTCGACATTATGCAAGGAAAATTCGATAAACGGAAATCAGCTAAATCCCTTCGACCAGAACACCAAACTGACAATTACATCGACACAGTAATTGATGATGCAATTGACTGGTTTACACCTTATGTAGATGTTCTGGCAATGGTATCCAAGGGGAACCATGAAACATCATGGGAGAAATACCATGATACGGATGTTTGCGCTCGATTCGTATCAGGCCTGAAGCGCAACAAATCATCGGTACTTCTTGGAAAGTACTGGGGTTTTGTACAATTGGGCCTAATTGAAAATCCAAAACATAGGGTATCTAAAACACTATTTTTTCATCATGGCGCAGGAGGGGGCGGAGAAATAACCAGAGGCCTAATAGATAATTCTAGAACTAGGGGAATGTATATGGCAGATGTATTTATATCTGGTCATATCCACAGAAGAAACCTGGATGAGAACATAGTTTACAGTTTAAACAACTCTGGAACCGTAACAGCTAGGCAGCAGTTGTTTCTAAGATCATCTACATATAAAATAGAAGATGATGGTTATCATGCAGAAAAGGGTCGCGGGCCTCGTCCTCTTGGAGGGTGGTGGCTTGAGTTGCGATACCAAAGGAATTCGGATTCTGGAAACGACTGCACAATGAGGGCTTACCAAACATGATTATTACCTTGCTACTTCTGGTAGCCAATCAACAGCCCAAGGTGGAATTCCCAGCCACCATCCAAGGACAGCCGGGGGCATTCTTGGTAATCAAGCCCACCCAGCTTAACGGCAAGGTGGTCAAATACTTTACCAATTCTCCAGGCCTGAACCTTTTTCCCCCTGGACTGTTGGCAGACAAGACGGCAACTGTAATCACGGCAAACCTACCCGGTCGATACACCATCTATGGTTTTACCGCTTTGGGGGATGAACCATCCGATCCGGTGGCAATTGAGCTAGTGATTGGCAATCCTAGCCCCATAGTGCCACCTAAGCCGGTCGATCCAGTAAAACCTGACCTCCCGGTCGATGATCCTCTTTTTGACGCATTACAAGCGATTTGGGGGGCATTAGACGAGCCAGGGAAAATTGACAACAAAAAGACCTTGGTCAAATCTTACCGCCAAATTGCCCAAGTTTACAAAGACCCCGCCTTCCTCACTCTTGGACAGGCATTCCAACGGTCAATTGAGATATCCCGATCAAGTCTTCCCAGCAACGCTCTAATCTCGATTAGGGCGAGGATTGGCGAAGAATTGAATTCTGGGCTACCTAAAGACGCAAACGCCGTCCTAACGCAAGATTTGAGGGATTTGGCGGTATCTAGGCTGAACCGCGCTGCCGACCTGCTGGAGAAGCTGCAATGAGTAATGGAAGCGATTTCGGTACGCCAACACCTATCGGTGATATTGGGGTATTTAATACAGATGAAGTAGCTAATGGCGCCAATCTATTTAATCCTCTTAATTCGGGTTGGGTTAACGATCCAGAAGCGGTAGATGCCATATCGGCACTTCAGCCCTTTGGAGCGTTTGCGGAAACCCCTGCTGCCGAAGTTGATGTAGCCGACCTGCCAAAAGAGGTATTTCTCTGGAAGATTCACAAGCAGGTGACCGGGAAAGACCCGGACGATGAGAACCAAGGCAACTATGGGTCTTGCGTAGGATTTGGGACCACAGCTGCTGTTGAAGCATCAATGGCTTATCAAATCTATACTGGAAAACAGGAAGAGTGGAAGGAACTTTGTCAGGAGATTACATATGGCGGATCAAGAGTTGAGATTGGGAAAAAAAGACTTGGAAGAGGTCAAGGTTCCATTGGGGCGTGGGCAGCAGAATTCGTCAAACAGTACGGTGTTCTCCCGCGCGGGGTATATGGCAAGTACGACCTCACAAAGTACACCATCAAGAACTGTGACGATTTCGGGATCAACGGAGTGCCAGACTCCTTGGAACCTGAAGTAAAGCTTCACCCAGTCCAAGAGATTGTCCAAGTAAAAACCTGGGATAATGCCAAGAAAGCATTGGCCCAAGGTTACGGCATAGCAATCTGTTCGTCACAAGGTTTCACCATAAAGCGTGATGACTACGGATTCTGCAAGGCATCAGGGACTTGGCAGCATTGCATGGCATTGTGGGGATACCAGACTGGTCCACGGGAAGGTGGATGGATCAAGAACAGTTGGGGACCAAATTCAGCAACTGGACCAAGGGGCGCGGGAGAACCACCTCTCTGCGGGTTCTGGGCTGAGGCATCCATTATCGACAGGATGCTGAGGCAGGGTGACTCTTGGGCATTCTCTGCCGTTAAGGGTTTCCCAAAACAAAAAGTCGATGTGATTGATTGGTCATCTCTCTAAGGAGTCCACCCATGTTACTGCCATACCCTAATTCTTTCCCGCAAGAAGCATTGATGATGATGCTTGACAAAATTCGTGGAAAGGAAGTCGCCATTCCTGAGCTAGTCAATGCCGCATGGAATGTTGCTGGCTATGCTCTTGCTCAGTCTATCGGCGGGGGTCAAGTTATCGCCGGTGAGGTTGAAGCACTCTCCAAGCTGGGCGACGAGGAGTTGCTTTCCTCGCTCCTGGAACAGCATGGTGCGAAGGTAAGCGATACCGATCAGGTTGCGTCCCTTGGACTAGTACCCTGGTTGATGATTGCTCGTATCGCAATTAAACTTTTGAAAGACTACATTCTTGACTAATGGGATCACCTAGTCACCCGATTCTGGGTTGTGGGGGTGTTCCCTACTTCTTAGGTGGGCAATTGGGTGACTAGGTTTAAAATGATGCTGAAAGAATTACTGAATTTTGGCTGGATGATTTGGGGAGAGATCAAACGCTCTCCAAAGTGGGGATCATTCAGGAATTCTTTAGTCAAGAAGTATAAGACTTGCGCGGCTTGTGGTGATCGAGATGATCTTGAGATTCATCACAAGCTGCCTGTCTCTTGGAATGGCTCTGAATTGGAAGAGGAAAATTGCATCTGCCTCTGTAGGAATTGCCACTATTTCCTAGGGCACTTCCAGGACTGGACGAGCTACAACAAAGACATTGTTAAGGATGCTGCCGATTATCTCGCTCGTAGGACCAATCGCCCACAGCACTCTGATAATGACCAACCGCCGGACCATCAGCCAAATTCCTGAACAGTTCCGCCTTCTCACGCAGGTCTTCCAGAATATGGGGGATGCTGTCCAGCGGAACATCAAATAGCTCTGCAACTTTTTCTTCTGTAATCAAGCCCCAGGCATACAGAATTACAACTGGCTCAATGTTCATCTGTTCCTCTCAGTCTCTTGCAGAAGCCTTTGCAGGCAATCAATAGCCTTACGAATGTCTTCGTAATAACCATCACCAGTAGTCTTTGTTCCAGCCCGGTAAATATACTTCATGGCATTACCGCGCCAAAAGTCCTCCATACCTTCCCACCCAATTGCATCTCGAATAAAATCGGCGCAACTCATACCGCTCAAGCCTTTGTAATGTTTTGGGTCTTCGTTCATTATTCTTCTCCAGGTAGCGGACCAATTGACTCAAAATAATCATTAACCCAATTCGGAAAATAGAATTTGCCATCTGAACTAATACGGGTATTTTCAAGAACCAACCAGCGCAGCTTGGCAATCTCTGCGTTTACTGCCAGCAGTTCCTTGACCAGATCAACCTTTTCCATCACCTTGCTCCTGGAGAGTGGTTCGACCATATATGCTTTGTGAAATGCTGAACCGCCCGCATGGCAACCAATCTACCATCCACCCCGGTGAATACTCCAACAACTCTTTGATTGGCAATAGCCTTCCACTTCTTGGGCTTTTTATCATTGTTCGGGACTTCGACAGGAATAACGCTACCAAGTATCTTCTCCCCCCAAACCCAAGCGTATTCAATTCCTTGAGAATGAGGCCATTTCTCGATGACTGGTTCAATCACTACAGGACTCCTTAATGCCTAATGCAAGTATTACTGTTTGGCATCGCCTTGGATCGGCAACCTTTCCCCACACAACGACCACTAGCAATTCTCTCTTTTATCAATTTTAAGCGTTGTTTTTTTTTAAACTGTGGCAACCGGCAATCCCTACATAAAAGCCTAGGTTTGACTACATAATGTTCATCGCACCTCTCGCACTTTTTCCTAAGAGGTTTACGACTAGAAGGCTTTTGTTTGCAACGAAAGCAAACACCAGTTTTATCCAAGGTACATCGGTTGCATTACTTGCACCTTGGCCTTGCGTCAAGCTTCTCTTCTTTTTGCCGAATAAACTCTAAATAATCACCAGCATAATACTCGTCCATCTTTAACGCATCCTCACCCAACCAGCCATTTCTTCGTCCAGAAAATCGACAATTTCAACAACAAGCAAAATCCAGTTAATTGGGTTTAGCATCACCACCTCCCGGCAGCGGGCTAATTGGTGGTTTCCAAAGTTGCAAAAGGCTTTTATTTTCAGCAGAAATTTTTAAATAATTATCTGTAATTTTTTCTAAATTTTTAAATAGCTCTTTGTTTTCTTCATTTAAACTTTGAATTATTTCTTTTGCTTTAATCATCTGAATACGCAACAAACCAATTTCAGCCCTTGCCTCTTGCAATTCGTTCAAAGTATGTTCTGCGTCTCGGTCGCCCATTTTATTACTCCATAATTGTAAAACTATTTCACCCCCAGGGAATCGAACCCCAACGCACACACCAGCAGGCAAACGAACAAGGAAGATTCAGGCCAGCCTGAATGATTTCGATACCCAAATAGGTTGCCGTCCTTACATTCCACCCGGTTTAATTTTCCATGCTGCACGGGTGATCAGCTTGGGTTCCCACACAAGTGGCTTATCGTGCGATTGAGCAGGCGGCGCAAATACTTTGGCCTTTAGGTATGCCCCTAACCCCACAATCGAAACAGGTATTGTCCACACTATCCAAGTCAGAGTGCGATTTGCCGTCTTTCAACCAGAAGAATATTTTATAGTATTCTTCCTCACCACCCCATAAATCGTATGTGGCTTTTTGTAAGACATTGTTCATCCGATTATCAAGATTAGCACCACCAACACGCTCCAGGATGGCGGCGGAAATCTCTGCACCAGTTCCTATTTCCGCGCCATCTTTCTGGACAGTAATCCTGGGAGTTTCCCCAACTTCCAACCCGGTAAATGATTCACGGGTTACCATATACTGGCCAATGGTAATACTGTCCGGCCCCCATTTAATTGCGCTAAACGGCTTGGGCTTGCTCATCATCCGAATTGTTTGGATCAGATTGCATTCTTGTGCTGTAAGAAGTTCCATATCAAATTCCTTTCCTATAAAAACACCCGGAGGGATTACCGCATCACCCTCATTCCCGGTTTGAACCGGATGCTATTTTTGCCTATGGCAACGGGTATTGCACAACGGGTGATTACAATTCCTATGGATTAACGGTAACGAACTACCGCAACCCACATACCATTTGACATTTTGGCAGTACCAATGTCAATTGCATTCCTTTTGCCCCAGAAGCAGCAATTTTGAATTGCGCCCTGCTGAGTCGATGCCATGCCGATCCCCTCAAACAATCCAAAGGGATGGCCATTATGGCGGAATCGACCAGTCTGCACAATCAGCAGCGCGGCCCCTTGGGCATTCGTTGTGCTGGCATTAGGCTTTACTGCCACAGGTTCAACAACCGTCTTGCGGCGAAATGGGCCAGCGTCTGCCGTCATGGCTAAAACACCCAGGCCCAACATAGCAAAAGCAAATCGTTTCAAGTAAAGACTCCTTCTTTTAAACCATCAAAACTTGGCAACTTCGGAACGATCATATCCTTCTAAATGTTTTTCCAAGCGGTCGATGATTCGCATCAAACTCTTGGTAAAACCAATTAGCTCTTTTAAATCATTCCGAATCACCACATCCTTAACACCGCATGACCGTTCAGCGATATCAAGAAATTCCTGTTTGGACAAGCCATTCCAACCAGATGGGAAAACCATATCTTCCATGACTATCCCTCCCAATCCTTTATACGATCAAAGACTACCTTTTTTTCTTTTTGATTTTGGAATTGATGCGTTCACCTTTTCAATGATCCAAAGCACCAAGGCCTTTTTGCGTGGAGTGCCGTCTTTGCAGGTTGGCAAATCGCAGAAGTGCATATTTCCATAATCAGGCACAGCTTGGCTACTCTTTTTCGGAGTCGCCTTCTTCTCCGTCTTCTTCGGCGGGCTGGTCATCGGTTTCTTTGAGGGGCTTGTGATTACCGCCGCAGGTTTCTTTGTCTTCAAACTCATCTGATACCTCTCGCATAATTGCTCGCAAGCTTTTAAGAACCTTCAACGCTCTGGATACATCTCTGAATCCTTGATGAATGCATTCTTTAGGCCGCGTAAGAAAGTAAATGGCTTGATAAGACATAAAGAAGAATCCGAACCTATATCGAAGAGAGCATAGGTCTGTCATCACCTTTTCAGAATCGAATGGGTCAATCCCATCCTTTTCCATTGAATTTATAATCCGAGTAATGTCTTCAAATTCAACATCAGCATCGGTTATCTCGTCCAGGTAATAATTCCAGTCCTTCGACATTGCTCGGCTACTCCTGCTTAACAAGCTTAATCCAGTTATACGAATCAACATGAGATTGGTTAGCAATTAAGGGAATAAGTTTTTTTATAATTTCCGCATCCAATCCATGCATAGCTGCATCACTCAAAATAAGTTCCAAGGGCTTTTTGCCATTCTTTAAATATATTGCCAGCCATTCATTCTCGTTTATCTTGGATGGCCCTATGGTTGGCTGTTGCTCACCTTCACCCTGATACTCATTACCATTGTCGCCCATAATCACGGTCAATTCGTTGGGCATCACGCTATTTGACTTGGATACCCAGACTTTCCTTTGTTTTGAATTGTGCGGTTCACCATCAATTTTAGCCAGCGAAATCATCTGCCTACATTGACCAACGATACGCCTCCCCAACGCTTCTCCACCGGCAGATAAATGGGTGACCAGTATTATGGTGGTATTGGTTTTCTGCGCTACATCTGCCAAGGGCTTGAAGTATTTGACTCCCTCTTCCGGTCTGGTGGTGTTGTGGCTAGTCGAGTTCATCACCGTATCGACAAACA
>Ga0114978_10003426_pt1 | contig 12976 bp, 10 predicted proteins | sample S_140212_EF_Meta_FD_87027 | JGI IMG/M metagenome (GOLD analysis project Ga0114978, IMG submission 87027) | Freshwater microbial communities from Lake Simoncouche, Canada to study carbon cycling - S_140212_EF_MetaG | ecosystem: Environmental > Aquatic > Freshwater > Lake | place: Lake...
AGGCGCGGGTTATCCCACATGTGCGCTCTCCAGTATCGCCATCACCAGATCCTCGAAAGACAGGCCGGCCTCGCGCGCGGCCATCGGCACCAGGCTGTGCGCAGTCATCCCCGGCGAGGTGTTCATCTCGAGCAGCCAGGGCTTGCCGGCGGCATCGATCATCAGGTCGGCGCGCCCCCAGCCACGGCAGTCGAGCAGGCGGAACGCCTCGAGCGAAATAGATTGGATGCCTCTTTCCAGCTCGGAGGGCAGTCCCGACGGACAGAAATAGCGCGTGTCGTCGGAGAAATACTTGTTCTGGTAATCGTAGTTGCCGCCAGGCGCCTCGATGCGAATCACCGGCAGCGCCCGGTCGCCAAGGATAGAGGCGGTGACTTCGCGGCCTTCGATGAACTGCTCGGCCAGCACCAGCGGATCGTGGCGCGCCGCATCGGCGTAGGCCTTGGACATATCCTCAATGCGCGTGACCTTGCTGATCCCGATGGTCGAACCCTCGCGCGCCGGCTTGACGATCAGCGGCAGGCCGATTTCGCGCACCACCTGTTTCCAGTCCGCCTCCGCCGTCAGGAGCAGATAACGCGGTGTGGGTAGCCCGACTTGCAACCAGATCATCTTGGTCCGCCACTTGTCCATCGCCAGAGCCGAGGCCATCACGCCACTGCCGGTGTAGGGAATCGCCATCGTCTCCAACGCGCCCTGCACTGTGCCATCTTCGCCATAGCGCCCGTGCAGCGCAATGAACACGCGTTTGAAGCCTTCGGCGGAGAGCGCTGTCAACGGGCGCTCCGCCGGGTCGAAGGCGTGGGCGTCGACGCCGCGCGCCTGCAGCGCCGCCAGCACAGCCTTGCCCGACAGCAGCGATATCTCGCGCTCCGAAGACGGTCCGCCCATCAACACTGCAACCTTGCCGAATCCGCTCATGCTTTTTCTCCGACAATGCGCACTTCTGGCGTCAGTGCGATGCCATGTTTTGCAAGCACCGCGGCGCGCGCATGCTCAATCAGATTTTCGATGTCCGCGGCACTGGCCCGGCCGCCCGGTGTGACAATGAAATTGGCGTGCTTTTCGGAAATGCGCGCGCCGCCGATGGCAAAGCCCTTGAGGCCACAGGCCTCGATCAGGCGCGCCGCATGGTCACCCTGCGGATTACGGAACACCGAGCCGGCGTTGGGCAGATTGAGCGGTTGCGATTCGATCCGCTTGGCCAGCAATTCCTTGATGCGCTCGCGCGCACGCACGCCGTCACCGGGCTTGAAGCGGAACCACGCGGCGCTGAACCACTCATCGGCACCCTGCCCTACCGCCGTGACAGCGGGCGTGCTAAGCGCAACGTGGCGATAGCCGATTTCATAATCAGACGGCGCGCGGTCATGCAGCTCACCGCGCCGAGTCATCACCTGCACACGCTCGACAAACTGCCAGGTTTCCGATCCGTGGCAACCTGCGTTCATGGCCAGTGCACCGCCGACGGTGCCCGGCACGCCGGCGAGAAATTCAGCCCCCTCGAACCCGTGTGTCGCGGCAAAACGCGCCACCTTGGGCGAGGCCACGCCGGCTTGCGCGTAGAGCAGCCCGTCTTCCATCCGGATCTCGCCATGCGAGGTGTGCATCAGCACCACCGTGCCGCGAAAGCCGCCGTCACGCACCAGCAGGTTGCTGCCCAGGCCCGCGAACAACACCGGTTCGTCGGCCGGCAATAAGCGCAGGAACACAAGCAGATCCTCGGCGTCCGCCGGAACATAGGCGCGCGCAGCTTTGCCACCAACGCGCCAACTAACGTGCCCGGACATCGGCTCGTTGGCGCGCAGGCTGCCCCGCAGGGCCGCGTTCACAATAGAAAGATTGGACAGATTGGACAGTTCGGCCATGTTCATTTCGTCCGTTCCTGCCGGCCCGCCAGGCCCTGCGCGGCGAGGTTTGCAGCGATGCTGCCGATGGAGCCCGCGCCCATGGTCACCACCACGTCGCCGGGCTTGGCGAGGGTGCGTATGGCCTCGGCCATGTCGGCGATCTGCTTAACGAACAAGGGCTCGACTTTGCCGGCGACGCGCACCGCGCGCACCAACGCCCTGCCATCAGCGGCAACGATGGGCGATTCGCCCGCCGCGTACACTTCGGCCAGCAGCAGCGCGTCGACCGATGAGAGCACCGAAACAAAATCCTCAAACAGGTCGCGCGTGCGCGTGTAGCGATGCGGCTGGAAGGCGAGCACCAAGCGGTGGCCCGGAAAGGCGCCGCGGGCCGCGTCCAGCGTGGCGCGCATCTCGGCCGGGTGATGGCCGTAATCATCGACCAGGGTAAAACTGCCGCCGGGGATGGCTATATCGCCATAGCGCTGGAAGCGCCGGCCTACGCCGCGAAACTCGCCGAGCGCGGTGACGATGGCCTTATCGGACACGCCCAGTTCGGTGGCCACGGCAATCGCCGCCAGCGCGTTCAAGACGTTGTGCCGGCCGGGCAGGTTGAGCGTCACATCCAGCGCACCGTCCGTGCCATCGCGCAGCGCGCGAAAGCGCATGCGGCCGCCCTCATGCACCACATCCTCGGCCCGCACCATGGCGTCCTTGTTGAAGCCGTAGGTGACGATAGGCTTGGACACGAAGGGCATGATCTCCCGCACCGCCGCATCATCGCTGCACAGGATGGCACTGCCGTAAAACGGCAGGTTCTGCAAAAACTCGACGAAGGCCTGCTTCAGCTTGGCGAAATCGTGCTGGTAGGTCTCCATGTGGTCGGCGTCAATGTTGGTCACCACCGCCACCACCGGTTGCAAATGCAGGAAGGAGGCGTCCGATTCATCCGCCTCGACGACGATGAACTCTCCGGTGCCAAGGCGCGCATTGGATGCGGCGCTGGTGAGCCTTCCGCCGATGACAAACGTCGGATCGAGCCCGCCCTCGGCCAGCACGCTGGCAACAAGGCTGGTCGTCGTGGTCTTGCCGTGCGTGCCGGCTACAGCGATGCCCTGTTTCAGGCGCATCAGTTCAGCCAGCATCAGCGCACGCGGCACCACCGGCATGCGCCGCGTACGCGCCGCGATGACCTCGGGGTTGTCGCTCTTGACTGCGGTTGAGATCACCACCGCATCGGCGTCTTCCACGTTCTTGGCCGCGTGGCCTATGGTTATCTGCGCGCCGAGCGCGGCCAGGCGTTCTGTCGCACCGTTTGCGGCAAGATCGGAACCGCTGACCTGGTAGCCCAAGTTGAGCAGCACCTCGGCGATACCGCTCATGCCGCTGCCGCCGATGCCGACGAAGTGCAAACGTTTGACCTTATGCTTCATCGCGCCTCCGGAAAAAGGGGGCGACGGAATGCGGGCGTTGGAGTTTGTTTTCCGTCACAAATTTCATCGCGCAAGGTCCATGCAGATCTTCGCCACATCACGCGTAGCGTCTGGTCGCGCCAACGCGCGCGCTTTTTGCGCCATCGCGAGAAGTTTGTCGCGCGTAAGCTCGCGCAGCAGTCCGGCCAGATGTTCCGGCGTGAACCGGTCCTGCGCAACCAGCCAGGCGGCACCGGCATCGGCGAGGTGTTTCGCATTTGCGGTCTGGTGGTCATCAACGGCAAAGGGGTAGGGCACCAGCACGCTCGCCGCGCCCACCGCCGCGAGCTCGGAAACGGTAAGGGCACCGGCGCGGCAAATCACCAGGTCGGCCCGCGCGTAAGCGCCGGCCATGTCGTCGATAAAGGCCACGGTATTACCACTGACCCCCGCGGCGGCGTAAGCGGCGCGCAGCGCGCCGATGTTTTTCTCGCCTGCCTGGTGTGTTACCTGCATCACCGGCAAACCTTGCACACCCTGCGTAGCGTGCGTGCGCGCATCCGCCTCGATCAGCGCCAGCGCGCGCGGCACGGTGTCGTTGAGCGCCTGCGCACCGAGGCTGCCGCCGACAACAAGCACTTGCAAGGGCCCGCTGCGGCCGGCAAAGCGCGCAACCGGTTCGGCCAAGGCGGTGATCTCGGCGCGCACCGGGTTGCCGGTCAGGCAAGCCTTGGCCAGCGTACCGGGGAAAGCCGCCAGCACACGGTCGGCGACGCGGGCAAGCACCTTGTTGGCGAGTCCGGCCACAGAGTTCTGTTCATGCACCACCAGCGGCCGGTTCAGCAACGAGGCCATCATGCCACCGGGAAAACTGATATAGCCGCCCATGCCCAGCACCACATCGGGTCGCTCGCGCCGTATCGCCGCCGCGCTTTGCCAGAACGCCTGCAACAGGCGCAGCGGCAACAGCAGTTTGGTGACAAGCCCCTTGCCGCGCAATCCGGCGAAGTTCACCCAGGCCATGGCGTAACCGCGCGCCGGTACGAGCCTGGCTTCCATGCTGCCGGGAACACCCATCCAAACCACGCGCCAGCCTAGCGCATGCAGGTGATCGGCCACGGCGAGCGCCGGGAAAACGTGCCCGCCCGTTCCGCCGGCCATGATCATGATGGTCTTTTGCATGGTTTCGATTCCGTCACCGCACGCCCACCGGACAAGGCCGCGGACCGTGTCGTGACTGACAACATCAACTGGAAACCCTTGCCAGGCGCGGGTTTCCAGCCATTGATAAATTTAAATTGCGCGCGACTCATGCCGGCTGGCCGCGCATCATGGCGCGGTTCTCATAGTCGATGCGCATCAGGATGGCGAGCGCGAGGCAGTTGGCGAGAATGCCGCTGCCGCCAAAGCTCATCAGCGGCAGCGTCAGGCCCTTGGTCGGTAGCACGCCCATGTTCACGCCCATGTTGATCAGCGTCTGCACGCCCAACCACAGCGCGATGCCCTGCGCCACCAGGGCCGAGAACGGCCGTTCCAGCGCCACCGCCTGGCGACCGATGGCAAAGGCGCGCAGCAGCAACCAGGAGAAGAGCATCAGAACAACGAGCACGCCGGCAAGCCCCAGTTCCTCGGCGATCACTGCGAGCAAAAAGTCGGTGTGCGCCTCGGGCAGGTAAAACAGTTTTTCCACGCTTGCGCCAAGGCCCACGCCGAACCATTCGCCCCGCCCGAAAGCGATCAGCGCGTGCGACAACTGGTAGCCCTTGCCGTAGGCATCGGCCCACGGATCCATGAATCCGAAAATGCGCTGCATGCGGTATGGCGAGGTCAGCACCAGCAGGGAAAAACCGGCCCCCAGCAACACGATGAGGCCGGCAAACCAGCGCGCGTTCATGCCGCCCAGGAACAGGATGCCCATGGCGATGCAGGTGATCACCACAAAGGCGCCGAAGTCCGGCTCGCGCAGCAGCAACCAGCCCACCACGAGCATCACCGACAGCATGGGCAGCAGGCCCTTCTTGAAGCTGTGCATCAGAGCCGACTTCCTGACGGTGTAATCGGCGGCATAAATCACCGCGGCCAGTTTCATGAACTCCGAGGGCTGCAGCGTGATGACAGACAGCGATATCCAGCGCTTGGCGCCGTTGACCTCCCGCCCGACGTGCGGAATAAGCACCAGCACCAGCAACACGCCGCCGGCGACGAATAACCACGGTGCCATTTGCTGCCATGCGCGCATCGGCACTTGAAACGCGAGCATGGCGGCGGTCAGGCTGAAGGCGAGGAACAGCGCGTGGCGCACCAGATAGTAAGTGGGCTGAAAGCCCGTAAAACGGCTCGCCTCTGCGGTGGCGATGGAGGCCGAGTACACCATCACCAGACCCATGATCAGCAGGCTCATGGTCGTCCATACCGTGGCCGCGTCGTATTCGGCGACCGCGGCGCGGCCGCCGTGACTGCTGTGGGTGCCCAGAATGCCGCCGTGCCAGGCGCGCGGCGTATCCATGGGCCGGGTGTTGGCGTTACTGCGGCTGAACATGGGCCATCCTGCGCGCCGCGGCGGCAAACACTTCGCCGCGGTGCTTGTAATTGTCGAACATGTCAAAACTGGCGCAAGCTGGCGACAGCAGCACGGCGTCGCCTTTCCTCGCAATACGGAAGGCGGTTTCCACCGCCTCCTCCATGCCTGCTGCGTGCAGCACCGGCACACCGCTGGCGGCGACGGCCTTTTCAATCAGGGCGGCGTCGCGACCGATCAGCACCACGCTGCGTGCGCTTTGCGCAACCGCTGCGCGCAGCGGCGCAAAATCCTGCCCCTTGCCCTCGCCACCGGCAATGAGCACCAGCTTGGCGTGCTGGCCGGAGCCCGTTCCGCTCAGTCCGGCCAGTGCGGCCACCGTCGAACCGACGTTGGTCCCCTTGGAGTCGTCGTAGAACACCACGCCGGCGTGCTCGGCGACACGCTCGACGCGATGCGGCAGGCCCTTGAATGCCTCGATCGCCGCGAGCAGGGGCGTATAAGGCAGATCAATGGCGCGGCACAGCGCCAGCGCGGCCAGCGCGTTGGCGGCGTTGTGCAGCCCTGGCAGCGTCATGTCAGATAGCGGAATGAGCGGTGTCGTGCCCTGCGCGAGGCAGGGCTGGCCGCCGTGCTCGAGCAGACCGAAGTCGTCGAGGCCGCGCGGCGCGTCGAGGCCAAAGGTGAATTGACGGCGACCCTGGCGCGCCATCGCCATCACCCGCGCATCGCCGCGATTGAGCACCTGCACACCCTCGCCCTCGAAGATGCGCGCCTTGGCGGCGGCGTAGCCAGCCATGCCCTCGTGGCGGTCAAGGTGGTCTTCAGAAAGATTGAGCACAGTCGCCGCATCGGCGGCAAGACTGGTTGTGGTTTCAAGCTGGAAGCTCGACAACTCGAGCACCCACAATTCGGGCATGCGTTTGCCGTCGAGACAGGCCATCAGGGCATCGAGCGCCGCCGGGCCGATGTTGCCGGCCACTTCGCAGGCGGTGCCGGCACGTTGGCACATCGCGCCGGCCAGCGCGGTAACCGTCGTCTTGCCGTTGGTTCCTGTCACCGCCAGCACCTTGGGCGGCTTGAATACGGACGGACGACGCGACCACAGCGCGGCATCGCGAATGGCATGGGCGAACAACTCGATGTCGCCCACCACCGGCACACCGCGCGCGGCGGCCCGGCGCACCAGGGGCTCCGAAGCGGCGATGCCCGGGCTGATGGCAATCATATCGACGCCGCTAAAGCTCGACTCTTGCCAGCCGCCCGCGTGCAAGACCGCGCCGGGCAACTCGCGCGCCAGCGCCGCGGCGTTGGGTGGCGCGGCGCGGCTGTCGGCGACGCGAACGCTGGCGCCGCAGCGGGACAGCCATTTGGCCATTGAAAAACCGGTCTCCCCGAGCCCGAGCACAAGCGCGTTTTTGCCGGCAAGCTGCAGGTGTCCTGTGGCGCTCATCTGAGTTTCAAGGTCGACAAACCAAACAGCACCAGCATCATGGTGATGATCCAGAAGCGGATGGAAGAGATTGGTGTCGCCATAACATTCGCGCCCAAAGCGCGAATGTAAGTCGCCCCCATCCCTTCCATCATCCGGTTCTTTCGCATAGCGCTCATCTGAGTTTCAGCGTCGACAAACCAAACAACACGAGCATCATGGTGATGATCCAGAACCGGATGACCACCTGGGATTCTTTCCACCCGCCCAACTCATAGTGATGGTGCAAGGGCGCCATCCTGAAAATGCGCTTGCCGCCGGTCGCCTTGAAATACATGACCTGCAACATCACCGACAGCGTTTCGGCGACAAACACGCCGCCCATAATGAACAACACGATTTCCTGGCGCGTGATGATGGCCACGGTGCCAAGCGCGGCGCCTATGGACAGTGCGCCCACGTCGCCCATGAACACCTCGGCCGGGTAGGCGTTGAACCAAAGAAAGCCCAGCCCAGCCCCGGCCAGCGCGGCACAGAACACCGTCAGCTCGCCGGCGCCGGGAATATAGGGAAACAGCAGATACTTGGCGTACAAGCTGTTACCCACGACATAGGCAAATATTCCCAGCGCGCTGCCGACCATGACAGTGGGCATGATGGCAAGGCCGTCGAGGCCGTCGGTCAGGTTGACCGCATTGGACGTACCGACGATGACAAAAAAGCTCAGCGTGATGAACCCGAACACACCCAGCGGATAGGCAATATTCTTGAAGAAAGGCACGATCAGGTCGGCCTTGTTCGGCAGGTCCATCTGCAAGCCGCTTTGCACCCACTGCATGAACAGTTCGATCAGCTTGGCGTTCGAGGGCGCCGGCACGGCGAAAGCGAGATAGACCGCGGCGGCGAGGCCGATCAGCGATTGCCAGAAAAATTTCGAGCGCGCCGACAAGCCCTTCGGGTTGCGGTGCACCACCTTGCGATAGTCATCGACCCAGCCGATGGCGCCAAAACCGAAGGTCACCACCAGCACCGCCCAGACAAAGCGATTACCAAGGTCGGACCACAGCAGCGTTGCGATCAGCATCGAGATCAGCACCAGCGCGCCGCCCATGGTCGGCGTGCCGGCCTTGGTGAGGTGCGATTTTGGACCGTCATCGCGCACCGACTGGCCTATCTTGTAGGCGGTGAGCTGGCGGATAACCAGCGGACCGGTCAGCAAAGATATCGCCAGCGCCGTGAGGCAGGCGAGCACCGCGCGCAACGTGATGTAGTTAAACACGCTGAACGCGCGGTAATCCTGTGACAGCCACTGCGCCAGATCAAGCAACATGTCAGCGACCCTCTTTCATATTGGCGTCATCCATGAGCGCCGCAACCACGCGCTCCATTTTCATGAAACGCGAACCCTTGACCAGAAACGCCGGCCTGGCCGCGCGCTCGGTTTCCACCGCGCCAAGCAGCGCACCAATATCGGCAAAGTGCGCGGCGTCCTTGCCGAAAGCCGCCGCTGTGGCGGCCGTCATTTCACCCAAGAGCAGCAGCCGGTCTATGCCGCGCTCCCTGGCGTAGCTCCCGGCCTCGGCGTGATATTCACCGCCCTTGTCGCCGACCTCGCCCATATCGCCCAGCACCAGCACACGGCGTCCGGCAAAGCGTGCCAGCACGTCGATGGCGGCACGAACAGAATCAGGGTTGGCGTTGTAGCTGTCGTCGATGACCACAATGCCATCGCATCCGGTTTTTTTCTGCATACGCCCCTTGACCGCGGCAAAAGCCGACAGGCCGCGCGCCACCGCCTCAAGGCTCGCGCCCGCGGCCGTCGCGGCCGCCGCCGCAGCCACGGCATTGCGCACGTTGTGTACACCTGCCACCTGCAGGCTAAAGCGCACCGTACCCTCGGGGGACGAAAGATCGATCTCGCTGCCAAAGTCGCTGAGTTCGTAGCGCCCGCTCACCGCCGCGGGCTTGTCGATACCAAAATCGCGTACCGGGCGCGCCGCGCCGCCCGCCACGGCCAGCTTGCGCCAGAATGCCGCGTAGTCGTCGTCGGCATTGATCACCGCCGTGCCCGCCTGCGGCAGCGCCTTGAAAAGATCGCCATGCTCGGCGGCAACCTCGGCCACCGACTTCATGAATTCCTGATGCTCGCGCTGGGCGTTGTTCACCAGGCCCACTGTCGGCTGCGCAATGGCGGCGAGCGCGGCGGTTTCGCCCGGGTGGTTCATGCCGATCTCTATCGCCGCCACATGATGATTGGCGCGCAGGCGCAGCAAGGTCAGCGGCAGCCCGATGTCGTTGTTGAGATTGCCCTCGGTGGCGAGCGTGTGTTCGGCGCCCCAATGCTCGCGCAGAATCGCGGCGATCATCTCCTTCACCGTGGTCTTGCCGTTTGAACCGGCGATAGCGACAAGCGGTATGTCGAAGCGGCCACGCCAGTGGGCGGCAAGACGGCCGAGCCCCTCCCTGGTGTCATCGACAACGATACAAGGCAGGCCGGCGCTTTGCGCCGCATCGGCCGCGCGCCCGTCCACCATCGCGGCGACGGCACCGCGCGATTTGGCCGCGCCGAGAAATTCGTGGCCGTCAAAATTGTCGCCGCGCAAAGCGACGAACAGCGCCCCGGCCGGCACCGTGCGCGTGTCGGTCGAGACCGCGGAAAAACGAACATCAGCGCCGCTGCGCCGGGCGCCAAGCGCCAGGGCTGCTTCGCTTGCGCGCATCATGCCGTCCCCCGCGGCGGCATCGCCGCCTTGCCCGCCTGCAGGCATTCCTGCGCAGCGACCAAATCGGAGAAAGCCAATCGCCTGCCGCCAATCTCCTGATAGTCCTCGTGCCCCTTGCCGGCAAGCAGCACCACATCGCCGACGCCGGCCTCACCGATTGCCAGTGCAATGGCGCGGGCGCGATCAGGCTCGGTGACAATAGAGTGGGCGGAGTCCGCGTGCATACCGGCGAGCACATCGGCGATGATCGCCGCCGGCTCTTCGCCGCGCGGGTTGTCGCTGGTGACAACGACGCGATCGGCGCTGCGCGAGGCGACCGCGCCCATCATGGCGCGCTTGCCGCGGTCACGCCCACCGCCGCAACCGAACACGCACCACAACCTGCCGCCGCCGCCATGCGCGACATCCGCAAGGGTGGCGAGCGCCTGCTCCAGCGCATCGGGGCTGTGGGCGTAGTCGACCACCACCAGCGGCAGCGCGCCGCCGCCGATGCGCTGCATGCGCCCGGGGGCAGGTTCGATATGCCCGAGCGCCGCGAGCGCGCGATCAAATGGCACGCCGGAGACCAGCATGGTGCCCAGCACGCCGAGGAGGTTCGACACATTGAAGCGCCCGAGCAGCGCATGGTTGCGCACTTCGCCCGGCCCCCAACTGCTCCTGACGTTAAAAGCCAAACCCTGTGGCGTCAGCACGATATCGTGCGCCTCAATCCAGCATTCGAGGCCGGCGCGCGAGGCACCGCCGGGGTGGATACTGTAACCGGCGCGATTGACACTGCCGCCCGACAGCTGGCGCGCGATGCCCACGCCCTGCACGTCGTCCATATTGAGCACGGCGTGGCGCAGGCCGCGCATGGTGAAGAGCTTTTGTTTTGCCGCGGCATAGCGTTCCATGTCGCCGTGATAGTCGAGGTGGTCTCGCGACAGGTTGGTAAAGAGCGCAACGCCGAAATGCACGCCATTGACGCGGCCCTGATCAAGACCGATAGAGGAGACCTCCATCGCCACCCCCTGCGCGCCCTTGGCGTGCAGCCTGGCGAGCGTCTTGTGCAGCAGCACCGGGTCGGGCGTGGTGTTGACGGTGGCATCCAGCGTTTCGCCGGGAAAGCCCAAGCCGAGCGTGCCGATCACCGCGGTGCGCGCACCGCAATCGGAGCTGGCGTGCGCCAGCCACTGCGTACACGAGGTCTTGCCGTTGGTTCCGGTCACGCCCATGGTCCATATTTTTTCGGATGGACGGCCGTACACTTCGTGCGCCAGCGGACCGGCGAGATCACGCAGGCCCTCGACCGCAAGATTGGGTGCACGCCAGTCGGCGTTCCACTCAAAGCCGTCGCGCTCCCACAACACCGCCGTCGCACCGCGCGAAACCGCCTCGGCGACATGCGCGCGGCCGTCCAGCGTCGCCCCCGGCCAGGCCAGGAACACTTCACCCGCGGCGATTTGGCGGCTGTCGGTGGCAAGACCGCTCACCTGCACCCCTTGTGCGCGCAAGCTGCCGAGAATGGTCTGGATACGCTTATCCACACTAAATACTTTCCGGCACTTCCTGCCCATCGGCAGGAAGTTCGATCGGCTTGAGCGGTGCATCGGGCGGCACTTCGAGGCGCCGCAACGCCCCGGACATCACGCTTGCGAACACCGGCGCGGCCACCTGGCCGCCGTAGTACTGCCCGTTGGAGGGCTCATCAATCATCACCGCGATCACCAGGCGCGGATCGGACGCCGGCGCAAAGCCGACAAACGAAGATACATATTTTTTTGCCGCGTAACCGCCGTTTTCCTGCTTGTGCGCTGTGCCGGTCTTGCCGCCGACGCGGTAACCCATGATTTGTGCGCGAGGCGCCGTACCGCCCGGGCTTACCGCCATCTCCAGCATATGGCGCACCTGGCGCGCGGTCTGCGCTGAGATCACCGACTTGCCTATCACCGGCCCCTCGACGCGGGTCAATGACAGCGGCAGCAGTTCGCCATCGCGCGTAAACAGCGAGTAAGAACGCACCAGTTGCAGCAGGCTTACCGCGATGCCATGCCCATATGCCATGGTCGCCTGCTCGATCGGCCGCCAGGTCTTGTAAGGGCGCACCTTGCCGCCGACTTCCCCCGGAAAACCCGAACGCGGCGACGTTCCGAAACCGGCATTGGCGAACAGGCCGGCCATGGATTCGGCACTCATCGAAAGGGCGATTTTTGCCGCACCGACGTTGGACGATTTCTGTATCACCTGCTCCACCGTCAACGCGCCCTCTGCGTGCGCGTCGTGGATGGTGGCGGTGCCAATGGTCAGCGTGCCCGGCGAGGTCTGGATCATGGTGTCGGGCTGCACCTTGCCGGTGTCAAGGGCGAGCGCGATGGTAAAGGGCTTGAGCGTGGAGCCCGGCTCGAAGCTGTCTGTCACGGCGCGATTGCGCAATTGCGCGCCGCTCAGGCGCGTGCGGTTGTTCGGGTTATAAGTGGGCAGGTTGGCCAGCGCCAGGATCTCGCCGGTCTTGGCGTCCATCACGACAATGCCGCCGGCCTTGGCCTTGTGCTGATCGATCGCCGCCTTCAGTTGCGTGAAAGCGATGCTCTGTATCTTGGCATCCAGCGCGAGGGTGACGTTCTGCCCCTCCTGCGCCGCCTTGATCGACTCCATGTCCTCGACGATCTGGCCGCGCCTGTCCTTGATGACGCGGCGGCTGCCGGCCTTGCCGGCGAGCTGCTGTTGGAAGGCGAGTTCGATCCCCTCCTGCCCGGTCTCATCGACGCCGGTGAACCCGAGCATATGCGCCATGGCCTCGCCACCCGGGTAGTAACGGCGGTACTCGCGACTCTGGAAAAAACCCGGCAATTGCATCTCGGCCACCTTTTCGGCGGTCTCAGGCGGCAACTGGCGCTTCACATACACAAAGTCGCGATCGGTCGCATTGAGTTTTTTGCGAATTTCCTGCGCCGGCATTTCCAGCAGTGCGGCAAGTCGCGTGACCTGCGAGCTCGAGGGTTGCGCGTCCTCCGGAATAGCCCATACCGATTTCACCGGTGTCGAAATGGCGAGGATTTCGC
>Ga0114978_10003427_pt1 | contig 12974 bp, 6 predicted proteins | sample S_140212_EF_Meta_FD_87027 | JGI IMG/M metagenome (GOLD analysis project Ga0114978, IMG submission 87027) | Freshwater microbial communities from Lake Simoncouche, Canada to study carbon cycling - S_140212_EF_MetaG | ecosystem: Environmental > Aquatic > Freshwater > Lake | place: Lake...
CCTGTAAAAATATCTCCATCTCTATATTCGATTAAATTATTTAATTGGTCCACCCCATATGCTATTACAAAATCAGCACTACTTGTATATTTCTGTACTACCTTATATTTAACTCCGGGAGATATTGAAGTCTGGTTTGTGGAATAGGGATAACTCATTGGTCCTGGAACCTTAAGTATTACAAAATAATCAGGTATTTCGTTTTTTATCCAAAGAGGAGCAAAATAACTAAAACTTTCAGAATAATTTTTATCGGGTAAAGCAGAAGCTCCACTTGCATAGAAGAAATCATATTGCTCATCGAATTTTGTAGCTGCTTGAGATTGTCCATTTGTGAATCTACCAATCTCGAAAATTATCTCATTAGAAAGATTACCCTCATTAAAATATTGGTATATGTCCTGGGCAAATGTATTTTGCCCTGTTATATTAAATTTCTTATATCTGTCATTACTCAGTATAAGATTAACATCCATTGAATTAAATGCCATTCCTCCTACCGAATCTAGGGTTATCTTAAAATTCCCAGTCAGCCTCGGATTTGTTCTAATTACGGAAAATGAAGAGTTAAAATCAAAAAGTTTAGCTCCGGACATAAATCATTTTTTTAGTTTATTAACTAGTAGTTCCACTATCGAAATTAGGAGCAACTAGGGTATCATTCTTATAGGATCCACTTATCTGAACGTCAAATGAGAATATATCTTCGTTTTTAACCTGTATATCAATACCTAGTTTTTTAGTATAAGTAATATTGGATAATGTACCGGATTTTCTAAATCCTCCGATATAACCACTTTTATCAACAGCTCTAAATTGGAAAATTAGAGGTATATTTATAGCATTAGTTTCCCCGTCTGCTATAGCTCTTGTAGATAAAGATGTGCTACCGTCTACCTGAACGGAAGAAGATGTAGTTGGTCCTAAATATAAATATGCTCCGCAAGAGAATTTACCGATTAAATATTCATCATTAGCGGTAAATCCTAATTTATCTGCATACATCCGGTCATCCCTTGAAGCAGTGGCGCCAGTAGCAAATTGGGAAGGCACCCTGTATGATTGTTGAACCCAATAGTAATCTAATGTTGTATCACCCCAGAATGTTTGAGTGTGTCTAAATGGAGGATATATCTTAGTGTTATCAGCATAAGGCTTAGCTAATTCCGCATAATTAACAAAGGAAAAACTTTCCCCAATTGAGACAAGATAAGGATGATCCTTATCTACACAAAATTCAGAAATAACACCTCCGCCATTTGGAGTTCCGCCGGTACTTCCGCTAAATGTTCCTACCCATATATTAGAAGCAGTAGCCCCAGCAACTATTGCTGGTGTGGCTGCTGGTTCATACGGGATCATAATTGTTCCATTCTGTGGATACGTTCCGCTAATACCAAAATTTATAGTTCCGGCTATTGCACCATCATATGCATAGTTTGTGTCATAAATACTAGTAAAGCTGGAAGAGTTCGTAACCCCTCCTGTATACAGATCCTGGTCATATCCTACACTTTTAAATCTAGGATAGATGTATTGGGAAAAAGCGCTAACAGAAGCAAAAGGTGGTGCTTGTCTAAAATATGTGTTATCCACTATCGAAGTATCACTTAGATTAAGGGAAGTTATAGATATAGGACAATCACCGTATCTTAAATTATCGTCATACCCTACCGGATATGTGTTGGGTGCAATGGTAGATGGTGACTTAACAGAAAGTCCTCCTGGGATTAAAGAAGCTAACTCTACTAAGGAAGCTTGCGCGTTATAAAGCTGAACGTTATATGTGAAAGATGCTATTTTACCGGCATCCGATGTTAACGGGTTAACAAACAAATCACTATAATATCCAGCATTAATATTAACTAATGATCCCTTAGATATTTTGATTTTATTATTGGTAGAGTCAACAACATATACCTCAAGTACTCCTTTGGCATTATTAAGCTGGGCTGTTAGTAAAAATATCTGATTCTGCATTTCCTGAATCTTATCAAATAGGTTAACTACAAGTCCACTCGAACTATAAAATCCGCTAGATATGCTACTTGCATCATGAACATATGTCTTCCCGTTCTCTGAAAACTGCTGAGAAAGATGAACAGGAAGCCCCTGAGCGTCCAAAGATTTTTGTACTTCTACTACCGCAACATCCTGATTGTTTTTAAGAACCACATCGCCAATTCCGTTGACACTAAGATCATCAGGAAAAGATATAATTACAGACTCCGAATATCCTGAGGTTAAAGGGTTTGATGGCCATCCCGCTTCAGATATAGATGCTATCTGAACCTCCAATCTTTCTCCTTTAGTAATAGAAATATCTAGCTGATTTATATTTTGAACGTTAGAGTCCGAAGTGATTTCGTCCGCCCATACATAAATTCCCTTATTAGTATCATAAACTTTTTTTCTAATATCAGTTTTGTATTCCGTCCAATTAGAAAAAGAAGCGCTTTTTTTCTGTCCGTTGTTATCAACAAATTCTATTTGGTCAGAAGGCTGTGCTGTCCCGCTATCACTTAGATATCTATATCTAACAGAAAATTGAATTACACTCTGACTACCGGTGTTTAAATCTTCTTTTGCCCCTGGAATTGGCCAGAATCCTCTAACTCTATATTTAGGAGCGGTTATTACCTGGGGAACATCCTTAGCTAAAGTGCTAACCTCTTCAACTAATGAAGAATAAAGTTGAACCTTCTTTGTTTTTTCGTTTATTAAGTTATTAAGATTTGCCTTAACAGAGTCACTATTTACTCCAGGAGGTGATGTGGCTGTATTAGCTGCAATTGATTTATTTGAGGAAGATCCTGAACTATTTGATGTTACAGTTGTTTGACCAAGTCCGGTATTTAATTGTGCCTGTGCATCGTTTATAGCGGTATCCAATGCCGAGATTTCACTTTTTAAAGAAGTTTTAGCATTAAGTTTTCCACTTATTGTTTGCGAAGAAACAGATTGAGTTACCTGTTTATTTATTTGAACTACCTTAAAACTGTCAGCGGTAACCAAAGGAGATTCTGGAGTTAATCCCTGAATTGCAGGAATAGGTTTTTCTTTAGCAGCTCCTAAAAATATCTTGCCAAAATCAGAAACCTCATTAAGATAATAATTTTCCAAAGTTACTACATCGCCATTAGAATTTTTTGTTCTAAGCTCACTGCTCCAAAAAATTATACCAGTTGACCATACAGCGCTTACTATATTAAAATCATCATCTATTCCCTTGAAAAAAACACCTTGTCTCTCATTATATCCGACATTTACTTGGACGTTTCTGGCTCCAAACTTTGAAGAAGAGAGTGTTAAAACATTAGATCCAATTTGTATTGGCTGATATCCAGATACTCTTTTAACTTGAATGGATGATTGGTCTGGATTAACTGAAGTTACCTGATATGCGCTTCCATCTTCCGTTGTTATTATATTTTTAATATCGAGGGTTTTTCCGTCAGGAACCTGAGAAACAGTATCAGTGTATGTTAATTTGTCTAATTTATAATTTCTCCTTAGTTGTTGAACCTGGTTACCAAATTGATCGGTTGTAGTTAAATTATCATCATAATATCCAAGTACTGAGAATCCCCCGATATATTGGATAGTCCTTAATGGAAGAGAAATTACATCCTCATCAACGAAATACCCAATGCCGTTATCTCCCAATAGGGAAATAAATTGCTCATAAGATAAGTCATTTCTACCTTTAAGCTGTAAATCAAAATACTGTTTCTGTTCATCCGTTTCTGTGTTTGCTATAATTCTTTTTACTACTATTCTGTCAGCTAGATCTTGAACCTGTCCAGTAACATTTACGTTGATGTAAAGTAGAGGATTTAAAAAACTTTCAAAGAACCAATTATCCTTAACACTGAAAGTGCTTGGAACAGCGAGATTAGTTATCCTTTTAGGTTCTTTTAATGCTGATGCTTTATAAACCTGTGAATATGTGCCGTCCGGATTTCTAACTGTGGCTGATGTTTCCCCTATTCCTGCCAATGCTTTAACATTATTATCCAATCTGTCTATCTGACTTTTTAGATAACCATAGGATGGTATATTTGCATTTTTAGGAAGACCTTGTTCATCCAGAACCTCGATACTAACTGTTTCATTAGTTGAAACAGTAGCCTCGGTAAGTCCATTCATTATCTCAAGAGAGTTCTTTTGAAGCCTTAGAAATTGTGCTAGCAATGAGCTAATACTGTTTTGTGTTCCTGCCATTTTAGGTAACTTTGTTTTTTAGTTGTTATTCGTCAAGCTTTTTCCTATTATATCAACTTGAAATTTTAAATTCTGATCATCTATACAAACTATATCCATCACCGGGGTGTATGATTCACCCGAGAAAATTGTATCAGTCAATGTTATTATATTTGTAGAATAAGCAACTCCACTGGGACTGGATATCGGATAAATACCCTGAGAATTTGTTAAGATTCTTATTAAGAAATTACCAGGATAAATTGGGTCTCCAAAAGATAATCTGAATCTCTGCCCAGTTTTCCATTTATATTCATTAGTATCCTTTATTCGTATAACCATGTCCTGAGTAAGAGTAATAGAATTTCCGTTATTGACATGTTTAAAATAATTAGAAAAGTCCAGGAGATTAATCTCATTAGTTCCAGTTTGAGTTAAAGTACCTCTACCTGAATTTAATCCTATATTAAAATCCTGACTACTATTTTTAACTGTAATCTCATTAGGAACGCTTTTATCCAGAAGTATCCCATTGCCTTGTTTTAAAAGATCTAAATTGTAAGATACTTCTATACTTGTTTGGTTGTTTACCACCGATCTTATGAGATCATAATTCTGATTAATTAGATTCATAACAGCATTCGTGTTATTAAAAAGAGCCTGATTAGCAGCTATAGTTTCTTCTAATGAAACGATTCTTGCACTTAAATCTAAAGAGGTCTCACTTGAAAGAACTAATGACTCTAAATTAGAAACCCTCTCGCTAACATCTATAAATTGAACTACAGTATTATTTAAGGTTGAACTTGCATCCTGTAAAACATTCATTGCATCCATAAACATCGATAATGAGAATGGAGAATAATCGTTAATAGCCTGTTCTACCCCTGTTTGATCTACGTCGGTATCGAATTTAAGATTCATCTTAAATCCATAAGAATTACCATTTAATTTGGTTACCGGATTGGGTTTATTCTTTTGTAGACGGGGAATAAAAATATCACCGCTTGATGTGTTAACGTCGTCTAAAAAAAGTACACCATAAAGATTGGTAGCAACATCATTAGGATTAGCCGGATCGTAAACGTCATAATATATTAAAACAGCATTAAATTCAAAATCCAAAGAAGCTGAAGTTGAATTGAATTCCTCTAAAGTTGATATATTAGGATCTGATACGATTTCTTGATATGAATTAGGATCGAAATCTATACCTATTGAGTCAAGTTTACTTCTAATATACGTAAGACTCTGAGAGTTATCGGTCTTGGTAAGTACATAGTTAGATGGATCGACAAATGAAGCATCAGTAAAATAGGTATTAGCAGTATCTCTTGGACTATACCAATTACCAGAAGCGGTTGCCCCACTAACTCCAGTGTCAAAATATGTAGAAATAGGCGAACCTAGTACATCATCATCAAATATAGCTAATGTCGTTAATCCGCTAGGGTTGACCTCATCATAATTTCTGCCAAAAAGATATTCGTCATTCAAAGGATTACTAGGATCATTTGACCATTGATAATCTGGGTAATAATTCTGATCAGCTATATTCTTAAGTAAAACATTGGGTGTATTTCCATCTTTAGTAGGTACATAAACATAAACCTCCGAATATGTATTTGTTGAGTTTTTTACTGAATTAACTATATCTAAATTACCAATATATTGGATAACCCTGTTATAAGAAGCACCAGTCATGCCATAAGATCCAGTTGTTCCTACTGTTGCGTCTCCTTCTACGTACCTTTTTTCTGTAACTGGTAATCCATTTACTGTGGTTACTGTGTTCTGGTCTAGAGTAGATACTACCTCACTACTTGTGGCAGGTCTAAATCTAATGGCCCCGATTTCTCTAAGCCATTTAAAAAAGACTCTTTCAGAAACATTCTGCTTCAGTTCCGAATTATAGTCATCCGTGCTAATTATGGTGTTTTCTAAATTCAGACAATAACTTTGAAAACTTTGGGAAAAATCAATGTTCGCATTTCCTGTTATGATTTGTTGTGTACTATTGGCCCAGTCTAAAAATGCACTATCTGGTCCATTTAATCTGATAATATTATTATACGAACTAGCACTATTATCTATATCAGGAATATTCAGTAAAGCAAATTTAGAAAACCTAAATTTATTTACTGAATTATTAAATGTAAATGATAAATCCTCCGCTGATGAAGAGAATGTATAAAATGTTCCTCCTTGTATTTGTAAAGGCCTTATAAAAGGTGTCTTTGCCATTTATCTTTTTTTATAATTTTATAATTACACAGTCATATTAGATGATCCTATAACCACCCAAGATCCATTCTGAGTAGCCTGTCCTTGAGCAACTCTAGGCTCCCATTGTAAAGTGATAGAAGACCTATAAGATTTATTCTGTGGTACGATTATACTAGAGGTGGAAAAACCGCCAAATGTAGAAGCAGTATTAAATCCAGTGTAGTAACTAGTAGATCCAGTCACTCCCGTATGAATATATCCAGTTGCAGCTGTGGTATTTACTATAGTAATCCGAGTTCCCTGAGGAAGATTAGGTAAAGTACCACCTACAGGAGATGTTCCATCAACAACTTTCATATAGAATCCGGTAGGACCACACTGAGCGTAAATAACATCCTCTAGACCAGTTATAGCATAAGGTGAATTTACTGAAGTAAATCTACCACCCCCTCCTGCTGTATTAATAGGGAATGCTGTTCCCGAGGTTGCGCCACTTGAATATGTTGTATTCTGGCTAACTACGTGACCTTGAGTTCCTAGATACAAAGCTGCATTTGCGTTTAGTGGTCCATTAAAGCTTGATGTACCTCCAGCAATAAAAACTGAAGATGATCCAAAAGTAATAGACGAGGAAGCAGTAACAGCTCCAGACGCACTTAAGAGTGTTGTTTGTATACTTGCAAAAGATGCCTGGCCTAGATTATTAATCGACGCAGTGGAAACCCCGTTAGCGGGTAAAGAAAGGGAATCGAATTTACCAATCTTAGCTGAAATCCTACCAGTAGAAGCACCACTAAGATCTAAAATACCATTAATAGTATCGATTCCGAATACGTTAACGTACCCATTTATCCAATTTTGAAGGGTCAAGAAATTGGAGTTAATTGTTACTCTTGATCCCGAGATAGAATCAGAGCCTAAAATTTCATTAATGTTTACAGTTGCCATTTTTGTTAGTTGTTTGTTTTAAAAGCGAAATATATATCTTTGTCACAGACAACACTTAAATATGAAAGGACAAACATTTAAATCTCTTAATAAATATATCAAAGACATATCTTTAACTGCAAAAAAGATGTTTTATTTCGCAAAAGCATCAAAATATTTACAATTTTTTTCCAATCCAAATTATTATGGGTTGATGTTGATTAAAAAAAAATAAATTCAAATGCCAAGAAAAAAAAGAATAACAGATGATGAGTTTTATGAAACATTTCCTCCTGGGTACCAATCACCAAATCCTTCTAGATTTGATCTTCAAAAATTAAAGATAGAATATAACTACAAAAACGAAAGTCAAAAAAATTTGATTAGCTTAATTAATAATAATAAAATTACTATAACAGCTGGTCCTGCAGGTACTGGAAAAACATATATTGCATGTGCACAGGCTTTAAAACTTCTAAAAAGCGACCAAAGATTTAAAAAAATAATTTTAGTTAAGAGTGTAACAGTTTTAGAAGGAGAAGAGATAGGTTTTTTAAAAGGGGATCTTAAAGAAAAAATGTTTCCTTTTACTATATCATTCCTTGATAATTTCTATAAATTAATAGGAGAGGGAATAACACAAATAATGTTAGATCAAGGATTTATAGAGGTACTACCTTTAGCATATATTAGGGGTAGATCCATAGATAATTCTATTATTATAGTAGACGAGGCTCAAAATATCACAACAAAAAATATGAGATCGACAATGACTAGAATAGGAACAGATACTAAAATGATTATTACCGGCGACACTAAACAAATTGATATGAAAAACTCTAAGCTTTCCTCGTTAGATCTGGTAGTTAGATTATTTGAAAATAAGCCAGATATAGGGACAATGAAATTTAAGGTAGATGATATTGTCAGGGATCCTATTGTAAAAATTATAGAAGAGACTTTTGACAATTGGGAAGATAAAAATAGCAATTCTTAATTTTAATCCTCTCTAAAAGTAGCATCTGGGTTATTTGGTATTACTAATCCTGTTCCTATTGGAGGGTTGTTACCCTCCATTATTTTTATCTGGGATTCTGCTAAATCTTTAGATAGTTTCATTGCCTGACTATCCCTTCCGGTAAAAGGCTCTGGGTATCCATAATCAAAAGAATCAACATAATTTGGATTTGTATCATCTGGTTTTTTAACCTTATGATTAACCACCTCTATAAATCCAGGTTTAGTTACTGCGTAAACATTCCCTAATGAATCCTCTACCTGGTTATAAATTGTATAATTTCCAGTCTCCGAAAAAGTAAATATAAAATAAGGTGTACTTTTTACGTTCAGTATTTCCTCACCTGTTTGCGAATTAGATAATATCCATTTATTATTCTGTTTTCCATAAATATCTGAAGCATAGTTATTGAATATAACAGTAGATAGCAATGGTATCTGCATTCCTTTGTCTGTTGAGTGAACATCACACCAAGTCCATGTTCCAGCACCGGATCTGGATATAATATTCCCTAAATTTATCCCCAGTTCAGGAACGTATTGTTCGGAAAGAAAAGAAAATCCAGTATTTTGGTTTATTGAAATGAACCCTGATCCGGTTACACCATAGTTAAATCCAGAGATAAATATATTTCCATGATAATCCACCGTTGATACTAGACTAACATTCAGATCTACTGGATTTTCCTCATTTATCTCAATTTTTTGTAAATCCAGATTTTTATTAAGTCTGTTTGTTTTTAGTAATCCAATTGAATATGAAGTAGCACCAGTTGTTTCTCTATAGTTTATTAAATAATTATCATTTGGAAGGGGCCAAGAATTTTCAAGCGATATTCCATCGGGATCTAGATTAATATAATTATTAAATGACTCTAATGTAGTTCCTTGATCAGTTATTTTTGCAGTTAAAAAATTAGTTCCTGCTGTTAATCCAGAGGAGAAATTGTTTCCAAAGTAAGTACCGGCAGTTCCAAAAACAGATGTAATGTAATATGCAGATTCGTCCTTTGATGCAACTGGATAAGAATTAGAACCAGTGGTTCCATTTAAAAAACCTCCAGTTACCCCTGATCCATCTGAAGATAATATTTCATAAAATGGGGTATAAGTATCAGCCGTTCCTGTTATACCAATCCCACCAAAATTAAAGTTTCTGTTTGATATACCAGTAATTAATAGGGAATTTCCATCTGCCAATGATTTAGCAGAATTAACGAAGCGATCAGCAGAGGTTGGTCCTACCCCTGGGTATATGCTCTCCGATGTAGAAGCTGAAATTAGCTCAAGATCATTAACCGATAATCTAACATAAGACAGCATAGAGTCATAAGTCCAGTTTTGCGAAATATCTGTTGTTGACCCTAAAATAAGGTTAGGAGAAGAAGGATAATCACTAGTTCTAGTCCATTCATTTTTTAGTGTACTTAAGTCTGCAGTCGACGAAGATGGCGTAAAGTAAGGAGTTGAACTCAATCCGAGATTAACATAATAGTTTATGACATCAACTTTTGATCTTTTTATATCACCCAATGTTGAATCTAGAAAATATTTACCAGGAAAATTTCTGAACGAAAGTCCTCTATAGGAACTCCTTATATTTCTATTATAATCCCCAGTAGCTGCTAAATCAGTAAAAGTAAAGGTGTTACCCAAATCCGACCCTATTTTTGCAACAAATATGGAATTAGCTAAGTAATCATTAGCATTCCAAACTGTAGATCTGGAAGAAAGATCCGTTACTAGAGGATATGAATTTATTGACGAATCATAGAATTGAAGAGAAAATGTATCCCCGCTGATCTGAGAAAATGATCCAGAAACGGCTCCAGCTGCTTGGAAATCAGAGTATGTGACATTAAAAAGCAACCCGGTAGGATTATTTGGTAAAGTGCTAATAGAATTTATTCTATACATAGCAAAGTCTGAAGCATAATTGTCTAAATAAATAGAATTAGCTGTCACTACCTGATCCATGAAAGCGGATAAATTCGAACCCAGCGAATCGTAATTTACGTATATCTGGTATATGTTTTCCCATTCAGAAGATCCACTAAATCCTAAATCAAATTTGGTAGAAGTCTGTCCAAAGTCTCCGGGTAGATACTCCCAATCTTCGGTAACTATAACTGAACTCTGATAAATCCATGAATATGAACCAGAGGTTAAGCCCTGAACATTCCTCGTGGTAACCCCCGAAGGAGCACCAGTGGGTCCACCTCTTAAAACAACCTCACCCTCCTTAGAATCCCAAACATAAGGACCGCTTTCTATGAATCTATCAAATACCCCAGTTGCAATTATAAAATCACCTTCCGGAGATGCTGCTAGATCTTGAATTTCCGTCTTATATCCACGGAAGGGCAATATGGTATCAACATTTCCTTTTTCATTATAAGAAACGATAAATCCCAGCTTACCGTTATCCAAAGAGCTATAATCATCTACAGATACGTCTGTAGATCCTCCTATGGTTGGATTTAATTGGGAAAGAGTAGCAAGACTAGAATCATTATAATATCCAAAGCTAACTAGTAAATCACCCGTGATATAACCGCCAGCGTAATATTTAGTACCGTCATTAGTTGTAATTGATGTGGAAGATGTAATGTTCACATAACCAGTAACCCCAGCGATAGATTGCTGTGTAATTTGTATAGCTGAATTCCAGTCTGGTCCAGTTATAGATTCAACCAAGATGGACTGTTCGTATGAAGCTACCGGCCAATTATCCCAATAAGCCTGTTTTCCTGCTCGTCCGTCTGCTATTGCTTCTAACTCCGTGGTTAAAAATAAATTTCTAGGATCCAATCCTGGAAAATTTAGGGCTAAATAATCATCCTGATATACTCTCCAATCTGGATATGTCCATGTGTACTTATCTACCTTTGGCAAAGGTGCGCTTGTGCCTCCAGTTGCCGTAAGGTAAGTAAAATTCCATCCCGTTGCTCCCTCATATTTAGATGAGCCATAAACATGGGGAACATCATAATTAAAAGAAGATATCTCATTAATGCTGAGGACCCAAAGAGAATTATCATAAACTGTTAATCCATTTTGAGTTATGTTTTTTTCAACCAGCTTAATATCCAATATATTATTATCAGGAATAGTAGAATTCGACGTGTTAAATTGGGTGTGTATGGTTCCATTAAAATGCCAAATACCAGTTCCTTGTGATGTTTCCCCGTCTCCAGAAGCATAAAAAACATGTCCATTTGGTCTAGAAACAACTTTAGTTATTGGACCGGTAGAAACAGGATAATTCCAAAATTGATATCCATCAAAGAAAGATAATCCCATGTCTGTTCCTATCCATAGGTTACCGTTTTCGTCAAGATCTAAACTATAGATATAATCCGATATGATTCCACTGGTTTTTGTATTATAAACTGTAGCCTTTTCTAAATATTTTTCACCGCCAATTAATGTTGTGTATTCTAATGTTCCAGTCGGAATAATAAACAATCCCTCTGCTGTACCTATATAGTAGAAATAACTATTACCATCATATCCCTTAGCTCTTATATCATATATATGAGGCCAAATGTAATCAGGAACAGCTTCTTTCCATTCGTTAATTTCTTCAAGGAGATAAAACATCCTTCCCCCAGTTACTCCTTTAATTTGGCTAGAAATGTAACCTGAAGCACCGGTACCTCCTATACCGTTTAATGGTGTAGAGAAAGCTAAAATTGCGTCCTCAAAAGGAGAGGCATAAACACGGGATATTTCTTGGGGTTCTGTAAAATTTCCAAGATCAGAAAAATTCCATTTCTCCCCATTATAGACATCGTTAGAATCAACATAGAAAACTGCAACATCATTTAATCCAGCAGTTGTTCCTTGTGCTACACCACACCAAATTTTTTCTTCCTTGCCTATTGAAATTGATCTTGTATCTAAGTAATATGGAGACGAACTAGGAACAGCCGAATTTGTGTAGTTATAATATTCCCAAGATGAGCCATTAAATCTTCTCAAATCCTGCCCACATCCCCAGACAAAGAAATCGTTATCGATGTCTATTTGATTTATTGATATATTATAACTTGACATATTTTATTAATTTTAAGCTATTTGATTTCCTATAGTCCATCCCCTTTGTAAAACCACACCCGAAGAAAAATTAAAAATCTCATCGGGTAACCCAGTAAAACTACTTCCTGTCGTGCTACAAAAGGGTAGTTCTAAACCTTCTAAACTATTAAATGACGTTATGAAACTTATATAATCATCAGACCAATCCATTTTTACGTATGCTATCTCCGAGAATGAAAAAACAGGATCCACAAGTGAGATTCTAATGCCCGGAAAATCAGTGCTATACTCCAGAGTATAAGGAGAAAATGAAGTGCTATCTTCTAATATTATATTTCCAGCCAAACTACTTGCATTAATCGCATTATTGATTATCCTAACTATGCCTAATAGGGAATTATAAACTGTATCGTTTGTTGTTAAAATCATACCGTCGGGGGAGTTACCAGAAGCACCGTGCTCTGATAAAATTATTTCAATATTAGCCAATTCAATGTTTAGCGAATCGTATGCTGAAAGTATTATTTTTACCTCTGTGTACTCTCCTACAATTGAGTATA
>Ga0114978_10003428_pt1 | contig 12973 bp, 7 predicted proteins | sample S_140212_EF_Meta_FD_87027 | JGI IMG/M metagenome (GOLD analysis project Ga0114978, IMG submission 87027) | Freshwater microbial communities from Lake Simoncouche, Canada to study carbon cycling - S_140212_EF_MetaG | ecosystem: Environmental > Aquatic > Freshwater > Lake | place: Lake...
ACACCCTCACCGACTACGCGGCGATCACCGGGGAGGCGGCGATCTTTCAGCCCGGTGTGGTGACGATGACATCGGCCGATGACTTCCCTGCCTGCCTGACGGCCGGGAAGAAGGTCGGCCTCGCGAGCGTCACCGACGGGACGTCGAGAACAATCCTGTTCGCCACGCTCGATCCCGCTCGGAAAATCCCCTGGACGAAGCCGGAAGACATCGTCCTCGACGACACCTTCCCCGGGATCGGCAAGCCGGCGGGAATCGGTGCGATCCATCCGCTCGGTGACGGCAGGGTCGGTCTCTTCGCTTTCGCCGACGGCTCAGTGCACCTCATCGCCGATACGGTCGACACCGAGACGCTGCGGAAGTTTCTCACCCGCGCCGGCGGCGAGGTCGTCGACAGCAGCGATCTCTCCAGCGGCGGTAGCAGCGCCCACCCCGAGCCAAACCGGCCGCCGCTTCTGAAGGTCATCGCCGACGACGACGGCACTCTCCGGCTCGAGATCGACTGACAGCCCCCCTTCCCTTCCTGTGCATCCCGTCCCGCCGCCGAACGGCGGGCAGCCGCAGGTGGCAATGCGCTCGGCCCTGCCTTCTCCCAGGCGGTCATCCGTTCCTCGGCGGCTGCTGCGGGGCGCTGCCCTGAGCTCCACATCGGTCGCTCAGTGCGGGCGTGCTGGATTTTCTGGGGGGTTTCATACGTTTCCTGAGCGGGCCTCAGCCCATTGGGGTATGATACCTGCTAAGGGGGGATTTTGTTTCGTCGCCATATCCTCTCGCCCCCCATTGCCTCTCCCCGGAGTGATCCCGATGCCCCCCGAGACAAACGCGTTCGAGCCCTCACCGAACGCCCGGGGAGCCCCGTCTTCCGGAGCCGGGGCGACCCAGCCCCCTCTCGCCCTCACGCGCCGCGGGGTGTGGCTGATCCACTGGGGGATCGAGTTGTCGGCGGGGCTCATCCTTCTCGGGGCGATCTTCGGATTGTTCCTGCTGGTGCAGCGGACCCCGATCGCGGCGCAGCTGGTGCAGTGGTGGTTTACCGCCAAGACACCGATCCTGTTGTTCCTCCAGATGATGATCGTCGCAGGGGTGGTGCTCCTCACCGCCGGCCCACAGCCGTCGCGGGCCTCGGCGTGGACGCTCCTGGCCGTGATCGCGATCGGCGCCGGCCTGTTTGGCGCGATCCGTCTGGCGACCTACCTGCTCGACGGCCCGGACGCGCTCGTCCAGATGACCGAGTGGCTCCCCATCCTCTACGGCCTGTTCTACGCCGCGTGGGCCCACCGCTTCTGCCGGTGGTTGGCGTCGAGCGGTGCCGACGACGCCCCGGCCCAGCAGGCGATCCGGGGAGGGCTGACCTGGAAGCGGCTGGCAGGATCGATGAACATCGTTTTCTGGATCCTTGCGATCGGCGGTCTTCTCGTGAGCGCCCCGATTCTCGGTGGTTTTCTGATGGGGCTCATGCTGCCGTTCCTCGGCGGGGGTGAGGATGCCATGTCGATGCTGCTGCCGCTGATGGCGGCAGCCGCGCTGCTCGTGGTCATCGGGCTGCCGCTCCTCGTACTCGCGCTTTTGTGGGTCGCCAATCGCACGTATTGGATCAACCGGAGGCTGAAGGCCACGATCGCGGAGCCCGTCATCGGCCCGATCGCGGCTCTGCCACCGGAACGGATCGGCTCGATCGGCCTAGCCCTCGGCGCGATCGCGGCCGTCGGCCTCACGCTCGGCCTGTGGGCCGATCAGGTCCTCGCCCCGGCCTACCAGGCGCGGCAGCTCGAAGCGACGCTCGCTCAACTCGGCGGCGGAGACCGGGCCGCCGAGACACTCGACCTGCCGGCGCCGGAGATCACCCTCACCCCCCTCTCCGGCCCCCCCGTCACCCTCGCCGACTTCCGCGGCCGCGTCGTGATGCTCAATTTCTACGCCACCTGGTGCCCCCCTGCCTTGCCGAGATTCCGTCGCTCGCCCGCCTCTCCCGGGAGTATGGCGAGGAGAAGCTCGTCATCATCGGCATCAGCGACGAGGACGCAGCGACGATCGGTGGCCATGCGTCGACGCGCGACATCCCCTACCGGCTCGTCTCCGGCAGCGGCTGGCCCGCGCCGTTCGACCAGATCAGTGCGGTGCCGACGACGTTTCTGGTCGACCGGGAGGGAATCATCCGCCGCCGGATCGTCGGCGCCCGGCCGCACGACACCTTCAAGGGGCTCATCGACGAGGTGATGGCAGGGCCCGCGGCACCGGCCCCGGCGGCGCTCGAGGTCCCGGCGGTTGAAAAAGAACCGGCCCCGTGATGGCACCGGCGGGGCGGCAGTTCCACCGACGGCGCCTGCTTTTCCCCCCGGCCACAGGTGGAGTAGATTCCGGAGGGGAATCGAAGCCAGGGCCGGCTCTGCCGCCGGCCAGCGACCGACCGGAGGGCGACATGCGCCGATGCTCTTTCTCGACATTAAACCTCGTGGCAACCGGGCTCCTCCTCGCCGCCATCGCCAGCCCCGCCCCCGCCTGCTGCCCGGCCTGGCGGCCGGGACAACCGGTGCGGATCGCCAACCAGCAGATCCTCGTCGTTTGGGACCCGGCCACACGGATCGAGCACTTCATCCGCGAGGCGAAGTTTGCGGCCGGCGCCCGGCAGGATGGGTTTGGATTTCTCGTTCCTTCGCCGACGGTGCCGGAGATCGCGGCGGCCGACGGCGCCGTCTTCGAACAGCTCAATGACCGGATCAAGCCACGCGTCGTCGAGGTGACGCGCTGGAAAAATCACTATTCACTCCTTGGCTCGCTGTTTACGCTCGAGAGCAAGGCCCCGGCCAGCCGGGCCTTCGATGACGCCCCCCCGCCGATGGCGGCCGTCGAAGTGATGAAGACGGCACGCGTCGGCGGCTACGACGTCGCCGTCCTCAAGGCGGCTGACCCCGCTGCACTCACCGAGTGGCTCTCCGACAACGGCTACGACTCCCGGCCTGAGATCACCGACTGGTCGCGACCGTATGTCGAGAAGGGCTGGATGATCACCGCCTTCAAATATGCGACCGACGCCACGAACATCGACGTCTCGGCCGTACGGCTCACGTTTGAGACCGACGTGCCCCTGTTTCCCTATCGCGTACCGACCGATCAGATCGATCCCGACTCGCCACGGCGCAACGTCCTGCGGGCGTTCGTCGTCGGCCCGGGGCGGGCCCAAGGCACGCTCGGCGAGGGGGCCGAGGCCCGCCCGTGGGAGACCGGGAGGCTCGTCTACTCCCACCCCCTCGAGGTCAATGCCTCGTTTCTCGGCGGCGTTCTCCCCGAGGGCACAGCCGGCGGCGCCACCAACGCCTGGCTCACCGCCTTCGAGGACTTCACGTGGCCCTCGGGCACCGACGACCTGACGTTCACGTTCGACCCGGCCGGGGACCAATTCCAGCGCGTGGAAAAGCGGTACACCGACCGCGACCGGTTCCTGCCGCTCGACGTCATCGCCCTGGCCGGCCTGGGACTGTTCCTTGTCGTCCGTCGCCGCACGCGGTCCTGACCGGCCGGGCGGCTATTTTTCCTCCATCACCCACACGCCACTCCAATCCGGGGGGGGAGGCGTTTCGGTGAGGATCCGGCAGCGCTCCAGATAGAGCTTCGCCCCCTTGTCTGCGGGGTTGAGCGCGAGGACCTTCTCAAACAGCTCCCGCGCCGGCCCAAAAGCCCGGGACCGGTATTTTGCGAGACCGTCGCGAAAATACCCCAGGCACTCGACAAGATGCGGAAAGGTCTCCTCGGTGTGATGATCGAGGATCTCGTAGACGCCGACCGGCTGAGTCTTCCCCTTTACGACCACGAGATCGATGTCACGGGCCCGGTAGGTGCCGCGGAGCTTCTTGTAGGTGTATTCGCTGACGAGGATCTGGGCGCCGTACTGCTTACAGGCCGATTCCAGTCGGGCGGCGAGATTCACCCCGTCGCCGATCATCGTGTAGTCCATCCGCTTCTTCGAGCCGATGTTGCCCGACACGACGACGTCGGTGTTGAGCCCGATGCCGATGTCGATCGGCAGCTTCCCCTCGGCAACCCGCTGCACGTTCCAGCGACGGAGCTCCTTGATCATGGCGATCGAGGCCCGCATCGCCCGATCAACATCGTCGTCATGGGCCACCGGGATCCCGAATCCGGCCATGATGGCGTCACCGATAAACTTATCGAGCATCCCCCCCTCGTGCTGGATGCAGTCGACCATCAAGGTGAAATACTCGTTGAGCATCGCCACCGTCCCCTGGGCGCCGAGCCGTTCGGTGTGCGTGGTGAAGCCGCGGATGTCGGAGAACAACACGGTTGCTTCCACCGACTGCCCCCCCAGCATGTCGGCTCCGGAGGCGACGAGCTTGTCGGCGATGCCCGGATCCATGTAGCGCGACATCGTCGACTTCATTCGCTTTTCACTCGAGATGTCCTCGATCATGAGCATCGACCCGATCCGCTTGTGTTCGACCGAAGACAGCGGCAGCACGGTGACGTTCGTCGAGATCGTTTCCTCCCCGAAGACGAGCTCGGCATCCATCAGCACTTCCGCCGCGCCACTGATCCCGACAGCCTCGAGCTTCCTGAGCACCCAGGCGTTGCCGCCGGTGAAGAAATCAGCCACCGGCTTGTGCAGGACCTCCGCGGGCGTGGCCCGGAGAATCCGCAGGCCGGCCGCATTGCAGGTGACGATCTTTCCGGTGTCATCGATGGTGACCACGCCATTCGACATCGATTCGAGCATCGCTTCGCTGTAGTTCTTCATGTTCTGGACGTCGGCGAACAGCTTGGCATTCTCCAGCGCGATCGAGATCTGGGCGGTAAACGCCCGGAGGCGCGATTCATCCTCCGCGGTGAACGGACCGCCACGCTTGTTGAGCACCTGCGTGACGCCGATCACCGCTCCGAGCTTATTTGTGATCGGGACGCAGAGGATCGAACGGGTGAAATAGCCAGTGCGCTTGTCGAAGGCGGGATTGAACCTCAGATCGGCATAGGCGTAGGGGATGTTGATCGACTTGCCAGAGGTGTAGACGGCGCCGGCGATGCCGAGGTGGTTCGGCAGACGGATCTGCATCGACTCCAGCCCCTGGCCGACTTCCGACCACAGCTCCTGCGTCTTGTCGTCGTGGAGAAAGAGCGTGGAGCGATCGGCATTGAGCAGCCGAGTCGCCTCCCCCATCACCCTGCGGAGCAGCGACCCGAGCTTGATGTCGGCGGTGACCTCCGAAACGATCTCGACAAACTCCATCTCCTGGGCCCGAATCGCCTTCATCCGCTCGATGAATTGGGCCCCCTGCAGGGCGACCGTTCCCTGCGTGGCCATCGCTTCGAGGACCTCGAGGTCTTCCTCGTCGAAGGTGCCGTCGATCTTGTTGATCGCCTCGACGACGCCGATGATCTCCCCCTTCACCGTCTTGACCGGCACGCAGAGAATGCTGCGGGTCACGAATCCGGTCTGCTCGTCGTTGCCCCTGTTGAAACGCGGGTCGGCGTACGGATCGTTGATGATCATCGACTCGCCGTTGCTGAACGAGTGCCCGGCGATGCCGGTGGTGTTGAGCAGTCGGATCTCGCGTTTGACGGTGCCCTGCGCGACGCGTGAATAGAGCTCGCTGGTGGCCGGATCGTTGAGAAATAGCGAGCCCCGTTCGGCCCCGACTTCCCTGGTGGTCATCTCGACGAGCGAGTGGAGAACCTCGTCGAGCGTGTCATAGGCAGCCATGCGCCGCGACACCTCGAGCAGCAGCTCGATCAGCCGGATCCGCCGGGAACGCGACGCGGCATTGCTCCGCGTCTTGCCGGTGCGCTCGGAAGAGCTGTTAGCGGCTGCTCGGGGCGTGCCCGACGGCGAAGGGATCTCATCGGCTGTCATCGTTCGTTCCTTGTCGACGTCATGCCTCTCTCCTGTCTCTCTGCCGTGCGTTCGTCTCGTCCTCGAGCCGCTGACGGAGCTCCTGAATCGCCCCTTGCAGCTGGGCGATCTCGGCACGATCCTCGGCCCGTCCCGATTGGATCGCCTGCTCACGCGTGGCACGATCATTGTCGATCTGCCCGCGTAGTGCCGCGGCGGTGCTGCGCAGCTGGATGATCTCGTCGTGGCTCTCGAGCCTCACCCGACCGATCCGTTCGTCCCGGTCGGCTCTCTCCTTCTCGAGCGCCTCGCGGAGGGCGACGACGGTCTGCTTGAGTTGGCCGATCTCCCCGCTGGCAGCGGCGAGGGTGGCCGCCACCTGCCGCTGGGTGTCGGCTCGGGCACGCTCGAGCTCGTCGCGCAGTGCCACGACGGTCGCCTTGAGCTGCGCCGCCTCGGCCCCCCCCTCGGCAACGGCCCGCTGCACCGCGGTGGCCATCGCCGATCTGGCTGCCTCGAGCTCCCCGCGCAAGGCGGTGGCATGATTCTGCAGATCGCGTATTTCCAGCCGCAGGGCGCTCGGTTCGTCGGGGTCTTTGCCCATGTGATCGCTGTCCTGCCGGTCGCGCTGATCCGGGAGGAAGGATAGTCCGGTCAGCCGTGGTACCGCAATCGTGTGACGAACGTCATCCGGCGGCCGGCCGACGGAGTCGCCGGAGCCCCTGCTCCGGAAGATGGGCGAACTGGAGAGGACGTTTCGAGTTCAACGGTTCTCGCTCCTCCCCCGGTCAAACCCTGCCGAATGATCCTCCGGCAACGATTGTGCTGGTTCCAAGCAGGGGTCCCTACTTCCATGGTGGCAAAAAGTTGGGACGCTGTTTTGCGATTCATGGAGCGGGCGACGCAGCCGCTTCACCATTTCAAGCCGTCGCTGGCAGTGCTCGTCGTCATCCTCGGGCTCCCAGGAGGTGACAGGGCCCTCGGCCAAGGGGGCAATTTCGACGGCTTCGGCTACCTCAATGACGGCAGTCTTGGGGCCACGCCGACCGCCGCGCCGGCAACCCCGTCAATCTCGGCCGATGACTGGGGGCCGGTGCCGACCGACCACCTGTCGCTGGCCAACGCCGCGCCGGTCCTCTATCCGTTTTTTAACAACGGCCCCGTCTTCGGCCTCCCCGGCACCGTCACCGGCGGCTTTTGGGAGCGGACCCAACTGACGGGCGACTGGGGGGGCAGGCGGACCGACCTCGCCCGCCGCGGTGTGTTCTTCGACGTCTACACGACCAGCGCCTACCAAGACATCATGTCGGGGGGCCTCGGGCCGGGGGACTGGTTCGTTCAGAACACGCAGATGTCGATCAACATCGACACCGGCCGGGCCGGGCTGTGGGACGGCGGTCTGATCCACTTCACGACCCAGGCCCGCTACGGCGGCAATCCAGAGCAGACCTTCAATTCCGCCGCGAGCGTTCCGACCTACACCGGGCTCCTCCTCCCCGATCCGCTCGCGTCTTCAACGATGCTCCCGAGCGAGTATTTCCTCGTCCAAGGCTTGAGCGAACAGACGAGCCTCCTCGTCGGCAAGATCAGCGATATCTTCATCCCCGACCAGACGCTGTTCGGCGACAGCTACAAGTTTTATTTCGCCAACTTCGCCTTCAACAAGAATCCGATCACGACGAACTTCTACAACCCCACCGCCTGGGCCGCCCTCGGCGTGTGGGCCCCGAGCAAGCGGCTCGCCTTCGCCGGCGGTGTCCTCGACCCCAACAGCCGCGCGCAGAATCTCGCCACGAATGCCTTCGACCGGGTGAACCTCTACTTCACCGCGGTGGCGTCCTACGAGATCGCCGGCCTCCCAGGCCAATTCAGCCCCGCCTTCAATTGGTCGAATCAATACCAGCTCGATCTCACCAACCCCTACGGCGCACTCTCCCCCGGGCAGATCCCCCAGGCCGTCGGCTACCTCCTCGGCAGCCCCGAATCGGCTGGCCTGCCGATCAACAATTCCTCGAGCAGCTGCTTTCTGATCGCCAACGCCTCGCAGTATCTCTATGTGGCCGATGCCCCGAAGGAGGTCGCGACGAAGCTCAAGAGCGGCGTGCCGCTGCGCGGACTCGGTGTCTTCGGCCGCGCCGGCTGGGCGCCCCAGCAGACCAACACGATCACCGGCGACGGCAGCGTCGCCCTCTTCGCCCGTGGCCTCGCCGAGTCGCGGGCCTACGACAGCGTCGGCGTCGGCTGGTACATGAACGGCATCAGCCCCGATCTCCAGAACCAGGTTCGCCGCTACACCGGCGGCGCCCTGAATGTGAAAAACGAGCAGGGAATGGAGGTTTTTTACGACTACGCGATCACACCGGCGGTCCGGCTCATCCCCAGCTATCAGCACATCTGGAACCCGCTCACCGGCGTCGCCGTCGGCCACGACCACACCGATCTGTGGATGATGCGTGGGACCGTGGTCTTTTGACTTTTTGGCCGCGGGGCCGGCCCTGGCCCCCGCGAGCTAGGGCTCGTCGGAGCGGCAGCGGGGACCGGCCGCTTAGGCTCACGCGTCGCGGTGGGCCTTCGCGTATTCAAACAGCGACTTCGAGGCGAGGCTCATGATGCCGCCGCCGTCGGAGCGGTCCTCGATCCCGAAGCACTCGACGAGGCCGTAGATCTTCCCCTCGCGGGCCAGCTGCGACGGGGCGTGCGGCACCACCGGCGCCGTCGTGGGAACCTCATCCCAGCCGGTCGTGTCGGGCATCGAGTTCATGATCGTCGGATGGCGATCGACGTGCGACGGCGTGTGGCTGAACTCCACCGCCGGTGCGATCCGGGTGAAGATCCCCGCCGGCGACGGCTGATCGATCCCATGCTCGACGAGGTCCTTCATCCGCACCGGCTCGTAGAGTTCGGCGTCGAGCCGTTCGAGAAAAAAAGGCGCCAGCGACGAGCAGCGCGAGAGGGACGAGGCGACATGGTAAAAGCCGCCGCGCTGTTCCCGCTCGGCGAGCGCCGCCACCACGCCGATCGCCACGAGATAGCCGGTGATGTAGTCGTTGATGAGCGCCGGCACGACCGTCGGAGCCTCCATGCCGGCGGAATGGACGTGGATCGTGCCGCTGACGGCCTGCGCGATCTGTTCGAAGCCCGGCCGCTCTCCCCAGGCCGTGCCGAGCGGGAAGCAGGAGAGGGAGGCGCGGATCAGATTGGGATTGATCGCCCGCAGCCCCGCGTCGTCGAGCCCCATGCGGTTGAGCACGCCCGGCCGCTGGCCGTCGATGAGGACGTCGGCCGTGGCGAGGAGCTCATGGAAGCGAGCCTTGCCACGCCGCCCCTTGATGTCGAGGAGGATGTTCTTCTTCCCCCAGCTGGCATCCATCCAGATCGGCAGCACCCAGTCGCCCATCGGCGGCTGCACCTTGATCACGTCGGCCCCCTGCTCGGCAAGGAACCGGGCACAGTTCGGCCCGGCCACGACGTGCGACAACTCCACCACCCGCACCCCTTCGAGCGGCCGGTGCTTCGCCTTGCCGAGGAGCCGCTTCTTCTCGCTGCCCGATCCCTCGAAGTCGATGAGCGGACGCTTGAGCACTTCGGCCCCGACCGGATGCGCGGCCCACTCCTCGGGCGTGCGCACAATGCCGAGCGGGAGGTGCTTCGCGATCGCCTCGTCCTCGAGCTCCTGCGCCGTCTTCTTCTCGACGCCGGCCTGGATCCCCTCGGCCGTGTTGACGCAGTTGAGCGCGACGAGCAGCCGGTCGCGGAGGTGCGGATGAAGGCCGATCATCGTCACGTGCCGGCCATCCTTCGTCCGGAAGGTGCCGTTGTCGGGGTTCACCCCCCAGGTGTCCATGATCGTGCTGTAGCCGTTCTGGAAGAGCAGCTGCAAGCTGTTGAGGAGGAGGCCGCAGCGGCGCCGGTCGAGCTTGAGCGACTGGCTGGGGAGGCCGCGGACCGTGCCGAGATGCTCGACAACCGAGCCGAAGGCCGCCATCACCCCGGCGGCATAATCATGCGCCTTGACGGGGCTCTTCGCATAGGAGATGCCGGGAGCGACCGAGACCTTCGTGGAGTCGAGGGGAAAGGGGAGTGCGGCAGCGACGGCGTCGTAGGCGTGGCGCTGCTTCGTCGTGAGAGACATGCTGTATTCCAGAGGCGAAAGAGTGGGGCATCCCCAACGGCTGCCCAGGCGGGTGGAGCCGAGATAGGTGTGGCAAAGAGCAGATCATACGCGAAGCCCCCGCCGCCACCATCTGCCGAAGATCTTCGTGGACGCCGGTTCCCCCCGACAGCGAGGCCGAGATCGGGCCCCGGCAATGGGAGACGCCGCCCCCGCCACGCTCGTCGGCCTCCATGCCGTCGCGGTGTGGCGCTCACGATCACTCTGGGTGACCGTCGCTGGCCGGACGGTCCTCTGGAGACTCGGCGTCGGGACGGGCGAGGCAGACGTAGTACGCCATCCCCAATCCATACAGGCCAGCCGTCAGCCAGAGGACGGTCTGATCCTGCGACCAGCCATAGATCACGGCCGACGCGATGCTCATCACGAGCACCGCTGCGGGGAGGATCGGATAGAGCGGCACCCGGTAGGGACGCAACATGTGGGGCTCCTTCGCGCGGAGCATGAACAGGCAGACGATCGCCAGTGCGTACCACACCAGAGCCGTAAGATTGCAAGTGAGGACGGCGATGTTCACCATCTCCTTGTCAAAATAGTTCATGACCACGAACAACGCGGTGACGACTGACCCGGTGATGATCGCGGCCCGCGGCGTCCGCTTTCCGGGGTGCACCCGGCCGAGGAATCGAGGCAGATAACCGGCCCGGCCCAGGGCGAAGGCCTGCCGACTGACGGCGTAGATCATGCCGTTGTAGCTCGCCACCATCCCGCAGATCGCCAGCACCGAAAACCCCATCAGATGCCACTGCTGGGCGGGATCAGACCACACCTGGCGGTAGACCACCGGCAGGGGAAACGCGAGGGTGGGATCGCCGATCTGGCGGTAGTCATTCCCGGCCGTCGACACCACGAACCAGGTCACGACGACGAGGACAATGAGCGTGATCTGGGCGTAGGCAAGTCCGCGCGGAATCGCCACGTGTGGGTCGCTGGCCTCCTCCGCCGCCAGCGCCACCGACTCGATGATCACCAGACACCAGATGGCATACGGGATCGCCATCAACACCCCCTTCCATCCCCCCGGCAGGATCGGATCGGTAAGCAGCCGCTCGATGCGGATCCCCGGAATGCAGGCGACCCAAAACCAGACCAGCGCCACCATCGCCCCGTAGGTCATCCATTCCATCACCCGCGCCTGCGCCCCCACCCCCAGGCACTGGAGGATCGCAAACAAGAAGACCGCTCCGAGCGCGACCGCCGTGGTGACGAGGCGCTCGTCGGCCCCCGGAGCCAGCGTCTCGAGGATGAAAAACAGATATCCCCCGGTGGCGATGGCCGTGCCGATGGCGGCAAACAAACATTCGAGCAACATCGACCATCCCATCAGAAACCCGAGCCACGGGCCCACCGCCCTGCGGCCATAGGCCAGTGGGCCCCCGGCAACCGGCATCGCCACGGCGAGCTCTGCCAACGACAGCACCCACGCCATGTAGAGAACGCAGACAAACAGCGATGCGAGGAGCATGCCGATCGGTCCCGCCACTCCGAGGCCGCCGTTCCAGCCGAAAAACTCTCCGGTGATCACCGAGCCGACCCCGAGCGCCCAGATGTGCCCGGTGCGGAGCGGTCGGTGGAGGGATTGGCTCCCTGCCCCGTCCCCCGGTGCCGCCCCCGCCGAGAGCGGACCAGTCGACACGGATCCTTCGATGGCGGCAGGCTCGACAGGACAAATCGGTGCATCAGCCATGAACAGATCCCCCGGTGTGCGTCAGACGCAAACGTCCCAAGACCACCACGGGAATCTCAATGGCAACAACTTCCCTCCGATGCCGCGACCTTCGGCGGCGACGGCGGGACGTCATTGGCGGGATTCATCGTAAAGAACCCCGAGGGCTTGAGGAGGAAGCCGATATAAGCCGCTGGCATCACCGGATAATCCTCGGGGCGCGGCAGATGGGTGTGGCCGAAGGTGTACCAGAAGACGACGTCGGTCGAAGCGATCGGCCGATCGGCAGCGGTCCAGCGGACGAGCCCATCGCCGCCGGAGCTCTGATTGGGATAGTCCCCCGCCGCGAAGCGCTCCTCCGGATAAAACGGCGTCACCCAGACATGATGATCGACAAATCCGGCCCGCTTCCGCCACCACGCCTGCGGCGCGGCAAAGGGGATGCAATTGTCGCCGGGGAGAAAGCGATACCCAACCGGCTGCCCGACGGCATTGAGCCGCCCCGGATTGACGATCTTCCAAGACCGAGCCGACTCCAGGGAGAGATTCGCCAGCGCCGCAGACTCGGTGGCGAGCGTCGTGGCCCGCGTGAAAAACGCATTTCCGAAGGGATTGTCAGCGCTGGCCTCCCCAGCAACGACGTCGATCTGCTGAACGGAATTGTCGCTGCCGTCGAGGTCGACATCGAGGCGGACGTTGAAGAAGTGCTGGTGATTGGGGGCGTAGACCTGATCGGCCACGAGTGCACCCCACGGCGGAGTCTCGCCGGGAGGGGCGGCACCGAGCGACAACACGCCCGTCAGCTTCACTTCAAACTGGATGTTGCCATCCTGGTAGAGGTACCAGAAAAACCCATACTCGTAATTCTCCACCGTCGACACCGACGACACGACCAGCCGCCGCGACCGCCTCACCTCGGGCTTCCCCAGCCGGCGGTCGGTGTGCTTCCAGAGGATGCCGAAATCCTCCTCGTGCATGCAGATCGCGTTCTTCACCAGCAGCGGCTCGCCTCGGCTGGTCGTGAGGTGAGCGTCGAAATAGCGGATCAGCCCCAGACAATCGCAGCCCAGCTCGAGGCTGTTGGCGCACATTCCCATTCCGTATTCGCCGACGTCGAAGGCGTTCTTTCGGCGCTGCGTCTCCCCTGGGTCGCCGTAGGGCACCACCATTTCCGTCAGCGACGCCCGGTAGAGGATGGAGCGGTCTTCGTCGCCGTCGCGGTAGCGGAGGTGGTGGAGCGTCAGCCCCTCGCGGGCGTTGAACCCGATCACGAACTTCCAGTTCTGCCAGGCGACCT